>Ga0163217_1049545_pt1 | contig 13678 bp, 42 predicted proteins | sample SynspAceP_FD_185933 | JGI IMG/M metagenome (GOLD analysis project Ga0163217, IMG submission 185933) | Saline lake microbial communities from Ace Lake in Antarctica - Synechococcus sp. Ace-P (PacBio error correction) | ecosystem: Environmental > Aquatic > Non-marine Saline and Alkaline > Saline ... | reverse complement strand
TGACTTTAGGTGGCGTTACCGGGGCATTAAACTTTGGATTAGCTTGCGAAAAGCGGCGGGGTTTTTATATAGGTTTGAACTTGGGGAATGTCCAAAAGAAGAATGGTGACAGGGACACTTCGGTGTGAGAAAGACGGCGAAGTGTGAGCGGGGCGAGACGGTAGGTCAGCTTGGCAGACCGTATTAAGGAACCGTGGAAGGTTGGCCGGTTCCAGGGCCGGTGGGTTTGACGTTGTCCCGGGCTTTGGGTTACGAGATGTTTAGGCTGTGGCAGGTTGGAGAGTTGGAGGCGAGGGGGTCATTGGGCGGGAGTGTGAGTTGCAGGATGGGCACGATAAATATGGAAAAGTGAGCGATGTGTTGGGACGGGACGGGGAGAAACTTGCTGGTGATCAAGGGGGGTAGTGTGAAACAGAAAAAGGTCGGGCATCGGGTGGGCGGGATTATTGCACTGGCGGCGCGGGTTATTGACCAGCGACGCGAGCCGAAAATGCGGAGCGATGAGAGATCGCGTATGGAATCTGCGTTGTTACAATGAACTACGGTGGAGAAAATTACATGACGATTTACCCGCGAAATGGTATCGCTTGTGGTTTTTCATGTATCGGCAGAACGACGCCAAACGAGGTGGCGTGGCGCTGCGAACAGATGGCGGCAAGCAGTTGGGCCGACATGGGCCCTGCGCCGGAAGTATACCAGATTCTGATGATTCGGGCACCCGGGTCGGTAAAAAGCGATAGCCGCGGTGGAAACTGGCGGCCGGGCGCCAGTTCTCAAGTGAAGTACAAAGTTCAAGAGTCGGCTATGTCGGGGGATGTAGAACAGTGTCGGACCTGATTCGTAGTGCATTGTGATGATCAGGAACACATTGCGCGAAGATGTGAAGGTAGGATAAAGCGGGCATAGGACGGTGGTGGAGCGATTGAGGAAAGATGAGAAGCACGCGAATGTTCCCGAAAAGCTGAAATCGGTGCCGAGTGGGCGAGCGATGAGTGAGTTGAAAGTGCCGACACCTACTGCGTTTTCCTGGATATCAGGGAACGCAGTTGGCATGGGGGATGTGAACATTGGCTGTTGCAAAGCCATGGCGGTTGCCGGTAAGAGCGTCTTTGTGTGCCGAAAGTTACGAGGTACTGATAGCGAAGAGGGCGAAGTGCTGGATGGACGAATCAAGGCGGCAATAGAGTCTGTGGAGAGAAGGATTGTGTTTTTGGCGAAGATGAAAGGGTCCTGGGTCCGTTGCGCGGCCGGAGGTGATGTACGGAAGGGTGAGCGCGATTGCTGCGATGATCGAGGGTACACCGTGTGAGAGATTACGGTCAGGGTGGAAATTGATATTTGTTTATCGCTTCGGGTGCTTCAATGCCGTCGGTATTTGTTGACGATGAGGGTCCGTTGCTGGGTTGAACTTGGTGGTGAGAAGATGACTTTGTTGTGATTTGACCGAATTAAAGGTGACGTGCATTAGCCGTGATGGGAGAGAAGTCGAGTAAATTTTACTGAGAAGGATGGGGATGGCAGATTGCCGGCGATGTTGAACAGTCATCCGAAACCATGGGGAGGGTGTTAAGTGATGGAGGCGTCTGAAGAGACTGTGTTATGCGGCGGATGAACGGGAAAGTAGTCGCGGGATTTGTTTGAAAGATATGGAGAGTGATCCGATAGATTGTCGGTAGTTTTTAGGTCTTTCATTGATGGCTGGAAGGATGGGTGATATTCAGGATTTTCCCGGCAAATTGGGTGTTTGTTGGGGGTTTCTGTGATTAGGTCGGCTATGGAACCTTTATTCGCTTTTTGGAGGCGGATAGGGAGTTTGGTGTTGAATGGGAATGGGGCCGGATTTGATTGCGTTGGCGTACCGATGGTTGGGCGGTCGTGTTATGAAGTTTCCGGGTACGCGTTTGTCGTTTGGGTGATGGTTGAGTTGGGCGGGGGACTGTTTTGGGCGATGGCTTGCCGCTAGCCGAATGGATGCCGTGATCTTTGTTATCTAGCGTGGGTGAGGTAGGGGATGATGTCAGTGGTGCGTTTGATGGTCAGTGGTTGAGGAGCGCGGGCCCAAGGCTATGTCTGGTCGTCGATGGGGTTTGAGGGTGTCAGGCGATTTGCCGTTGTTGGTAGTTTTTGCAAGTTTACTGGGCAGCTATGGGGTGCTGGCGGCGTGTGGTGTGTCACATGGACTGTTATGTATATTGTGCAGCAGGAACGGAGGCAATAATGGGAAAGCCCGGATCCGGCGGGGATGGACGGCAATTGGAACGGTTGCAGATGTTCGGAGGGTTGTTTGGTGATGATCCCTTGGTCATCGGGATGCGCGTGGGCACGCGTTTTGTAGGTACTGAGAGGTGAGGGGTGGACGTGGTTGCCCTTTGTGCCGTTGCGTTTTGTGGATTCGTGATTTCGACACTTGTGTCGGGTGGGCCATTGCGGTTCGGGTGACGCGGGTGAACCTTGAGATGGATGTTTGGTGGGTTCCGCCGGTGTGGCATTTGGCGTTACATTGAATGGAGGGTGTTGGGTGGTTTGATGATCTTTGGGGTGGGAGGACATGAGGCGACCGGATCTGTGTTCTGAGGAGATTTATGGCAAGTTATGGTGTAAGCGTGGGGCCGGAATGGTTTTGGTCGGTTGGGGGGGTGTCGGGCTTTCATTATTTAGGGTGATTTACGAAGAATGATCCGATCGGAATTTTATGTAATTCCGGATCTGAGGCGAGGGTGTTGTGTGTATGGAGCGGCTGGTGGACCCTATGGTCCGTTAAGTGGGGGGTAAAGTATGGGGCAGCGCGTGGTGATATGCGCTGATGAACCTGAGAGCAAGAAGCGGGCATCGAAGCCATTGCCCGGACTGATGGCGCCAGCAGGTGGCGACGGGGATAGGGCGCTTCCGTCGGATCTTTGCCTTGCCCGTGATACCAAAAGGCCGGCCATTTAGGTGAGACCGAGGATGTTTGGTCAGGCAGGATGGGCGGGTACGCTTTTTGCGATGAGGTACGATCCCGGCATTCGGGGGAATTTGCCGCCCCGTTGACTTCGAGGTTTTGAATCCCTCTGAACGGGATTGCGATTTGTTCGGAATGAAGGAAGTATGGGTGTTGGGTTGGTTTGGGATGGGGTTGAGGGACAGGGTGTCTTGGGATTGCGGGGCGTGGGGCCTTAGTGGGGGCCCCGTTCGTTTGGCCACGGAAAGCTTGTGGACGTTAGTTTTTGTGTTGCTTTTACAAAGGAAAAGATTTCCTTGTTAAGGTTTTCGGGTATAGGTGTGGGGAGGAGTAAGCAGCTGGATCCGGTTCATAACATCTTGCAGAGGTGCGAGTCCGGCGCACCGGGCCTCGTACCGTTGAAAGAACAATGACGTGGGCCTTGATCGCGCGAAGGTGTTACTGCGCGTATCCAGGGATGTGTTCTTGCCTGTTTTTGATAAAGGGCCCCGGAGGTAAAATTGGGTGGTAAACGGGATGGTGGTGGTTGTCACCGGATGGTTCACGAGAAGACGGCCTTGGTCGGGGGAATGAACTTGACTGCGAAAGAAAAACATGGAGGATTTGGATAGGTTGGAGTTTGGGGTTGGGCACGGCAGTTTGATACGGGGTGAATGATGCGGTATAGACCGCGGAGCAAGTTAGAGCGATGAGGTTTGGGTGGGTTGCAAAGATAGGCAGCGGGATGTGCGTGGGATGATTGACAGCTGGAATTGCAGAAAGAAATCCCTCTGGGTCGTAAATAGGCGTTTAAGGGGCCTCATATAGTTGTCAGATATCAGGGGCAGTGGGTTATTTTTTTGCCTTGGCCGGATGATAAACGGATAGGATAGCGGTCAGACGGGTAGAGATGATAATCGGGTTGAATAAGAGCGTGACTGTCTCGACGTTTGATCAAAGGGGGAAAGTTAAAGAATGGGGGTGGGATGGGTTGGATAGGCGATGTTGGCATCAGTTTTTTTAATGGGAGTGTTTACCAAAGTGCGAGTGGGATGGTCGTCGGTTTTCGGTGAGATGTATGACAGAATGTATTGGAAATCCCGGTGCAGAGCAGAAGCGGGGGAGCTCAGGGCACAGAATGCCGAAAGGATTTTTACGTTGTAGAAAAGAGGCCATTTGATATAACGAGCCATGGACACGAGCAAACATGTTGTGTTTTTTGACGATGACCGCTGTCGGTGCTTCGGATTTCGTCGCGGTTTTACGGACGAGTTCGTCGGAGAAAGGTGTGAGTCGATTAGTTGGTGGTTTTTGTCCATCGTGGGCGACTCTAGTATTGGGTGGAGAATGCTTACCGGTTCAGGCTGATTTTCGGTGGCGAGGAGTTCGAAAGTGTGATCTTTCGACAGGAAGGGGGTTTGATGTAGTGAGGTTGAATTTGTGCTGTCTTATGGAGGGGAAGCAGAATGTGGAGCAAAGATGGCTGATGGTTTATTGGCAGGGAGGTGTGTCCCGGACTTTGGGCGGTGATGGTGATTAGATCGGGGCGTTCGTCACTTGAATGAAGGGCGGTGGGGCCGTAGGTTTCCGGATGGGGTTTTTCCGAAGGTGGGTGCAAGTTTTGAGGGCAGGTTCCAGGAAGCATAGGGAGTACAGAGTTGTATCTGGGGTATAGGTATTTGTAGATGGGAAAAGTGTCTAGTTGCGTAGTGGGTGTGGAAAGGGCAAGTCTTGGTATGGAAAGGAGCTGAATTGGTGTTTTTTGTTTTATTGCGGTAGTATGATAAGTTTGTTATCAGTGTGTGGGCGATTGGTGGTGGACTGGGTTGTTGTGTGCAGCGTTGGACTATTGATGCGCGGAGGGGCGTGGTTGGAGATATCTTGTCGAAGTGGTTGCGAAGGTGGTGATGGCGGTGATTTTGTTTTTTGGGTGTTGTGCGACCGGGTTTTTCATGATGTATGGTTCTTTTTGTTAGGGCGTGGAAGGTGCATTCAAGCGGTCGGAGAAGGTTAGGTCTTGGTGTTACATGGGCCGGACAACGGTGAGGCAGCATGGTAGATTGAGGGGAACGTTGGGCGAATTAGAGTGTAGAGAAGGAGCGGGAAAAGGGCGTTGTGGAGAATGGGGGGAAGATTGATATGGAGAAATGAGTTTTATAGTCTTAAGGAGCTTTATGGTGGAGAACGAAAGAAGTGAACCCAGCAGAAATGCGTTGGTGTTATCGCGATATTGTGTTGAATCATGGCAAAAGGGCGCGCAAGGGATTGTGAGAGAGTGAGTTTCCAGGTCTGGATGGAAAGGGTGCTGAAACGTATGATTCAGCGATAAGCTGCAAGGTGAATAAGGCAAGGCGGGACGAGGTGTTTATTGTTTGAATGATATGTTTCAGGGATTTCGTGAAAATGTGAGGATAGTGAGTTTTGTGATGATGCCAGATGATTTTTGTTGAGTGTGTTGTAAGATTTGTGAGGGGTGGTTCGGTGAATCGAATCGATTTGTCGGTGTTCGAACGAAATCGGCCTAGAACCGAGAATTCCAAAAGAGGGAGTAAGGTCTTACGGTGTGCAGTTTATCGACAATTAGTATGGGGGCAGGTTTTGGGGGTAATGCAGGGAGGGGGTTGGGGGTTTGGGGGAGTTGGGGGTGGTTTTATTTGGCCTTGGTTGGTTGAAGAATTGAGTGGGAATTAGTTAGATTCTGGAGATTTATATTCAGCAAAGCGTGAGTAGGAAGCGTTTCCGATGGCGAAAGACGGACAGGATAAGCGGGGTGAAGGAGCGTTTGGTGCGATGAGGTATGAGGTGGTAGGGATTGGGGAGATACTTGAGTTATGATTAGGATTTGATTGTAAGGGTGTGGATAAGTTTTGAATGGATAAAAATATGATTTGCGATTGAGATTTGGTTTGTGGAGGAAATTTCCAGGTGCATCGGTGTGGGGGATGTGGTTGGGATGATTATGGTGTTAGTATTGGGTCGGGTGGCATCAATTAAGGGGATTTTAGTTATGGCTTTGAGGTGCCGCGCAGCCCGGTCGTTTCCGCGTATTCCCGGCCGGTGCTGTGATGGGAAAGTTTCTTTGATTTGTGTGACGGCTGCACCTGGAGGGCGTGGGGGGGTGTTGTTTTTTCGGAAGGGATTTTCATCGTTTGGATTGTTTGAGGATGTTTTGAATGTCAAGTTTGTGAGGTTATACGATTTGTGGATTTCGGAACGTGAGGATGAACGTTTGTTTGTACCGAGGTTTCAAATGGATATGCGAAATTTGTTTGGTATCGGCAAGAAAGGGGGTTTGAAACCGTGAATTGGTTTTATTTTTTAAACCGGTTGGGTAGATCAATAGGTTTTTTAGGCGGGTGTGAAATTGCGGGGATCGGGAATCCTTTTGAAGGAAATGGGTGGCCTGGGATAAGCGGATGATAGGGATGGGTTCAAGGACATTCCGGTTAGGATTTTTGGGTGGTGATTTTCAGTCGATCGACGGTGAGTGAAGAGGAAGGCAGGTGTTTTGTGGTTAATGTGGGGCGGTGAAATGTTGAAACGGAGTGATGAAGATGATAAGCGTATGAATCTGATGTTTTGCGTTAAAGGTTGTTTTAGCAGGTATAGGTGTAGTATTTGGCGGTTCAGGGAGGGGTGGGCAGGAGTGATTGAATATCCAGGGTGGTGTACAATTTGGGTGCAATTCATTGATTGGGCTATGAAGGTGGTTTATAGGAGAGGGTTAGGTTCGGGTGCGGTTGGGAGGGATTAGGGACTGTAGGCAAGACATAGGCCGCCGAGCGAGGCAAAAGATGGGGGAGGGACCGGATGGCGCGGTTAGGATTTTCGATAGTGATACGTATTGTCGTGGTTTTTATTGGGGAAGGTGATGTATTAACGACAATATGCGAGGTGTTGTGTGCGGATTGGATCAGGTTTGATGATGGGGTGTGATTGGCGAAATTTGGATGTTGGGATTGAGGGCTATTTTGGGTTGAGTTGTGGGGTATAGGGTTGGGAAGGTTTTAGAATTGGTGTATTGCGGGGATTTGATGGGAAATGGTGACCGATTAACACTGATGTGGTTATTTTGGCCAGGTAATGGGATAGATCCGTTGGTATAATTGAACGTTAAGGCACAAGGTTAACTAGGAATTAAAGTTAATCTTTGGAGTGGCAGTGGAGCTTCTTTCAAAAAAGGGTTATTGGGGCAACGAGGTGTGGATACTGTTCCGTTTGGAAGTAGTTTTATATGTGTCGGATCGGATCGAGGTGACTAGTGGGAGTGGTTTGCGTTGGGATAAGCAGTGAAAATTGGCTAGGATTTAGTGGATGTTGGTCGGGTTGGGGTTTCGAGGAGGTAGAAGATGTGAGACTGATGGAGTAAACGAACGGGGTTTGTCCGTTGACTGGGGTTTATTATTGCGTGTATGGGTGTGTGGGGGGCTGCTTGCGCAGGGCATTAATATTTGTTATAATTGGGAAGTATGGTGAGGGAGAGTGTTTGAATGTGAGGATGGGGGAGGCGGGATGAGGACCCGTTGGGGTGTGGTAAATGTGTTGGAGTAGGAAGTTTTTAGGGTTTTTCCGATTTGGGAGGGTGAGAACCCGTCGGAATGCCTGGGAATTAGTTTTTGGGAGGATTAAGGATAAATTCCCGAAATTGAAGGAAGTTATCCCCGTTATCCAAGGTCCAGTTATTTTTTTTTCGGAATTGATGAAAGTATTAATTTTATTTGAATAGTGTTATCTGGGAGATTTTACGGTCAGGTTGGATTAATGAAGTAACCCAGTATAAGGAAAATGGTTCCCTATTAATTATCTTTTTATTTTTTTTATATTTAGTAAGAAAGAGGTTGAATGGATGTTGCATGTCCTTGGTAAATCGTATTCTTTGGTATTTGTTGAGATGGGCTGTTTATTGCGGCTTTGTGATTATGGGCAGGTGGAGAGGCGACCATGCCTTTTAAATGTGGAGTTAGCTGCAGGTTTGGTCTGCGTGATGCGGAGTGGTTTTGGGTGGGTGGTTTCGAGGGTCGTGATGGGCCGGTGTGTGGGTGGAAAAGGGGAGGTGTTGGTGCGGGTTTAGGTGGCTTGTGGCCGTTGTGGGGTTGCGGGGTTGAGGTTAAGGGAAAGTTACGGTCTGCGAGTCGGATGTTGATGATTATTGTGTTATCGTGTGTGAAATTTAAAAGTTGTTGGAAGGCAATTGGTATTGTGTTTGTGAGTGGGTTTGTTATTAATTGCATTGTTATTGAAGCCGGTATTCGGGACGGAAGGTATTTATGCAGAACAATGTACTTGCGATTAGGGCAGAGAAGATTTTTGGTGGGAAGAGCTTGAGATCGAACGTGACGATGCGTTAAGGGAGATGTGTTCAGATTTGCGAAGTGCGGTGAGGGTGGGAAATTTGGCGCGTGTGTTTGCTGGAAGTGTTGAGAGGTTCGTTTTTGTGCCGAGGAAATAATGCTGGCGATGATATTATGTTTCGACGGATGATCGAGATGATGGGCGGGTAAGATGGAAAGGATTGATAAGGGCGGATGTTCCGGTAATTTGCGTGCGAGTGAAGTATTTGAGGAGGAAAAAGGCGAAGGTGTTTTGAAAGTGAGGCGGTTTACCAGAGAATGGTTCAGATGGAAGTCCGTGATCCAAGTAGGACGTGGTATTTCGATTAGGAGCATTCGGTTAAGGAGGTGTTATTGTGGGACGATGGAAAGGTTTGTGAAATATGATTGTGAAGAACCATGGTTGCTATTTGGTCGGTTTTTTGCTGATGATGAAACGTCGGGAGAAGTATTGATATGCAGAGTGTGTCAAAAGGGGAGGTGTTCTCGGATTCGAGAGGGCCTGCGCGTGATTGGTGTACGAAATGGTTTCGGAAAGGAAAGTTGGTTGAACAAGGCGAGTCGTAATTTGCTGGTTGTCACGTTTGGGCCGGCCTTTAAATGTGGTAATGTCGGTAAGGTTTTGAGGTGGTGTTGATGGCGACGGTGAAGTGGGGTTTGTTTGGTGCCGGGTATATGAGAGGGGGGTCGTGATCATTTCGGAGTGATGATTACGGAGATGAGTATCTTTGAGTTAAAGGGACGGTAACTTCGAAATTCGTGTGGATAGAAGATCGGAGAGGGTTACTATGGATGGTTTAGTTGGAGGGAAGAGATCGTTGGTGATAAATGATTGAGACTTTGTCTTGGTGTATTTGGAACAATGGGTAGGATGCAAGATTTGATCGGGTTGAGAAGAAGACATTGTTTTTGATCGATGACAGTATATATTATTATTCAGTGGGATTATTGTATGGTACCGTTTGAAAGAGCGAGGGGCGGGAGGTGTTTGGTATTGTTATTGGGAGAGGTTTTTTAGATGATGTGGGGTGGAAGCGGGTGGGCGGTGGGGGGGGAATTGATGGGTTTTGTCTCGTTTAAAGGGTACAGTTTTACGGGAGAAGGTAGTTGACTACGGGAAGTTTTTGCCGGTGTGGGGCTGTGTACGATTATTTGTTGGAAAAGTGCTGGGGAATGGGATTTAGGTCGGAGGATGGGAGGTAGTTGATTACAGGTGAAGGCTGGGTGTTTGTCGAGGCCGGCGACTGAGGTGGCAAGGCAGGATTAGGTTTGTAGGTTTTGGAGAAAAGTTGATTGGGGAATTGGGTGCTCTATCGCGTATGTTTAGTGGGGATGTCGGTGGTGTTGGGGAAGTGTGGTTTTATGGGTGATGGGATTAAAGAATGCGGTACAAGCGGGTGAGGATTTAGGCGTTTATGAGAGATGTGGTAGTCCGATTTATGAATGTTTGCGGGAGAGATGTGCGATACTGGCTGTTGGAGGGCGGTGATATTGAGGTCCGAGGATGGATTAGGGGTATGTATTGTATGGGTTGAGAGGGGGAGGGTTGAAGCGTCGAATTGAGCGGTAATGGCTAAAGGCAGACAGGGTTTTTTGGTTGAGAGGGAGGGTTGTTTTTTTATGATGTTTATTGCGGAAGGGATTTTTAGGAAAAGGGGGCATTAGGTGTCACGGAGGGTTAAGAAATGTTGAGTGATTAAGGAAAATTTAAGTGTGGGTTGGAGCGGTTGGGAGCATGAGTGTATGGTTGGCATTGAATCTGCGAGTTGGATTGGATGTGGTATGGTAGGGTTTGTCATTGTATTAGCGTCGAGAATGGATTCCGGGTTGTTGGTTGGGGTTGGTTGGTGTTGAGTGGGAAATTGTGATTGTAATTTTTGAGTTTTGTTGGGTAAATAGATTGGAAAGTTCCGTGAACATTTTTGAATTGTAATTGTTATTGGTGTGGTGGGGAGTGGGATGGTGGACGTGTTAGGTGAGTAGTTTGATACCATGTGGAGGATGGATCGGGTGATGTCTGTATGAATCGGGGATTGGGAAGGTTGTGGCGAATTGGCGATGGACGGCGTTGATGGGCGAGTTGGGAATGGCGGTTCGTTTTGTTTTTAATGTGCCGGGGCAGGTAAGGGAGCGGGAGAAGTTCGTTTATGTAGGAATGTTTAGAGGACGAACGGAAGATTTGAGATTTTGGGAGAGTAGATTAATCGTTCAAGGGAGGAGGGAGTGTACTGTGAAGGGATTGATTTTGCGGAGCCGTTGTTGATGAGTTCTTGGGGTATATATCCGGTGATGTGTCGTTGGGTGGCGATGGGCGTAGCTCCGTTGATTCGAAGTATGTTTTGACCTGATTGGGGTTTGAGCAGGAAGACAGCGGTAGATGGTGGCATTGATGGGGAGGCTTGATCGGCGGGGATGCGGGCTGTGTTTTTTGTTTTGTAATAAGCGAAATGGAGAGATTGCTTGGTAATTGAATGAGAAAGCGATTTTAGAGCATCGGGTTCCGGATGTTGGCTGGTATAGTAGATGGTGTTGGCGGACGTATTGAAATCAGTAGGTCGTAAGGTTTGGATAAAACTTTGCATAGGTGTTTTAGAGTGAGGGCGTGAGAAAAGTTTATCGAACCGGTTTTTTAATCTTTGGATGTTGAGTTGAGTAGTAGTTCTGGTTGGTGTTTTGATTGAGCGGGTGAGTTCTGAGTGGTTATGGCGTTGTGATACGTGAGCTGGCATTGATGGTGACGTGCGAAGGGTGGGGTTTTTTGGGGTTAGTATTAGGAAGGTTATGAAGAGGGTGCGCAAGGATTGGTCGGTGGGTTGACCGTGGGTATGAAGGAGGAGGCAATTCTTTGGCGGTAAGGAAGTATGGGTGATGGTTGAGATTAAGGGGGTGTAAGAGAATTATCGGATGTTTAATGGAGAGAATTGCATTCGTTGCGGGATATGGGCAGGTTTGGGCGATTGCTATGAATTGGGTGTGAGGGTGGGAGGGATGAGAGGTTTGATAAGTGGCAATCGAAGGAGTATGGATATGTTTAAGTTGTTAGCCTGTAAGGACATTGACGGTTTGTGGGTTAAGGTTATAAGATGGGTAAGGAAACTGGTTGAGTTTGCGTTGATGTGAGTTAGAAATCATTAAGTTTAGGGGGTTGGTTATGGCAATTCCAGGGAAGTAGAAGGGGTAAGTGTAGATTTACATTGGCGGGGAGGGATATAGATTATAGAAGACGAGAATGTTATTTTTTGAATTTGATTATTAGTTGATAGATGGGTTTTTATGATGAATCGACTATTGCTTTGGCGGAAAATTTGAGGGCCCGGATTGATGGAATGGAATCCATTTGAGCTGACATGTATAATTTAAGTGCGAGAAGAAGTTTAGCTAATGGATCGGATAGTGGGATGTTTAGTGCATTGATAGGCTTTCAGATTTTGACGGTTGTGAAAGTGCGTTGAAGTCCATGTGTTTCGGGGTAGGTGTCAAGAGTTTGGATCGGAATATTAGTTTTTGTTTGGCAGACCAGAGAATTTGGGTGAAATGGGAGCGGGGGGGTTCCGAATATATTGAGTTGATGGAGGCAAGAGGGCCGGAGTATAGGTTATGGTGAAGGTTAGAGAAGTGTGTATTTTGGAGGCTTTCGTGAGTTAATTGAGGTGGTGGTAAATGGACGGTTGAGATACAATGAGGTATGTGAAGATGTGTTGAGAGCGGGTATGAATCTATTTACCCAATGGGATTTGAGAGCTTATTGAGCTTGGAAGGGCATTTGAAGGGAAATTGGAGGGTGACGGGGAATTGAGTGGGTATACTACGGGACCGATCCGAGTAAGAGAAAGTAGTGCCAAATTTTAAGTCAGGAAATACATCATGTTGACTGTCTAGGCCATACGGAGTTTGTGGATTGGAAAGAAGGGGTGGAAAGACGATAATTTTGGCTGCGTAGTCGGAAAGACGGTTTTGTGGTGAACTTGATTGCAGGGGAAGCTAAGGGTTTGGGTATGACTGATGGTAGGAGTTTAAATAGAATGTAGCTGAAGAATATCGATTTGGAAAGTTATTTGTAAGAGGGGGGTCATGTTGTGGACGGTCTGATTCAGTTGGTGTATGGAGTATTTAAGAAGAGAAAGTTGTTTTGTGAGATTGCGTCAAACCAAATGGGAAGCTAGTTGATATTTTAGATGCATGTTGCAATGTTGACGGTGAACCGCGATGATCCGCCGGGATTCGTCTTGGTTCTGCAAGGAATTTTTGTTTGGGGAAGGGTTCGGTTATGTTAATCGAGAGGTCAGAGACGGTATAAAGATTTGGAATGAGGGGTTTTTGGATGTATGATGGGAAATATTGTTAAGGATTGAGGGAAGAGAAGTATTGGGTGAATGGTAACTGAACTGTATAGGGAGTGGTTAGCGTCCCGGAGGACAAGTAAGCAGATGCAGGTTTTAGTATGATAGCGGTGAATGGTGAGGTATCGGATTCTCGCCGACCGAGAAGTATGGGAATAGTGTTATATAAGTAAGGGGTAGGAAATGGAAGATGAGACAAAGAGCCAGGTTTGAGTGGGTTGGAGTTTGATGGAGATGTGGGGAAAGGTGGTAGAAGGGAGGAGTATGTTTCGATGAAAATCTTCTATCGGCAGAGCGGAAGCGGTTTGATCAAAGGATTTGGGGATTTGGAATTGATTCGAAAGTGGTATCACAGCGTGTTGTTTGGCGGGGGGACGAATTGAGATGTTGTGGAGGAGGCGTGGCCGTGGTGATGAGTGACAGCTGCCGTTTTGTCGGATTTAGAGTCGAGTGTTTGAAGGGGTTATGAAATTAGGGGGATTAAATCGATGAAGAGTGAGGTTATGAAGCTGATGGATCCGTTTTGGGGCAAGCGGAAAAATGGGAAGCTGGGTAAAGGAGAGATAATTGCCGAATTATGGTTTTGATGCTGAAATGTTGATGATTGGGGGAGGGTGATTGACGGTGGAAGCAGGGATTGTTCGTAAGAAGAAAGTTGGAGGAAGATTTATTGGGGGGGTTTGTCGGTGGGGTGCGGAGTTTGATTAGGAGGGCTAAAGGAAGAATTGGTAGGTGTGAAAGAACCGCTGAAGGATGGTGAGAAAGGATTGGCCGGGAACACCCGCGACTTTGAAGGGAGATCTGGAAGATTGGGTGAATAAGTAAACCGCTGGAACATAAACTTTGGGAGGGGAAGAGGGGCAAGATGGTTATTGAATTTAAACCGAATGGGATGGGTGGAGAAATTTTGAAAAGTTTGTCGGTTCTTAAATGGACAAATTTTAGGGGAGGGATGGTTCAAAGGAATTTTTTTCTTTTTTTTTTTTGCTAAGATAGATATATATATCTATCTCTCCTATTATGATCTTCTGCTACTCGTGCTCTATTAGTGTATTCTACTGCGTTTTATTCGTCATCATAATCCTATA
>Ga0163217_1049334_pt1 | contig 13678 bp, 5 predicted proteins | sample SynspAceP_FD_185933 | JGI IMG/M metagenome (GOLD analysis project Ga0163217, IMG submission 185933) | Saline lake microbial communities from Ace Lake in Antarctica - Synechococcus sp. Ace-P (PacBio error correction) | ecosystem: Environmental > Aquatic > Non-marine Saline and Alkaline > Saline ... | reverse complement strand
AAGATAGAAGCCACCCGATAAGGGAAAAGAAATGACTAAAAAGTGAATACCGCGAAACCAGTTCAAGGAAATATCGAAATGAGAAACAATCGAGGACGAGGACGAGGTTAATTTAAACAACGAATACAACCAATAAGGACACTACACGAATCAACCTAATTTTATGAAAAATACTTTCAATTGTGCTACTATTTTGAGCACATACGCATAGGCTTCAATTAAAATTGAAGGTTAGTAACAGATAGTTTAAATGGCCCCTCTCTGAATTGGGCCAATGCGTGGCTTATTCAACAAAGTCACCAATGGTGCTAGAATCGTTAGCTATTAACAGATGCTGCGGGGTAATTTTAAGTCAATTAGGAAAAAAAATGGTTCCTACACCATTAAAATAGTTATGTTGGAATAAAGGGATGATGATCTAATTTCAACCTGGAGAAGACATCATAAAAAAATCTATGTCATGCAGCCCGATAACGATGCTCGATGAGGTTAGAGCTTTATCTATGAGATTGCCAGTGAGCATAAGGGGACACTTTTAATTCTATAATGCCGATTCGTTTAATACAGGAACAGAAACGAAAGTTTAGAAGATCGTCATTAAAAATTACCTGGATTCGAAATTAATGCAGACGGACAGGTAGAAGTTGAGGGCAAAGTTGAGTGAATAAACTGATGATTCACATGGGAAAGGACTTTTGAGGGCGACACCAGAATTAGCACAGAAAAATATCCCCTTTTCAAATGCTGTTCCGTGATAAAATACGAGGTGTGCGGAACTACTCTGAAGAGGTTCAGTTGAGTGGGGTAACGAAACAAAACAAGAGAATGTTGGCTTTAAATATTAAAATTAAAAGAAGGTAAGGAAAAAACTTTTGGTTTGTACAGTCACGGCTGGTGGTGGCGCCTCCACCGAGAACGAACTGTATTTAGTACAACCTAATTGCGTTTTATTTACATCCTAAAACAGCCTAAAACTTATAGGAGATTTAAATTAATATGGAGAACAACCTTAAACAAGTCGTGATATTCGTAATTTTTGAGCGGTTTTAGAGCAGCCAAGTAGAGGTAGTGGTACGAGCATAAATTTTGGAGATAAACGGTTCTTGGTTCACTAACCCCCCAGCGCAACCGCCTTAGAAATGAAAGTTAAACTTGACGACGGGTAACTTAAGTTATCGCCTAACAAGGCTGTAGATTTAACGTGGGTTTGTTAATTTAACAATAGCAGTCGTATTCTTACAAGAGAAACAAGTTTTGTGCAATACACAAATCCAGATTTAGGAATTCCCGGATGAATCGCAAGAAGAATCGAAGTAGAGGAGCGTTCTGACCAAAGTACTTTTAAAATTAAGTGCACAGCTAGCAAGCCTAAATTTAGCAATTCAACTAGATTCATGACATTTTTGGGTCCGGAACATAAGACGGACAAACCAAATTTTTTTCTTCTGTAACGGTATACTCACAGTTAATGAAGTAACTCCTCTATAGTATCAATCAAAATAAAATATTATTTACACGCTCGACGAAATAATATATTTGCCTTTCGAAGGCCACAGCATTATGAAAAACGAAAATCCTTTTTTACAATGCAGCTGTTGTTAATGATCCAAACGGTGCAGATGCTGTTGACAATACCAGCTCGGAAGGCTAGGATTAGATACCTCCCTTAAACAAACCTATATTTAGGCAAAAGACGTATAAAATCTAACCAATTAGATGCTAAGCTAGATTACTTTAGAATTTTAAACCGAAGAGTAATTCTAAATTTTTACTTTGGGAACCTCCTAAGTCGCCAGATTTTAATTCTAATATTTTCAATTTTTAGAAGACGGGCTCACAATTTAATCAACTCCCTGAATAAATGATGGATTAGCAACCAACGCATACCAGTATAATTTTAGTGAATGTTATTTAGAATTGCGTTACCGAGGTAAAAACAGGAAAGTTTACCATCACGACCGGTCTGATCAGCAACATGCGGTATGGCAATAAAAGAACAGTCAGTTTGGGTACTTACAAGAAAACTTCTTCGATTGTTGCCGAATTTGAAACTAGAATTCGATTTTAAAAAAGAGTGATTCGTTAACCCTAAACTATAACATGGCTAATAATTTTACGGGACCGTAACTGTTTAGCGCCAAGGTTTGGTCTTAAATAATTTAATAGTTAGTTCAGTTTGCGGAAAACCAGGAACTTACCAAAATGCCCTACGCATAAAGTTAAGTATTATACAACAGTTTAATTTATTTAATCTATACAAACGTTTTGCTCGTGCAGGTTTATACAATAACGTATCAAATACGTGACTCACCAATTTTGCATAATGTCATTAGAACAAGTACTTTTTTTAATTCTAATTTTGCCGATGAAAACGTTAAATGTTTTGGCGTGTACAACGCACTTTTGGGAAAATTAGGGCTTATTTAATGGAGTTTTAAGATTATAGTAAAATTAATCAGTTCATTGGTGGTCAGCAATCTGTAACGAAGGATACACGCAAGGCCTACACAACCTGGTATACGTACTAATTTTTAAAGTAGCGCCAACATTAGTTTAAAACTATACGTTATAGTGTTACTAATAACAAATTCAAGGAGGTCGTAAACAAAGTTTGCAAACGAATGCACCTTCGATGATTTCATTTATGTTTGGAAAAGTGTAACCTTTAGAACAAACTACGCGTTTACACGACCCAAGATATAGGGAATGGAAATCACAATCATTTCAAAATTGGATGCTTCTTTAGCGTATAGAAAAGACAGAGATGCTAAAGGGAATTACGAAATTAGAGCCGACTAACCTTTAGATATTGATTCTCAATTTGCGTAACAGTGCCAATAATTTATCGCGTCTTTACTTCCAGAAACCTTATCCAGCTCGTTTGTGACCTTTAGGGTGTCATACTCCTTGTAAGTAATTCTAAGAGCTACATCGGTCTTAGTTTAAAAAAACAAAAACTTAAGCTACTTAAGTCGAGATTGATTTGTAGCTAGTTTTTTTAATTACTATCGCTTTCCTAGACAAAAGGATGATTGTCTATAGAATTTTCACTAAAAACTAAAGCCCTTTGCTGAACGTTTGTTATGTGAACCAGTGCATATCATTCTACTTCCTGACTTTGCGTCTTCTAAAAAAAAACGCCACGATAAAGTCTTTCGATTCCCATGAGCAACGTACCCTATTAGTGCTTTGTACAATATAATTCTTTAAATTAAAGTAGGCTTGAAGCTCGTTTTTTAAAGAGAATGATACCCAGTTTCCACGAATGGAGCAATGACTTGGGAAATACTCCGAGTAATTATTGTTGAATAATCCATGCGTAAGTGGCGGCAAATACGGTAACATGATGTTATGATCAGTTCTGGAAAAAACAAGCCTTGTTAAATGCATTGGACCGTGAAGTCTTTTTTCTTCTTCTCCTTTTAAAGCGAATACATATACCAATATCGCTGGGATTGCATACAAATTGGTCAAAACAGATGTAGGTCAATATGAGTGCTATTGCAAGCCACTAGTTTCTCTAGTTTACCATTCCAAAGGAGGGTCATCACCATAATGCAACGGCCCATTTCATCTCAAGTTTTAAATTTTTCATTTTGGTTGTTTTATAGGTTCCTGATTCGTAAGGTCACTTTTTTAATGATTCCATTGAAAAACGTACGAAGATCAATAGGGCACCCCCCCATTTTCGTATACACAGGCATTAGTATAAGAAACAAACAAGACAAATAGTCAAAGGCAAAATTAAAACCTTGCGTTAGGCTTAACGATTTATTTCACATACTTTTTCATCCCACGCCAAAACCTTTCGAATCTGTCTTTGAAAAGAAGGCGCTGAAGTACCATGGTGTTTGTCACCAGGATAGACAATTAATTGGCGTTTCTCTACCTATCTTTTCATGGCCAGTATTACATTTGTTCTGAATTCAAAATAGCACATTCCAATCATCGCTACCACCCATCCATAGGGTAGGGTTTTGTAGTTTTAGCCAACAATCGTTGAGGGGAAATACGTTCCGCAGGCATCTTTATTTTCCCAGGCAAGCCAATTCTTGTTCCCAGTAAGGCTGATAATGGTCAGTCAAATTTGCACGAATATAAGCGCTTCGCTACGCCACGATAGGCTGCTTAAACGGTTGGTTTGGTGTGAATGACATAATTGGTTAAAATACCACCATAAGACCAACCTCCAACAGTTATATAAATTCAGGCATCTGCATTAGCCTGGCAATCGCATAATCTTTACACGCCGACATCACATCTTGGTAATCTAAATTACCCAATCGGCGAATATAGCTTTGCAAAAGCGTTCACCATACCAGTTGATCCTCGGGATTGATAAGCAATTTACACATACTTGTGCAGCAAGATAATTTGAGGTTCACTAGTCAAATGAAAAATCGTATGGCTGGGGTCCGCCATGAATCCATAAAATAGTGGATATTTTTTGAGGCATCAAAAATCTATGGTTTACCACCTAAAACCTCAATTAGGAGTGGCCATTCTGTACTATAAAATTAATTTTTCAAATATACGTTTTTTAGTACTCGCTAAAAAGAGCATCATTGACTGTGGTAAGTTTCTTTTAATTTATTTTTTTCATAAGGTATATAGGTTGTTTGGAACGATCGTACTTTTCCTTAAAAAGAGGAATAATTGTTTCTCCTTTACAGCAAATTGCCGACATTATATTCCCAGAAATACTCTCTTAAATTTTTTGCCTTTTTAAGTCTACCATGCAACACGCTAGTACCATTTCTTCTAAAGGAAAAAGTTACAGCGTTCCCATCCGTAGTGAATTTTGCATGCTAATATTTACGATCTAAAACTTTCAGTTAAATACGCGTGCTGCCCCCCAAGGCCGGAGAAATAGCTAATTTTTCTCCGCATACCACCAAAATTTTCCCATTTTTAAAACGCGTTTATATGCATTAGATTTTCCATCAGGACTCCACTTGGTAATGTCTTTATTTGGGTTGCTGGTTACTTGTACCTAAGGTTTTATCACATTTTGTGCTGATGCAGAAACTACCCAAGATATTTAGTATCTGCATTTCCGTCGGGGTCTCAGTTCGATTGCTGACAAAGCAATTTTTTTTACCGTCCGGACTCCAGACAGGAGCACTATCACAAAATCTCCAAAAAGTTAAATTGAGTGCATACTATCCCCAGAATTTAAGGTGTAAAATGATTTCGATACCGCGATCAAAGATACCCAACATTAGTCTTTGTGTTAAACTGGCCTGCGATCTATAACAAAGGTTTTCTTTTTTGTCATCTTCCTTATTCAGCTGTAATTCTTCTGGCTTTGATCTGTTGCAACCAGTAGTAATTTATTTCTCGGTAGGGACCATTCATGTTCGTTTTACCCCTTGTGGAATTTTGTGAGTACCTGAACGCCAACCTAAAGGTTAGAAAGCCAAACTTTGATTTTTTCATTTTCACCTTTACTGGCCAGAAAAAGACAGGTATTATTGTCGCGCTCCAACGTTGGTTGACTTCTGAATATTCTTACCTGTATAGCATAGCCCTTCACCGCCGCCGATAGGAATGATATAAACTCTTTTTAGTCTTTTGTCTTTTTTAAATCCATTTCTGAAAACGGTATACGCTACCCATTTCCATGCTAGGAACTTATTGTACAATCTACACCGACTTATAAGAGCGAGTATTTTTTTCAAGAGTAATGGCTTGTGCGCGTCTTGGCTGAGGGTCAATGCGCTGTTAAAATAGGAAAAAGAGTTGACGGAATAATATTTTTTGATTTTACCACAGCATGTTTATGGTACGTTTAGAAATTAATAGTTTAAATATAGTGAACCAAGTTTATACTTTGTATCTGTAGCCTGATAAAGTAGATAAATTTATCATATTTTAAAAATAAAAATGGCTCTTGAACAGTCTTCTAACCTTAGTAGCCTCCGTTTTTTAAATGATTATTTTTTCATTGGTAAAGAATACAGATTAGCTTAACTACCTAATTAAAGTTTAGGGTGAGCTGTAAAACACTTAAAAAACCTCCACAATTTCGCACATGGACATAATATCTCTAAGCACTTAAGATGATAAATCACCGTTTATATTTTGGCTTGTCCAATTTTCAGTAGGTGTAGGCTTTAATTCTTTTTACCTACACTTGCTTTAAAGGCATATTAAAACCGTCGGACCCACATCAGTATATCGGTAGTTTAGTTTTTTACCGGCTAATTTGTATTCTAAAACGGAATTGTAGTAGATGCGTAAATATTGATCGAACACTTTTAGATTAATCTAATCCAATTTGATTACTCATATAATTTTCAATTTGTTGCCGTAGTGACGGTTGGTGGTAAAACGCCTGGTTAAGGCCTCTAAGAATAGAACGCCATTTCATTCACTTCATAACTGGCGTATGGTATGAAGCATATTTGCACCTTTGTAATACATATCACTTACCTAACCTGCACTGTTTACATTAATTTAAAGGGGGGGTCCAAAAAAAATTTTTTTTGGATGGGTGTATGTATCATTTTGTTGTCATGTTGTATTCTGATGTCTGTCATGTTTTTAATTTTGTTTTTTCTCTATGTCTTCGTATACTGTTTATCTTTAGTTTTGTGTTTATTTTGCGTTTTCATTCTTTTGTTTTCGGTTTTCCTAGGTTCTTCTGTCGTTGTTTCTTTGCGTTTGGTTTAATGTTACTTCTTCAGTTTATTTGTTATTCTGTACTTTTTTGTTGTGCTATTCTTAATGTTTTGTCTGTTTTGGCCAGGCATTGTTTGTCTCAAGTGTTCTTTGTTTATTTCGTTCTTTTATTATAATGTGTTTTGTTTTTTTTTTTTGTCTATTCATCTTTTCATTCATACGAGCCTAATTGTTTTGTCTCTTTTTTTTTTTGTCTTTTGTATCATTTTTAATTTTTTTCGGTACCCAATCACATAATCAGCAGCAGCCTGTTCCTTAGTAAAAATCCAGAAAACAAATTCAGAATAGGCCGTAAAGCTTTCATTGGAATCCACATATCAGCAATATCTTTATAGTATATTATTTGCAAACCATTCCGTGACCGAAGCCTCGTGAATGATAATAAAATCGAGTTCAATCCCCAGCCCAAGTTCCCAGATAATCGTCACCCAAATAGCCTTTCATAAATTTATTTGCCCATAGTTACAGAACTTTGTGCTTCCATTACCCAGATAGGTAACTGTCCACCAGTTTAAAAACTATTCCTCGTAAAAACGGCGTAAGATCCAAAACCCAATGCTCAAAAGCCTTCATTTCTTTTGGAGCGTCTTTGAAAATGTTCTTTAGCTTACTGCAAGATGATCTTTTAATACCATAATACTCAGAATCTAAAGTACCCCTTGTACCCTCGTATTTTTCTCCAAAGTGACATAAAATCACCAATAGTTTTACATTCACCCCGTAGTTATTTATTGGTTTTCAACAGCCAGTGATAGGTGTTGTGATTGGTGTTTCATTTTTCGTCAGTAGGCTAGTAATCTACCGTTTTGAACATTCATAAACCTTTGGCCTTTACGCCTAATGGCCTGACTATCTACCTCAGTCATACATTATGGTCTTTTATTCGGCCACCAAACCCCGCTCGCCCCTTGACCTTGGCAAAGAGGTGGCCACAAAACTTGTGCCCATTATCATCTTTTTTCCATGAGAACCACCATCCAAGGAAGCCCCGAACGGCTCGTTTGGGATATTCCTGAATACTGCAGCAATTAAGCTCATTGCTTTCGCCTTTAATCTTGAGCTTTTGTTTAAGCGCTGATGAAATTGTGCATTCACATCCGAAAGGTTATCGCTAGATTTTCTCCATCTTTGAGTTACTTTTTCCAAATTTTTAAGGGTGCTTGCAAATCAATTTGCATGGTGTTATGTTTCAGACAGAACAGTGTGCGAATGGTATTCGTACCCGAAATAAAATTTTTTGTCTGGCTGTACTTTCTAGCGCCTAAATGATAAAGAAATTTACATCCCACCAAGCACGTTCTGGAGTGATTTTTCACCTGCGTAGGGTTCTTGTTTGGTGAATTTTTTTGTTTTTGGGCATTTAATACTTGACCCAAGGCACGTAATGCTTAAAATTAAAAGAAAAGGAGGCTTGCTTTTAGCTTCATAGTATATGTAAAATAGAATATTTAAAGGTACTATTTTTTAAGGTTAAATTGCAGCTGATTTAAAAGGCCGTAATTTAAAAACTATGAATTCATTCGTATATTTTACCTGTTCAACTTCCAAATCAGTAAAAAAATATGAAAAACTATTTTCAACTATATTTTAGCACTTTTAGTGTATAATCTAATTATGTATTACTTCAGGAAATGCTCAGAAGACAAAGTGTTTTTATTAGGTCGCTGGACATGATCATATGCAGGAAAGGTAAAAGAATTACCGTCTTGGTTAGAGAATTTCCAAAATCAGTAGATTAACCTTAGTGGGGCGTTTTGTGTATGCTGTTTGGTAGTGCACCGCCCTATTGCCGAAGTGAAGCGTAAATAATGGAGAAATTAGTTTTGCAATTCCCTGTCAATGGGAGGCCTGGAAACAAACGAATATGATTTCGAAGGGAGGATGATGGCGAAATTTGAAAGGTAAGCATGGTTTATTTCAGACGGAAAAAAAATACGAGTTGGATGGCTAGGCGAGCCCCGATTCTTTGAGTATAATGTGAAAACATTGTTATGGGAAGCACGATAGCCCTATTTAAATGGCGAAAACTTAAAAGGGTGGATGCTATGGAGAGAAACCCAATGGCTGTAAAAATGGAATTTTAGAAAGTCCCAAAACCTGGTTCTAATTTAGTTCTGACGCAAAGTCGATAACTTTAAAATTGATGTAGAATTTAAATATCCAAAGGGGAGTAACAGCGATTTATTTAAGAGGTAGCACGAGGTCAAATCGAAAGTAACAAGGATTAGCCCTTAATCATTTATTATTTGGGGGAACTTATGTTTTTTAACGCCCAATCAAAATGGCCGCTAAAAAAATCCTGAAGAATTGGCAAGTGTATGACATTACCTTGAACGGACAACGCGTAACAATCGTGGGCCAATGGAAAAGAAATAATAACAGACCAACAATTCCCTGGTTATTACAGGGAGCGCTAGCATAGTCACGAGGGTGTGAGCCGGGTTCCTATTTTAATTCAAGGATCATGGTCCGTATAGCGTTTTAGGAAGTATTGTAGATTACTCCAGAGCTAAAGGAAAGTGCTAGTTTATTGAAATAGATGTTAGTGTTTAAGGTTTATTAAAATATGAAAAAAAGACATCAAAAAAAGGATTCAAAATAAAGCCTCAGGTACGCGTTTACATAACAAAAACATTAAAAGCACTATTTGAACCTAATGGTAAACAATTTAAAAGCTTCAACCTTACCTCATAATCCCATAGGAAAAAACAACAGGCTCTCCAAAGCCATTTTCACCTACAGCTGACGACTCCAAAGAAGAAATATCAATAACGATACCGTCTAAGCTAAAAGTGCCTTAATCCCAACGTATCTGCTATGGATCCCAAGTAGGTGAGGTAGTGTGCTCTCCCAATATATTTTATACCCTGCAGCTCCATCGACCTTTGGACCACTCGAACTTTTGCTGCAGCTTGAATCAATGCCCCCAATTTTTACTTCTTTTTGGTTGCAGGGGCGTGCCACCTATAGAAGCTAAAATTTATCGCATTGACAGCCGTTAATTTTTAGGCATACATCAAAGTTAACATGTTCTAAAACATCACCATATTCGGAATGCCATTTTCTGTACGATTCTTGATGCGGTTGGACGTAATTTCATGGCCTCCTGAAACGAATGTCCTTGCAAAACCTGCTTCGTTTAAAAGGGCGATGTTGTCCACCACGACCCAAAACGATCTATAAACGGTAAAAGTCATCATGGGGTTCATTTCAGGCATGTAGGGTTTTTACTGTTTGTGCCACGTAGCGCGCTAATGGGACGTGAAATTCCGTCTAACCTCGCCACCATAAAAAGCGTCGCCATTTGTCGTTCTCTATCTGTTTCTGTAGCAGTACAGGTTCTGAAAAAATTCTGAAATCTACATTACTGATAACCCCAATCAACTCCTTCTGATATTCCCATCATATCATTATTTATAATTCGATTGATTATCCCAGCCTTTCTTTGGCATATTAGCTAAACCGCCTCCGCCAAAAAGACCTTGTTCTTCGCCTGAAAGCCCCTACATAAATAATGCTTATTTCAAATTGATATTTTGGACAATTATCCCTGGCAGCCTCAGATAGTTCCTGCCATACCGACTAGCATTGTTCGTTAGCGCTGGCGCATCGTGTAAAATACCATTAGTATCACTAGCACGGGAATCAATATCACCACTCATAATAATATAGCGATTTGGATATTTTGTTCCTTTTGAATGGCAACGACATTGTACCAAATCCAGGCATCCTTCGGAATTCGGAGAAAAACCCATTTTCAGTAGTCCACAAAATCCTTTTGATAAAAACCTTCTAAACAGTTACAGTCCTTTTCCAATCCGCCTCAATTCAGATTTTATCCAACGGCGCGGCAGCCCCAATAAGCCACGTGGTGTTCGACACGGTATCGCTAAGGATTCTGTGCCAAATTCAGAAGTTCTCGGTGACATCTTTTTTAATTCGATCTGCGAACGCATCAATATCTCAATAAATTCGTGCATCTGTTTGTTGCAAAAATAGGGTAGAAGTGAAGTAACGCAAAGGCGAGTAATTATTTTCATAACGGTTTATTTGAACTTTTTTTAAATGGTATAAAACCAAAGATTGGAACCTAAGTTAAAAATAAAAAAATTATAGTAGATTTAGGCTTAAAGATAAAAAAGATAATAACTGAATGCTAACAGATTACTCAAGGCGAAACCATAGCAGGTAACTATGGTTAATCCAGTTCCTTTTTAAAGCTACAGGCGTTTGCATTGGCAAAACATAGGGCTAGAAAAATTGTGGAGAAATTCTGCGGCAAACCGCCCATGCCCCAAATACACCAACTAAGTTAAGAAAAGTATGGGGTGAACAAAAAAGGCAGGAGAAATGAGGCAAAAAAAGCCACCTGAAAATAAGTAGCGAAATTAAAAGCGACGCTTCGACTTACCCAAAACGTATCGGATAAAACCGCCACCTTAAACACAAGCCCAAAAGCGCCGCAAGTAATCACGACAAATGTCATAGGGATCGAAAAAGAAGAAGTACTATTAATTCGTTTAAAGGTTTTGATCGCCAATGGGGTAAAAAGCCCAAAAAGCAACCAGCTCCCACATTGTTCCAAAAAATCCGAAAGCAGCCTTTTAAAAGAGTAATGACTAAAAAGTGATAGTCCAGCGTTCCAATGTAATTTTTACTAGGTTTTTCTAAGAGGGACGTTAGGAATACATATAATGGGGACAATGAATCCGCCTAAAACGGCTAATAAGAAGTTTATTTTTATAATGATGTTTATAGTGGATTAAACATCTAGGGCAGTCAATAAAAAGGAAAAGCGAGTCCCTAAAACTAGGCGCCGAATTAATAGGCCCAAAACTTTTCCCAACTGGGTGTCAAATAATCTTGCCGCTATTTTCTGCCAATTGGTATATTTCCTGCAAAGAAAAAAAGCCCAGTTCCAAACGGCGTACAAAGAAGAATGATTTCTTTCGTAAATTATTAAGGAGTTAAAACTTACTATTACACAAAGCGCCAAAAATCGCACAATAAAAAAAACTTAGAAGGAGAAAACCGGTCTGCAATTAATAAAGTGGCAAGAAAGTAGAAGTTGCCCGTAATAAAAACCCAAAATTGTTACGGAAGATAAAAATAACTCATAGGAACCTTCCGTTAACCCAATTTTTAGGGATAAATCGTCCATAATGCATTGCTGCAAAACCATTGTGAGGGTACAGGCAAAATTGAGCGATAAAACCAGTAAAGGAAGATGTGTATTTTGCGTTTCAGTTTGCGTTTCGAAAAAATCTTCATTTAAAATAGAAACGGCAAAAGGATGAATTTAATAGTTTCTTTGAATTCATCTCCTATTTGGAGCGGGTAAACTACTTTTTTTGGGGTGGTTTTCTCGAGGGGACTTATTCCACAAAACGCTTTAAAAAGTTACGCCACATCCTTGGTGCCATCTACATAGTACTTAGCTTGTGTTTTTTGCCCATCCTACTTTTTACGCTAATAGCAACTTTCTGGTAATTCTTGAAACATTAAATCATCGGTCCAATTCATCGCCAATGGCAAAACCAAAGTCGTTACTCAGCTTCGCCATACATGCGCATTGCCGCAACGCCCCTTTTTACGTTACTTTACTTTTAATCTTCCATTTACTTTATTGCCATTAAGTACGCTTAAGTCATTCAATTGGCAATTAACTCGTTGAATTACAGGTGTTGAGTTCAGAAAGCTCTTTTTGCCCCAAAATTCAGGATCTGGTTTTCGTGAATGCCCAGGCTTAGTGAAATAATTTTTTTCTTCAAATAAAGCTTTCCAGTGTTGCTATCTACAAAAGACTCTAAGACGGGCTGTTATTTTTTCCATCCAGTCTTTCTGTTTAATTTTCAAGCATGAAAAAAAGTCGTCCTCGTTCTTTTAGAAAGCCATACCCCATGTTCCGACGAATCATATGTTTACTTTTTAGGTAAAAACCATTTGGTAGAAGGTTTCCTTTATCCCTACCGCTAATTAAAAACATAAACTGTGTTTTCTTGTGATGAAAATGTTTATCAGAGCTGTATTAATTCTCATTCGGGCACTTGGCTTTTGGGGATCGTATGAAAAGCAAAAGCTAGAAAGAGTTACCCGTCATAATCAATTAAGATAAAACAACCTTTTTTTTAGCCGGCTCTTCTAGGTTCCTTAAGTAGAACGAATTTAGGTAAGTCATTTCGATAGATTTTTAAGACATACGCCGTTTGACTTTTTTTTTTGATTTTTAAAGAATTCATAAAATCATCGCCCATTTTTCTAACCAATGGGTAGCGTGGCTAATCTTTTTTTGAAAGAAAGATATCTTCATTGCGCTCTTGCTGTTCTTTTATAAGGCATAGTAATAGCCTGATCAATAAGCATCGGCTATTGTTCAAAATTATTCGGGATTTATTCAATAGTGATTCGTTCATTTCATTAGCCGAATCTGCCATTTCACTTTAAAAATTAAAACCCCCAGGTTTTATCCCGTCTTCTTTGGTAGCGATAGAATTTCCTTGGCGACCAATTTCATTCCGTCGCGGAAAATCGGGTAAGCAAAAAGCAAATATCAGAAGAGGTTGGTATAAATCTATTAAATTTCAAAGGGCATAGACTATAAAAAAATTGTACCAGTATGGGGGTCCAGCTCCAACCGTTTAGAAAAAATTCCCATTAAAATACGCCCCACTAATTCATCAACTTCTCTTTTTAATTAAGTTGGATTGAGCCCACGTTTTACTGCGCGAAGGGGGGAAAACCGCTCAAAAATAATTAAGCGTTTACCCCTTTTTCGCTAATAGTTGGATTTTTTATTTTAAAAAAGTACCTTTCCCCAAAAGCATTTTCCAATCTTTTTTGCAATTTTCCCTTGGGAGTAAAATCTTAAAAAACGATTTCAATTGGAAAAAGTATTGAAAAAACTTAGGCATCAGGGAGGTCGATTTGGGGCCTTATTGAGGCCGGGGGTTCCTTAAAAATTCCCCCCCGCTCTTTTCCCCTTCTTTGGGTGCAG
>Ga0163217_1045547_pt1 | contig 13678 bp, 12 predicted proteins | sample SynspAceP_FD_185933 | JGI IMG/M metagenome (GOLD analysis project Ga0163217, IMG submission 185933) | Saline lake microbial communities from Ace Lake in Antarctica - Synechococcus sp. Ace-P (PacBio error correction) | ecosystem: Environmental > Aquatic > Non-marine Saline and Alkaline > Saline ... | reverse complement strand
CTATTATCGCATTATAGCCACATGACAATACCTCAGATACAGCGAATCCCGCTCTACGTTTCTAACGGCCCATGTGGCTACATCGTGTGGAGAGTAGGTTTAAGAACAAGGTGTGAGCAGGCGTCGATCGCATTGTCACAGGGGAGACTCAGCCGATGACCAGCAGCAGAGGTCAAAGCGATGAATACCGGTCTTGGATGGTTGCTCAAAGATGGACGGAAACGAACGGTGCTACAGCACCACAGTTGCCGCGTTGGATTTTCGGCTTTTCAAAAGCCAGCTATCCAGCCGCCCTTGCGTCCGAAGAATAAAGACCAATCATCACACGGGCCCGTGTGGGAGGTGGCCAGGGACGCTTGGCTGGGGTTTCCTTCAGGCAAGCCCAGCCTACGACCAAAGACTTGTTTTACCGCCAATCGATGCACGAAGCAGGCGGCACCAACACCGCCCAGATTCTGGAAACCCAGTGGGGCGGCCCCTGGGGCGCGCGGCAGTCGTCATCGTCGGCAGAGTTTGACGCGGACTGGTGTGATTGCCGTTCACGCCTGCCCGGCCCTGGGATTCTGCGATGAGATGACAGGGGACAATCAAGTCAAGGCTTGTGAAGGCTGAGCAACTCGCGCCAAGGCCTTCACTGAAAGCTGGCCTGCATCTGCCAGAGCTTAACAAAGACTTCGAATCCTGCCGCAGATTCTTCAATGTCGCGTGGCAGGCGTCGATCGCCCTGGCCTTGGCTCGACGGCGAACTCGACGGCTTAAGGGGGAGGGTTTCAGCTCATGGGCCTCAGGGTTACTTCGAAATGTATACGAAGTGTTTGACCGGCAACGAGCCAGGAGGTTATCCGTACCAGAGCAATGAAAACTTATGCGGGTGCGATGGTTGCCGTTGTCAGCCGGCCATCAGCCCGCATCCTGAGTTGATGGAGGGAACGGAGAACGGAGGTTGATCCTTGCCGGGAGAGCGCCAGCGCGCCAGCAGCAACGATCGGCCATCAGCATCGAGGCTCAGAACTTTGGTTAGATGTGTCGCCCTTGCTGCCAAACGAACAAAGGCTCCTTGCTCAACGGGACAAAGCGAGTGTGTTCAAGCGTCATGGGAAGCTCTACAAACGAAGAAGGACAGGAATGGAAAGGCTCGACAAACAGGCGGACCTGGAGGCGACCACTTAACGTAACGTTTCTAAGTAGAGTATGGCAAGCATTCACAAGTACATGTCACTTCTTTGCTGAGACCCCTGGACCAAACCGGATCAGCGACTGACGCAGCGTTGCTTGGCGACAGGGTTCTGGCTTGGCCGAGGAATCGCTCACTGGCGGTCAGAATGAGTGTCCCGCCACATGCCAGATCGATTTCGTAGTCTCAGCTTGAAGCCACGTTCTCGAAGCGATCGCGACCGGCTACCCCCGTACAGGAGCGTCGCAAGCAGGAGCTTTGCCGCCTCATGCCGCATCGAGGTATGTCCGCAGGACTTTGAGGAACGCATCGCCTACACCTTTCGGATCGGATCGAAGCCCGCTACGCTGCCTGAGGATTTTTGGCCAGGAGGAGGCGATCATTGAACTTTTTTCCAAAAACAACAGGCAGCTCTCGCCTACCGAGCCAGCGCCGATAGCGCAACGGGTCTGTACAGCCGCCTTGCGCTGCCTCTGGCCGAAACGTTGCCCGTGACGACTCGGCGCAGGCGGCTGCACGCCGAGCAGATCACGCACCTGATTGTGGTGAGTTGCACCGGATTCTTGCGCTCCAGGCCTTCGAATTCCAGCTGATACAACGCATGGGGATTCCGCCCAGCGCAGAGCGCAGAGCCTGATCGGTTTCCATGGGCTGCAATGCGGCCTTCAACGGCCTGAAAAGCTGCCGATCGATCTGCGCCCTCCCCGGCAAGCACCCGGGTGCTGATGGTCTGCGTGGAGCTCTGCACCGCATAATTGCAGCGTCCCGACAATGTGGAGAACGTGATCGTCAACGCACCTTCGGGGATTGGGGCGGCCCTGCCTTCTCTCTTTCCGGGATCCCAACGGGGTCAGACTGACCTATCGGGAAGCGCCTGCACGATCGCGAGCACTCGCTTGAGCGATTGAACCTTGGGAGATCGCGACACAGGCTTCTGATGAAGTTGGCTGGCCAGCTCCCCAGCGCATCCAGCACGCCCTTCCCGGTTTTCTATAAGCCATGGTTGCAGCGCCATTGGCTCGATGCCTTCTGGCTCGACTCTCGGGCTGTCCATCCCGGCGGCCGCCGCTCTCGATTCTGGTGCACAAGCCAAAGCCCTTTGCCGCGAAGCCATCGCACCTGCCTACGGGGTCTGCCGATCTTCGGCAACATTGGCTCACCGACGATTCCTGTTCATCTTGGAAACATTGGATTGGCGTTGCCGCCCAAAACCCTCGGCCTGTGCCTCACCAGGGGGTTGCCCTGGGCGTTCGGGCCTGGCCTCTCGACTCGAAGCTGCCCTTTTCCAACACTATGACTCCGAAAGCCGATGAAACCCTTCCCCAGCGCGCCCCTGTTCCCCTCGTCAAGGTCCGCACCGACCAGGACGAGCTGATGGATGATTTTTCGATCACGTATCAGCGGTCTCACCAGTGGCGCTCGTCCAACTTTCCGCGTCGTCAATCAGACCCTGCGTGGCTACAGCGCCCCGATGAAGATCCTCGACCCTTGCTGTTGCAGCAACAGATTCAAACCGCTGCGGATCCTCGATCTCGGCCACGGGATCTCCGCCGAGTTTCCGAATATTTCGTTGCGTTGGTCGCTCGGGCATGCGCCCGACGCACCCTCGCGATCGTTGCGGTCGATCGGCCAAATCCGGTCACGTTGAGTTACGCCGCCAGGCGTCTCCAGGCGGTCTGCCCCCCCGATCTGCAGCCCTCCAACAGAATGACGTGGCCGATGCCTGGCGCCTGCCTTACCCCGAGCAGTCCTTCGATGTGGTGATCGTTCGGAATGTTTCTGCACCACTTCCCCATTGCCAAGGCGGGTACAGGTGATGGAGGCATGGGGCGGTGGCGCGCCGCGGAATCCTGATCAACGATCTGCAGCGCACCCCCTGGCCTACGCCGGCATCTATGGCTTCACGCCGCTGCTTGCAGGCTTCGGAAGATGATGCAGAACACGGCCCCATCTCAGTTCTGCGGGGGTTTCAGGCAGGGAACTCCAAGCGAATCGCCACAGAAGCCGGTCGCTCTAGCACGTTTCGAATTTCAATTGGTGCTGGCTTTTCGCTGGCTACTGAGCACCATCCGCTGAACCGGCGCCCCTATTGACCTCCACCGACGCACATCATTCGGGGCTGGCCTGCTGGTTCAAGCTATGGCCATCAGCGGCTGAACGGGCCATCGGTGCCTGCTTGGCCTGGAGGCACAGCATTTCCCGTGCACAAACTCTGCGTGCGGAATTCTCTCTGTTGATGGTTCACCGAGATCTTCGGCCCTTGGCATCCTCGACTCGGTGCGCACGGCCGGCGCGTGCCGATTCAGCAAGCCAGCGCTCAGCACCAGCACGGGGAGTCATTCGACGGCAGCTGCCCGCACGGTCGCTGGGCTTGACCGCACTGCCCTCGATAAAATCCTCTGGGAACCGCGCCTCTGAAGCCGGAGCCCGCTCCTTGATTCGCACGCCCTCACCGCGTCGATGGGCAGCTTGGACGATCCGGCTCGTGCTGAGCAAGTCCGATCGTCAGTACCCTCAAGCTGGTGTTCGAGCTAATGGCAAGCGCTCCCGGCTGGCACGGACCAGACTGGGGCGTGGCCTTCGCCTGCCAACCCAGTCGTTCGTGGCCGCAAGGCCTCACTACCGAGGCCAATCACAAACGTCAAAGGCTGGTGGAGCTGGCACGCCTTCCCGGGGGGTATTGGTCTCTCAGCGATTGAAGATCAGCCTATCAACGTTGACTGGATCGGGCCACGGCCGCCTGTGCAGGCAGCGGCAGGACCGCCAGATTCGAGCCGAGGGGGGAGCTGTCCTCGCTGGTCTCGTACTCCGCCGCAATCATTTTCCTGGCCCAGGCGCTCTGCAGGATGGACCGCGTCGGGATCGTCGCGATCCTTGAAGCCGATCAGCTTTGCCTTGAAGGTTCACTTCGGATCCGGTGAATGTTCTGGATATCGGCGATTACGCCGGCATGTATTGCGCCGCGCATGCGGTGACGCATGGCCATGGGCCTCGGGCTCCGCTGACCTGGCCGCCGCGATCGCAAGGCCTCTTCTAAGCAACTCCTGACTTCCAACGTGCTGCGCAGGGCGCTACCGCAGCGAATTGGAACCGGAGTGTTCTGCGGCGACTGCAGCGGGCCTGTGCCTAGACCAAGGGTTCCCTGCATCCCTCATCGCCCCGGCTAGCGGGTTGGGGCTGTTGCAACCGCAAACGGCGCTCGCAACGCCTGATCGCCGGCTCACCCGGGGGTCGGTGCCAGCCTGGGCGCTTTGATCGGAACCGTTGGATGTTTAGATTTAGCGGACCGGCCCGGCCCCCGAAGGGCCTTGCTTCAGCTTGTGGATTGGATGCTGCGTGGGCTGAAGGAGACCACGCTGGCCAGGACTGGACGGGACTTCGAACCCGTCGCCTTATTTTTCCAATTGTTGGAACCTGCTCCGCCAAGACTCGCAGCGAGGGCTGAGCTGGTTGACGTGTCGTCGCTGATTTCGAGCCGGCTGATGGGAATTCTGCTCGCTGCGCCGCGATCGGGAGCGAAGCGGCCCTCGCGGCAGCTGTGGCTGGCCGGATCGCGTAACAGCAAGTCCTTTGGACCCCGCTGCGATGCCTGGCAGGCGCAGTCTTCGCCCTGCTTCGGAGGAAACGGCGAACGGCCACGGCGCAGCTCTGCCAAGGCCTAGCAGGGCTTGGCTTTGCGATCGCAACGATCCTGGTCGCCCGCCCCAGGCTTTGTGCCCGCCGTTGAGGCAGGCCGTCGCCGCCTTTGAGGTGGGGGCTCGGGAGCGCAATCAGAGTCAGCAGAAGAAATTCGTAAGTTGAGGAAGCCCGCGCCCCAGTTCCCGCAACTCCCTGCAGCAGCCGAATCATTCAGCCGCGTGGCAGCGGTCCCGGCCAGTCCGCGTCCCGCCTTGCCGGAAGCCCCCCCGATCCCTGGCCGATGGACAGTCAGGACAGCACCGACGTTTCAGCAAGGCCACGGAGCCTCTGGAGTGGCTGCGAGACAATCCCAGCAGGGCCGGATTCTGCCCCGCCCTGGTGACGTGTTTGTGCCCTCATCGGCGGACCTGAACACTCCGAGAGCGGTGCGCCGCCATTTGCCGCTCGGAGGCGTTCGACAACTCCGACGGCGGACCGAAGTGGCCCGTTTCCCGATCTGAAGGCCGAACGGTTTGCAGCAGGATCACGCGTCCACGCCACGGGTTCATCTTTTCGGGTCGGAACAACCTACGGCGTTTTGATGGCTGTTTCAACCATCCCCGCCACGGCCTTAAACGGGGGGACTATCCCGCCTGCTTGAACTACCGGCACGGCGCTGGATCGAATCCTCCCTCCCTGCTAATCGATCGTGATCGGCGTCACGCTCACCCTGGTGGTTGTTGATGCTGCTTCTTTCCCTATCGCGCAGTTGCTCGGATCCTTCCTGCTGGAATCGGGCCTCACCCATCCTCGCTTCTGCTGCCCATGGCATCGGCCTTCACGGTGTTGATTATTGCGGCCCGTCGCGCCTGCTGGCCAGCCGGCCGCGAAACGTCGCCAACGCGTCGGCAGAGACTGGATGCTCGCTGGCCTTGGTTGATCTGAGCCGTTGGATCGAGTTCCAGACCATGCTGTGCTGTTGTCCCAACGCCGCACGGTGATCCGAATCGTCTCTGTCAGTCTGCTGCGTTGTTTCAGATCGCGCTCCAGGGCAGGGTCACGGCGAGTCTGCCACCAAGACGGACATCGCCCGTGACCAATCCTTTGAGATCGAAGGACAGCTATTAGCTGGACGCGCACGATGATCTGCGGTGCTGCCGATGCTGGTTTTCTCGGCACGGGTGCTGGGCATTCTCCACCTCGATCGCGGCTTCACAGCCTGCTGGCCAATTACGATGATCTCGGAAACCGTGAAGGCCAGCCCCTGACGGCGGTGACCGGGGGCCTATCCACCGCCTTTGACACACCCTGCTCGGCATTGGTCACGGCGTGCTCTGCATGTGCTGATGAGCATCGCCGAGCGGGTGAGCGAGCACCAGCCTGTCCGGCGATATCGCGCCTCGTCAACACGGCTTTTTCCCAGGCTCAGCGGCGAGCGACGAACCCGCCGCTGAGACCGCCGTCGGGGAGTTGCATCGGCTTTCCTCGACATCCTCGGCGCCGTAGATGGTTATCATCCTGATCGTGATTCAGTGCTGGCTCTCTCCGGGATCGGGATCGCCGCAGCAAGCCAGAGCCAGCCAAAGCCGCCACACCTGAGCCAGTCGAGCCCAACCAGTTGGCCCTGGTGGAGTGTCAGGCCGGAGGCACGCGGTGCGCACCCCCCACCCAGCTTCCTTGCTCTGCGAGCCGGAACAAGTCGACGGCCACGATCCTGTCAGTGGCGAAATCACCGATACGCTGGATCGGACCTGGTCAGCCCAACAACGATTGCCGAAGATCAAGACGGCCAACATCTACCTGCGGGTGGCAGGAAGTTGCTTTTGGACGACCTCGATAGCCCTGGTCATCGCCCTGGCAGCCTCGCTCAGCCTTCGGTTACGAGCCGGTGGAGGAGTCAGCACGCAGGCCATGGTGAGCAGGCGGCTCATTGGTGAAGCAGACGGCACGGGCCACCGGGCCAGGAGTTGATTTGTCGCTGGGACTCCCTGATTGATCGTGTTCATGAACTGCTCGGGGTGCTATTGCATCACCGTTCATGGTGGTTGCGCTCTCATGCCAGTGGCCCCGTGCCAATCCAACCGCGGAAGAGAAACTGCCAAGAAGAGGGACTGCGAAACCCGAACCAGCACCACCTCGCGTTGACAAAAGCCAGAGCCGATTCGGCTTGCAACTGCCCCAGCGTGCAGCAATCGTTTCACCCAGCGCCGCTTTATGTTGCTGTTTGACCGCAGAGGGGTTACGCGGCCAGTCGGAAGCCAGCGACCTTTCGCAAACTTGCAGCGGCTATTTCTTCTTGGACGGAGATGATCTCACTGCCGGAATGGAGCCCCGCAGTGGGCCAGGTGATGGGACCCGCGACGCGTTCCAGCATTGGCTGCGGCGGCTCTTGATTCCCAGCCAAACGGCATGTCACGCCCTGATCAGCCTCGGATGGGGTGAGGTTCACCGCGATCTGCGCGCGGTTACCGCTGCTGGCTGGATTTCGCTCCGGATTGGACTGGGATATCAGACCAAAACAGATCGTGCTGGGGCATGTGCGAGGACGGGCTGGATCAGACAGTGCAATGACCCACGATTCAGAGCGGGCTGGAAGGAGCGCAGGCTTCAGTTTCGTCGCCTCTTCACTTTGCACCAGCACGTTGCAACATACGAATCTGCTTTTGCCCAACTTTGATCTCGAATTCATCGCCGGGCTAGGAGCCCAGCAAGGCGGTGTAGCCTTGCCAATCAGCAGATGCCGCTTGAAACTGCACACTTGGTTGACGTAGTGAGGCTTGCGCCCACCCTGCCCACACCAGCTCCCGCCAGTGGTGCCAAGGCTGACGCCTTTGGCCTCAAAAGCGCTTCGTAGAAAGGCCGTGAAGTTTCAGGCGCTCGTTCCGTCTTTCTGACGCTCACATAACCAGCAGTCCCTGACCAGCTCTGATTTGCCGACACACCCAACTCTTGACTTTGTCAGGCCAGGTCAGATCCAGTAAGCATCGGAATGAATGGAATTGCTCCTGCATAGTGCAACACGAGCTGATGGCTGACTAGCCCCAAATCGAAACTTCCAGATGAACGCACCTTCAAGCTGCTCGGCCACTGCGATCGGATCGAGCAGAATCGATCGGAATGGAATGATCCTGACGGCCCAGCCAGGCGAGGATCAGGCCGACTTCCCCACGTTTATCCCCTGGGACTCCTCTCCTCTTTGGCGCGGCGCTGTTCCCCTTGGGTTGTATGTTGCTCTCAAGGCCTGAATGCAACGGTGCTGAAAGGGTTTGCCAGGAGATGGGTGCCCAACGCTCGCCGTTGACGTGAGAATCCGACAGCTTTCTTGCAATGTTTTCTTTCTGCCAGATGATCGTGGGCCTGCGGTGAATTTGCGCCTGGCGCAGGGCAGCTGGGCCTCGACCTAGCCCGGCTTCAGGCCGAAGCCGATCGCGCGCTGCTGCTGTAGAATGCCTTCCTGGTTGTTTTCTTGGCGGTCGCCTGATTACTTCGCCCTGAGTTCCTCTCGTGATCAAGGCCAGACCCTGATCTCGCCCTGGTTGCTGCCGGTGTCCGCCCTGCTGGCCCCAGCGCTGCTGGCGTGAGCCGCTCCGGATGGCTTCGGCGTGAGCTTCGGGCCCCTGAGTTGGCCTTGGGCTTTGCTGCTGGCCAACCTGGCCCGGCGGACGCCTGGGTGGTGGCGGCATGGGCGTCGGCATATGGACTACCGGCGGCGTGAAAGCTGGGCCCTGCTGGGGGTACTGGCCTTTTTCCGGCGCGGCGGTGACAGGCCGCAGGATCGCGTCAAAGGTTTGGTCCGGGCGCCCCGTGGGCTGGCCTCCACATAGCGCTGCCGCCCCCTGATCTTCAGTCCCTCTTACCTGCTGCTTCCGTTCTTAGCGGTCTCACGCATATCTCCATAATCAGTCTTCTAGACTGATATATTACTCTCCTGCTATGCCCTGCTCGTCCTCACATATCTACTCATCATATATTCGCCTGATCTCACTGTATATGATGCTCCTGCCGCCGTCCGGCAGCTACCTACCTTTCTCTTTGGCACGGTTTTCGCTCTGGGGTCTCAAGGCTGACGATTTCTAACTTGGTGAGTCGTGCTTGGTTGTCGTGTCCCCTGTCTGCTCGGCTCTCGAGCTAGACCGATGTCCGACCTGAGCGTGGAGTTTCAGGTTTGCTCTTCTTTTCGGTGTTTTCTAAGCATGTTACTCAAAACCTTCAAAACCCTGAGCTCTCACTGGCACCGGCGCCTTCGTCACCGGTCCAGGCGCCCACTGTAGTGATGGCCGAACCCAGTTAGTGTAGGATGTATAATACGGTGAGAAGTTCCTGTGTGTGCCCCGCGGAGCTATGGCGATTCACGCCTGCGCTTTTCGGTCTCTCGAAGAGCTTGTGGATATCGTTTGAGAGGGACGCGACGGCCAACTGCCACCCTTGATTTCAGGCCATTTTCCAAACTTGACCCATCTGCCCGCCATGGCCCAGGCCCATGGCAACTTCGTTCTATTGACGGCGTGCTTTTGCCCGTTTTCTTGCCGTTTGCCTTTTGCGGGCCACTCAGTGCGCCACTCTCGGGAGCGAGGGCTGCGCTGGCATGATCAGTTTGATGCCCCGCCGCCGAATTCAACCAGCCCCACGGGCAGTGTGAGCCCAGGCTGACATACAACCCACGTGCCGGCGGGTCATTTTTTATGTAACCTTTTGGCCGCCACTGGGTACGCCCTCGGTGTTCGTTTTCCTACTTTGGATCGCAAGGAGTGAGCGCACCTGACACTTGTCCCGTGGCATTTTGGTGGAAAGCCGTGAAAAGGCCCGGCTTGGTGCCCAAAGGCTCAATATGCGGAAGGCCCTCAAACCCCTGGGGGGTGGAAAATAAGATCGTGACCGTTCGAGCTTGCATTATCATAGCCGTTGGCAGAGAATTTTGAGGCTGATCCACCTCATGTGTCACCGCCAGTCTTGAACAAGTTCCGCCTCCCCACCTGTTTCTCTATCTCGCTCTTCTGCTGGGCCGCGCGTCTTGTGTGACCTTCTGGGACCTCAAGGGACCCTTTGTGCTGCTCGATCTCTCCATCGGCGATTATGGCGATTAGGTCGGCTTTAGCGGCTTGGCTTCACTCTCTCACTGGGTTCCGCCTCACACATGTGTGCTCTCACTGCTAAACTGGCCATGCTCCAGCCAACCACTCCTTGGCTTGGGCGGAGCACGCTTTCTCGGGCGGAGGCTCTGCTGGGCCGCGCAGCTTCCATGACCTCTGGCCCTATCCTCGATTGCCGTTGATGGCACCAGCCAGCGTCCCTTGCAAGGCGTTTTCTCAGCAGGCCGCCCCCCCCTTTTGAGTTCACGGCGGAAACTTTTTCCCGGTACTGTGTTCCACTATCTTTCTCCTCACGGCTGCGTGCTGGCCGGACTCGACCAGCTTTCGAAAAATTTTACCCTTTGGCGAACTTTCACACCACGCCTACTGGTACCAATGCTGGGTTTAGTGAACAATGGGCCTTTGCGTGTATGTTGGGCCGCCCGAACTTTGAGTTTATTAGAGGCCGCAGCCCACTGGTGCCCGTCGCCGACTGCTTGTGGGCTCAACGCGCGATCGGTCAGCTAGGGGTTTCGAAACCTCTGCCGATTTCCGACAGCGCTTCTGCCCGCTTGCGTGGCTGGACTGGCCCCATGGGCCCTGGGACGACCTATGTGGCGGGTGGGGTCGCTTTCGCGCTCACTCACACAAATAAGTATTCAGTTACGGGCTCAGTCATGGAGCCCAGGACTCTGCGCTTCTGTCTCTAGTGCCCTGGGTCGCCCGCCCGGCCCGCAAACCTAACTCGTTGGTCTTCCACGCAATATAATTACTGCTGGGCGATAGGGGGCACATTCTCCAACCTTATGCGCCGATAATTCCTCGGCACCCGGTGGCCGGCCCCGACGCCCTGCTGATCACCCTCTGAACGGCGTGGCCCTTCTGTTGGCCTCTGTTTTTCCATGTATCTGGCCTACGCTGTGTCGTGTGAGTGACGTAGTCCGCTAAGAATAACCTGTCCCAACCAGGTCTCCACGTCGACCGGGTAAACAGTCCGGACCCGAGATCCCCTTTGTTTCGTGCATACAGCCCCGCCTGCCTCAGGCTTACTGAAGATATCTCGTGTCGAGGCCTCCCCTATGTTTCCCACCATGCTGGTTTTATGGTTTCTTTTCCTAGTGCCGCCGAGGGTGGCTTACGTGCGCCTCTAGAAGCGCCTGTGTTTTACAGTCCTTGCCTCATCTCGTGGGGCCTGTGTGCTCTATCACCTGGCCCTCTTCCTGCTGCCTGGCGACATTACTACTCAACAGTTAGGATAATTTCTACTCAGTAGCGGAATCCCTCACGCCGCTTTTCATAACGACCTGGGGCCTTCACGCCGCACATCCGGCCTTGTGAGCCGCGCCGCTGATCCGGAGCCAGAGTGAGCCCAGCTTGCTCTGTTCACGGCTAAAGGAGTTCCCCTACATCTCCGCTCGACCATTGGAATATCAATGTCGGCTGTGAGCTCAACGGTGATACTTGTCTCTCCCAGCCCACTCGCTCTGCTGATCATAAGTCCATCTGTCACAGTCTTCAGTCCTAGCAGCATCTGCTGGAGCCCACCTCTCAATCCATGGACGCTCCTCTGTCCAGTAGCCGTCGTGAGGTAGTTCTGCGTAGCCAGGGCAACCGCTGCTGCCGCCTGTCGCCCGGCCGGCGAGGAAGCCACATCAGCCTCATGCACCGTGGTAGCCGACACGGGCCAGGAGCGATGCGGTGTGCCCTCGGCCTGGCAAGATTGCCTGTGGAGTCGTTTGCCGCCCGATGTCTGCCCTTCTCAACGCAAGCCGCTACTTGCCGAAACCGGACCGGCTTGATCGACACCTCCTGGACCTTGTGCGGTGGGCGCTCGCCGCTGGCCGCTGGTGCAGGCATCATGTTGATTCACGTTCACAAGTCCAACATCCCAAGTCCTCAAGTCGGTGACGACGCCCGCTCCCACCCAAAAACCGGCCCTCCAGACGCGCACCATGGAAGCTCGGCGTCTGCGCCGACTCTCGATTATCGCTCTGCCTCGAATCTGCTTCTGCGTTTGCTCTCTGTGACATTATCCTCGGCGCCCGCAGCGAACTGCAGTCCGGCTTATGTCTTCGCCACCTATACCGGGCGTTCACCCCCGTCCGGAGCCGAAATTGATTTCTCGGCCTGGTTCGAGCCTACCTCGATGGTTGTGGTACACCTTTCCGATCCGCTTAGCAACACGCCCCGGATCCGGCGGTGCTGATCGGCCCGCGGCCGCGATGCGGCCGAGTGTCCTTTTTTTGCGCTCCTTCGGCGAGCACAGCTGACCGGCTTGAGGTGATCACCCAGCCCTGCCCGTCGGGACCAGTCGGCTCCACTTCTCGCGCTTGAGACGGCTTTATCCAACAGCTTTCGAATCAAATGCCTTCAGTTCCCAAATGGCTTTCAACAGCCCGCTGAACAAAAGTTCGGCTGGATAGAATTGTTGTATCTTGATACGGGAAAATCCATTGATCGAATTCGCGATGATCTCCACAACTTCAGTTTCCATGTTTCTCAGTCCCTGGCTGGCAGCGACAGCACAAGCCCGCCAGAAGCTCGAGCGACGCCGATTGCAATCACTCATCAGGCCTGTTCGCGTAGACTCGAACCTCACCTCACGGGTGAGTTCAATAGCCGGAACTGCTGGATCCGGTCGTTTGACGCCAAGGATCTTGCGCTAGCACTGTGGTTTCCTGATCCCAACCCCGCAGGCAATCTCTCGGCACAGATCTTCCCGACGCTCCAGAAAGCTCCGCTCCATCCGCAGCGCACTGAGGTTGCTGCGATTCAAAGGGTGCGCCACGGTGGTTACGATCGGCCGTCCTTGGCCATGATTGACCTTCGGCCATCAAGCAACGCTTCTTCCAGGTCGTGGTTGTCGCACGGGCCGTGAGCCACAGAGCTTCCCACAATGGTAGAGGAATTTCCCCCTAGCAATCTTGATCGACGGATACTAGTTTATAAGATCAAAGAAGATCGAAGGCTTCATCTGAGCGAGCATCTCCTTTGAGGATTCAGGCGCCCTAGGGCCCCGAGGGCAATTCTCGCACCCACTGCATTCGCATTTGCACCAGCCGGAGAGCTTTGGCCGAGAGAAAAAGTCGGCTGGCCTAGATTCCTGCACCCACCACGTCAAAGGAAATAGGACTCAGGCGTGCGTCATATCGCTGAGAGATTTAATTGCGCTCTTTGTTTCGCTTACCTGCCAGCCGACCGTCAAGGCTCACCTGTGGTGCTCTGACTTAGCACACACCCCTCAGTGTGAATGTAATAGAGGCACTGTGTCAACTATCTGGAAACCATTTGCCCGATCGGCCGGGTCCGTCGCCCACTCGGGCGATGCATCGTGGATGTGCCGCGCGGGGTATGCTCCAGGGCCAGCGATGTCAAGCGCAGCACGGTGTGATACCAGACAACCTGAACTGCCGACGAGCGCGTCACGAAATCGCGAGTTGGAGCCGAGAGTGGAGGTGCCAGAGCCCACGAGTGGCTGCGCGGCCCTGCCGAACAGATGGGACCGTGAACAGGACAGAGGCACAGATCGCCCGCGGCAGGCCGGCGCATCAGCAGCGTGCGAAAGCCCAGGATCGATCAGCAGGTCGCATCTCATGTTCCAAGAATGCACGTATCAGCCCCCATCAAAAGTCAATCGGGCGCAGGGAAGCGTTGGGCCAGGCTGATCCGTGCCGAGCCCCGCGGTAGTCCGCTACCAGGTTCAGCCACAGCCACCAGATCCAGGCTGGCTCCGCCGATGGGGAGCCGAAGTGCATTCAAAACCGTTTGTGAGGAGCGAGACGTGAAAGCGCCACACCTGTGGAGGATCTGCAACCCC
>Ga0163217_1010505_pt1 | contig 13678 bp, 17 predicted proteins | sample SynspAceP_FD_185933 | JGI IMG/M metagenome (GOLD analysis project Ga0163217, IMG submission 185933) | Saline lake microbial communities from Ace Lake in Antarctica - Synechococcus sp. Ace-P (PacBio error correction) | ecosystem: Environmental > Aquatic > Non-marine Saline and Alkaline > Saline ... | reverse complement strand
AAGTTTGCAGCAGTACTCGTTATCGAATCGGGCTCGACGCGGGCAATCGGTTCGGGGCGTCTCAGTTGGTAGGGTGCCAATCGCGGTTTTTGTGGTGTTGTTCGGCACTCGTTCGTGGGATTCATTGCGCTGTCCGATGGGAAACCGGATCGACCGGTCCACGTACAACCAAATGTTCGCGTTGCCCGTTTCCAGGGCGTACCTCCGAATGACAAGCTGGGCACCGGAGCGCCAGCGGAAAAGCGATCCTTGCGAGAGAAATAGCCTCATCCAACAACGCATGCAAGAGATATTGGGCGAACAACCGAGCGGACAGAATTCGAATCGGCGGGATCGCGCAGTTGAGTTCGAACGCGTAATTGTTGCCGAATATCCGTTGATGGGATGCACCGACGGCACCGGGAGATCATGTGGACCGCATCGAACGAACGCGACGCCGATTGACACCCGGCTTTCCGGCCCGGTGAGGAGGCCACCGGACGTGGAATCGCGTATGTTACTCGCCGCCCAACGTTCCCACCCCAATTTTTCGCCGCGAGTTTCCCTGCAAATTTCCCTGCCAATCCCTTGGGTGGTATTAGCCCGTGGTCGCGCCCCAGTGGAATGCCCGGCGGCGGGCGTTCCATGAACACTTGTGCTGTGCCCGGCGAACCGGTCCGTTTTTTCGCGGTCTCACCGAGGGCTACGATCGGGGGACGTGATTATGAAACGCGCCTACGGAAAGGCGATCCGGATTAATAAAACCCGAATTCCAAACCCAGCGAATTCGGACTCGTTCGGCGATGCCTACGAACAACTCGAAAACGCTGTTGAGATACGGAAGCAACGGCATACAACTCAGGCGACGCCGATCGATTACGTGGCACGTGTTCGCCGTCTGTGCAAGCACCATCGCCGGGAACCGACCGCCCCAGCGGGCAGCGCCGAAAAGTGCTCAGCACGCCGGAAAACCAACAACGCAAACCGACTCAGACCTGGCCGCTGCCGCACTCTCGCGACCAATTCGACCGGACGCGGCACGAGGCGAATCGAATAAACGAGTGACTGTCCCGTCGAACGCCCCGGATTTACTACCTTCGCCGCGATCCTCACCGATTGGGACTACGGGCAAACCGACCGCAAAGTATCTCGCCCACTTGCTCGAGGACGCAAGCGTATCCGTGCAGATCCCGGATTGATTGAATCTCGCGACGGGAAAGTTTTACGAACCGAGGTACCCGATGCGAATGATGCCAAAGATCGTCTGCTATGTTCGCTGGAGGAAAATCGAGCGCCGTGTTTTTTACATGCTGACCGAACCGCTCTGGTTACGCTTGGTCGAATCAGTTGCCGTTTCACCCAATTGGGGGTCACTTGCTCCGCTGATTGCGAACGGAAGATTTCGTCAACCCGAGCCAGCGATCCGAACGGGTGTTTTATCTCCGCATACTTCGCTCGGCCGATTTGGGGTGCGCCGACGTGAATGGGTCGAGCGAACGATCCGCGGAGATCGCTCAATCGGCTGAAACTGGCAAACACCGGTCGGAAGCGGAACTCCGAGTTCCTCTCTCATATTCAAAGCAATTACTGCGAAGCGAAGTTGATGTTCGGTGAGCACCAATTTCCGGTTGCGTCGCCAATGCTCGATTGCGATTCGGGTTATCGTGCCAAACGAGTGACCTGCCTTAAACAGCCGAGTGCTTCAAAATCGTGACGCGGGTTGCGCATCATGACGCCACCGGCTCCGCAGGGCGTTCCCAATGGCGACGCAGATAACCGATACGCATGGGTGCTGCTTATTTGCTCGCTCGTTGAGCATACCAACTGCTTTCTCGACGACGTGGAAGAGGTTGACACCGGCTCGATGATTGGCTCAGTTCGGCATCTTGTCAAAGACCTGAAACCTCAACTCGAACGATCCAACGGGCAATCAATTCGTGCCGATTGGAATTATCGGATTGGCCTTTGGTGTTCTGATGATCTTCGGAACGATTGGTGGGGCATTGCCGGCACCGTCATTCCGTTTTTGATTTTTGGCGGCACGGGGAGTGCGCGAGCGTTATTGGATTGGCCGCTGCGTGGGCGTTGTTGGGCGGGACATACATTCGTTACTTCCGTTGGTTCTATCCGCGATCTTGCATGAACGATTGCTATGAGAAACGCAGCCTCTGGTCCAACCAGGCAACGTACCGAAAAGCGTTGGCGAAAAGCGATTGTTTTCGTTTTTGTCAGTTCAGCAACGAGCCGGTGCAGTCGATTGTTGGTTCGATTGACGCGGTCGGTCGCGCCGGCGACGCGATGGCATTGGGCAACACGGTCGCGTACTTTGTCCGTCGAGACGCGGTTTGTGCATTCTGGCTGCACTGCGAATGATGTTACGCTGAACGGCAATTCTTCGCTGCGAGTTGAATCTCGGTTGCGAAGGCGTTCGATCACAGAGGTTGGTGCGTGTATCCCAGAGGGATAAAAAGAAGTTTGGGAGGAGAGAGCATTCGCACGAACGAATTTCAAAATCGGACGATACGAACGCTCGAACATCCACACGCGGCTTCGTGTTCCGGTTTCGAGGAAACCGTTGGCGCGTTTTCAATTCGTCTACTTCGTCACTTCTAGTCTTTTCTTTCAACAAGCGGTACGCGGTTTACTTCCACTGAATCGCAGCAAATGCGAAACAAGTTTCGAACAAACCTTCCGCTGAAGAATCAATTAGTCAGCGAGCGAGACATTCTCAGCGCAGGGACCCGTGGGGCCTCGACCTTCGGTGTAGGGTCACGCCGTTGACCTTCACGGAGATCATCGAAATTCACTCCTTTGAAGACTCGGACGAGTGGAAAAACAAGTCTTTGCTTCTCCAGTGTCATAAAACCAAATCCCTTATCGGTGACTCGTTTGAATCGTACCCTCTGCCAATCTGTTCATTCCTAAAGGTGTCTTGGATGCGAGCCCCGATGCAGTGTGCGCATCGGTACTCAGCAACTGGGGCAGATATATCGGGTCAAACCGGTGCTTGGCGAGAGAGTAACCCGCCCCATAATTTTTTTTTTCTCCGGAGCCCCCGTTTGAGTCGGGAAACACGGGAGAAATGCGGAACGAAGAAGTGCGGCAATGTGGTTTCCGGAAAGCAAAAGGCGGGCTTTCGGTGTTATTTCCAACGTCAAAAGACCCATTTCACGCATTTTCAAACGCTGCGCGGGATTGTCGAACACGATCCACTAGGATTCCTTCGTCCCAAACCACTCTCTTTTTGATCGACCGACCAGGGAATTATTTGATGCGCGGATTGCCGGAACCCTCGTTCACGTCGACGAAACCAGTGTCACGATTCCAGGCCAGGCCCGTTCGATTACGAGTTTTGTGGGCGATTACACGCGGGCGTCAGTTGCCAACCAAAGGACAACGAGGACGTCCTTTGCATTACGGCTCGATTACATCGAAGGCAATTACGACGGGCGGGTCGATTGACGCCGCGATTGATCGGTTTTTTGACTGCGGAACGCGTTTTGGAACCTTGTTTTGCAGTGTCATGGCGTCGGTTGCCAAAAGGCCGTTGCGGGCGATGGTTTGCGTCCGGTCGAGAATTTGGCCGTTGTTGATCGAAGGAACAAACAGGCTACGGCACTTGTCGGCCCTGCCGGTGATACGGCCCGAGCGACGGAGTGAACGGATCATCGCGAAACTTGACAGTTCGCAAGCATGCCTCGGTTTGCGTTGAATGGTTCTGGTGACGAGTTGTCGAAGCAGCGGTGGCGGCGGCGTCCCCTGTGATCGAGGAAACCTAACGAGGCCCTCGTGGATGCTTCGACACAGCGAATCGATGCCCGGCACCTGATCGACCGAGGCGGTCGGCAGTGGGAAAAAAAATTCAAGGACCACCGAGTCGCTCTGACCGCCATCTATCAGAAATCCAAATTAAACCCATCGCTCCACGCAACCTGATACAATTGTGGAGATTTCCTGAGCAATGACCACCGTACCGAATCGAACATGACCGAAACCATACCGTTCTCGCCCGTCGATGACAGCATCACGCAGTCCACCGAATGCAGGGATCCTGCTCCAACACATGGCTTACGAGGTCAGACGGCGGCCGAACGGGACAATTGGCTCTCGATGCCGGTGCGAGAGCGTCGGCCCGATCTTGTCCGTGACCGATTTGCAGATTGCCGAAAATGGACGGTCTGCAAACCTCGTCGCGGCGCTGCGTTCAAGAATTCTCCGGTCTGCCCGATCATTCTCACCACCGCCAAAGGCAGTGAGGAAATCGCCGCGCACGCGTTGCGAACTCGGGGCATCGGTTATGTTCCTAAACGACGCTCACGGAAGAACTCGTTCCGACCAATCGAACGCATGATGTCAATGGTCGATGTTGCCGGGGCACGCGACCGAAGCCTTGTCGTTACTCACTTCCGTTCGACATCGAACTCTTGCTCGGCAACCCACGACGACGAGGTGCCCAACGTGATCGCGAGACTCGAAACAACCCTGACCGAACTCGGTTGTCGACGGACACGATGCAGATGCAAATTTCGACAGCTCTCGATTTTGAAGCACTCGTCACGCGATTTCATCCACGGGCAAATCTCGAATCTTCACGGAGATGCGTACCGAGGGGACCGATGAGCAAATTTCGGGAAATCGTGCAATCGAGACAACAACAGCTCCGTATGCAATCGCAATGTGGACAATGCATTCATTGGAGCAGCCGATCGCAACGAAGCAAAGTTCACGATCCGCGATTTCAAAGGGGCGTTGTATTTGATGTCAACTCGTTACCGGACCCCACCGACTTTCAGTAACCTCGCGAATGTGGTGGACGCGGGATTTGCTGCTTGATCAATCGCTTCATGGAACCGGCGAACACAAACGACAGGCGGGGGGGAACGAGATCGTGATGCTCAAGAAGGGAAGGCGGGGCGGACTGACGAGACGAGTTGAGTTTGCCGCAGGTACGATTGCGTGCATTTCGGGTGAGTTTTCGTCGAGCATCCACGGCGCTGTGGAAATGTCCCCGTTCGTGGGCTGGCTCTCGAGCCGTTGAGGGACGCGGGCGACGAGCGTCGCACCAAGGACACCGGCGCCCCGGTGAGCGTGTGGGCACAACGAATGCAGTGATTTCGCATCGCAGCGTTGAGTTGATCTCGCATCTGAGGCAACAACTGGTCCGCCTCTTCAACAAATGCGTCGGCCAATTGATGAGCAACCGTTTCTCGTCCACCGTAGGCTCGCTGGGAATCGATTTGCCATTACGGAATCAGAATCCGTCGCATCGCCGTCCTTCGTGTGATTGGATTCCGATCGTGATCTTTGTTCTGGTTGGTGTCCTTGTTCCTGAACAGGATCGCTTGCTGCTTGATCGCCAGGCAACTTCACGTTTCGATCAAGGCGTGGGGCTGCCCCTTCATCATTCGAGTCGACACCCGTTTCCTTGTTGAAAATCTCTTCCCTGGAAACAGGCGAGTTCCCAACACCCGCTGCAAATCGGCAACGTTCAAACGGCTTAGAAAGATAGTCGTCCATTTCCGGCAGCGAGACCTCTCCGCGATCCCTTCATCGCCTCGGCGGTCCATGGCGGGACAATGTACTGATTCCGGTCGTGGACTGGCTCAGCGATTTCGAATGAACCTCGGTCGCTTCGTATCCGTTTCATTTCCGGGCATTTGGATGTCCATAAACCACGTCGGAAACGACTCTCGATCGAGCGTTTCCGAGGGCCTCACGCCCGTTGACTGCGAGTTCCACATGATGCCCCCCCACTTGTCGAGAAGCCGATCGCGACCACGGTTGGATTAACGAGCCCGTTCTTCGACCAACAGACTTCGCCTCGCGTGCAATTTTCGGGGAACGCGTTCGCCGTGGTAGTGGAACCTTCTTTTCATGATCGACACCCATCACATCCAACACGACATCTGCAGTTCCGACCGCGATCACCGGTTGGTCAGATAGCGGAGTTGGATGCCGAGCCCCCGCAGTTTTCGGCGAAATCCAAAACCGGCGAACGAAGACACAGCGATCACGATCGGTTCCGTGCTTCATTCATCGGTGCGATCGAAGGCAGGTGTTTCGGCAAACCCGACACCATCGAGATTGGGCATGTGATAATCCAGCAAGATTAAACGAACGGATCGCCATCGCGATCGATTGATTGATGACCTCGATCGCGGTCTCCGCCGTCATCGGCGAGGACCGGTTGAGATGCCATAATGCAAAATTCTCCCGCAAGATGCGCCGGTTCGTCGCGTGTCATCGACGGGACGAGCACTCGCGTTCCCGCGATCTTGGGCGGAACGCCGCCGGACGTCTCGGCGTTTGGTCCGCTGCGACTTGCAGTTCGCCACATCGAAATGAACGTCGTGCCCACGCCGAGTTCACTTCTCGGACCCACACGGCGTCCGCCCTCATCTGAATTCAATCTGGCCGAAATAAGTCAGGCCCCAGCCCGGTGCCTCCGAAGCGACGCGTCGTCGGACGCATCGGCCTGAGAGAACGCCTCGAAAATCTTTTTCCTGTTATTCTCTTTCGCGATCCCGATCCCGATATCACGCACGGTGATATTGCAAACCCACCGTCTCATTCATCTGTCGCAGGGTCTTCCGGATTCACATCCACGACGACTTCGCCGCTGTTGGTGGAACTTGATTCGCTATTGCCGACGAAGTTGACGATGATCTGTCGCAGCCGGCCTGGGTCGCCCGGGACCAGTTCATTGGGCCAGCGGACGGGTCGATCCGGCCGGGCAGTTTCCAGTCCTTTCTCGTTGGCTTTGATGCGTCAGCAGTTAAGTGCTTTTGCCATGCAATCACGCAGATTGAAGGCAACCGTATCGAGCTCCAAACGCCCGGCTTCGATTTAGAAAAATCGAGAATATCGTAAGCAACCGCCAGCAACGAATCGGCGGGACTGCTGAACGAGCGAGAGGAACTCACGTTGTTCCCCCGTCATCTCGGTTCCCGCTAACAATTCACGCCATGCCCAAGACACCGTTCAATCTCGGTCTCGTGCGTTATTTCATGACTCATGTTTGGCCAGGAACTCGCTCTTGGCCACGGTTGGCTGCGTCGGCGATTTCTTTTGCCCGGACATCAACCTTCCCGCCGCGAGACGCCGCGCGGTGATGTCGCGGCTAATGCCGACCATCCCCCATCACGTTGCCATCTTGTCGAACAAGAGCAACCGGTCGTCAACAACCAATCTTTTCCGATCGAACGGAGGGTTGAAATCGTTTTCCTCTTGGGTCGATTCAAAAGGCTTCCCGATCGCATATCACGTTTTGATTCGTCAGGCGACAAATTGCACGCCAGTTCCGGTGGCGCCAAAATCGTAGTCTGTTTCCCAGCGACCTGCGCCGAATCCTCGACCACCGACATCTTCAACATCGCCGTGTTTCCCGGTCCAGAATCGACTAGTATCGATCCTTGACATAGATGATAATCGGAATGTGAATTGATGATCTCGTTTTCAATAGACCCCGTTCACTGGGCAGTTCGATTTCGCGCGAGACTTGAGCCGTCACTTCACGCCGAATACCGAAACGTGCCGATATTCTCGTCTTTGCCATTTACGCAGCGGCATTTTGGTGCTCGAGCAACACGTGTTCGGGTTCTCCGGCGCGAGGTCTGTGTTCGATCTTGCCGACGATCGATTCGCCGGTTCGAAGACCTGCGCTCGTCTTCCGAGAGCCTCGCTGGGCGTGCTCATCGTCAAAAAAAATCCGCGTCCGTTCGACCGACCGCTTCGTTCCGGATCGGACAACTGAAACATGTCCGCGGCGCTGCGGACTTGATCCGAATGACCGGACTCTCGGTCTTGAAATACCACCGCGTCGGAAATGTGTCCGACCACGCGTCCATCAAAAATCTGGCTTGAGTTCAATCCAGTTCGCGTTTGTTTCTGCTTTCGTCACATCCCAACAAATCACCTACGACACCGACGGACGCCCCAACCCAGTCGCCTTCGGCACCCGAACGTCGGGGATGCGGATGACTTCGAGTTAAACAGGCCACCGTCGAGGTCGCCTCGCAAGCGGATCGTCGTTGCGGGAATCGCGACCGCGAAAACTCCTCGATCACTGATCCGCGTTGGCCCGCTCTGAATTGGACGTGTTGTTCGAAGGCTTCCAACATCCCTCGGCGACTTTTCGCCCACGAAAATTAAATCAAAATCGGTCTTCCCCTCAATTCTGATCGCAATCCGATCCCGCGGAATTCGCAGAACATTTCATTCGCGTACAAAATTCGTCCTTCGCGATCCTTGCGAACGACGCACAAACTCCCGACGTTCGCCCAGACGATGGCGAAAACTCGTCGTCTTTGATGAGGCTGTTCGAAACGCGCGCGCGATGCCGCAGCGTTCTTGCTCGCGGCCAGCCGAGAGGAAATGGGAATCAGGAGGTTTCATGGTTTCGACTTGGGTGGAAAGTGGGCCATGGGATTATTTCTAACCGCAGTCACGAATTTGAACAGGAAACAATTCCTGTTCACTGGTGTCGCCGTGTTGTCCGGATTTCCAGGTTAATCGGCCCTTACGAGTCAGTACACCTGCTAAACTGAACCGTGTCCCCCCCTCTCTCCCCCCCTCATCTCCTTGCACCGCCATCGCTTTACCTCAAGGAAATCCCATGATCGACAAGACATCGCTGCTTACATCGCCGAGAAGTAATCTGCAGTTGCCCTCGCGAGTTGGCAGCCCAGCGTTTTCACCACTCCCGGCTTGTTCGCCGAACGACTCCAGACGCGGCCCAGACGGCGTGCCCAGGGCGAAGGCCCGTTTTTTACCCGAAAACCAGTGCCTTGACACGGGACAATGACCTACTTGATCGTCAATTAACGCCCCTCACGCCGGCCGTCGGTGAGATCACCCATCTATACAGGCCGTGTCATGGCATCAAGGGGCGACCCGATCCGCAACGCGTTTCGTTGAAATTTGCAAGTCAATAATCATGCTGTTTACTGCCAACACCGTGACAAAAAACCAACCGCGAAAAATCAAGACAAGAACTTCCAAGGCTACGGGACGTTTTCTAACCGATTCGGAGGCCGATGACTATTTCCGCACGATTCAAACCGGTGGCCTACCCGGCCGGACGCCTCACATTCACGTCCGGTATCAGTCGCAACGCGGCACCGAGTCCTGGCGGACCAGCAGTTGTACGTGAAAGGACCATCCGGCAACGCGACCTTCGACCGGCGTCTTGCAACGAGATCGACCCAATCGCGTGCGACCGTGTTGTGCCGATTTTCCAAACTCTGGGAAAAACTCAAACGATCCGGCGAATTGACCGCGTCCTTTGACATCGTGCTTGGGATCACTGCCTGCGAAGAACGAAGACGGCAAGATGCATGCATCGGAAAAAACCGCCAATGGCGACGCTCACGAACACTAATGGTTTTCATCCGGCGGAAGCGTGCGCCGGGAGGTTTTCAAGGCATGACTCCCGTGGTCCAACTGAGATCTGGTGCCCCTGAGGTATGGATGCTGGTAGGACAATGAAAGCCGCGAACAAACGCAGTCGAGTCTGCAGAGGTGCCACTCGACAAGGGATCTCTCGGTCGCCAGCGTTTCCTGCAAAAAGCGGTGCGCCAATGGTTGCCCGCCGGTTCCTCGGCGGATTTCGGCGGATTTCGGTTCCACGAAGCACGATTTTCATCAAAAATCATGGACAATGGAGACATGCTGGAAAAACCTCGATCCTGGGCTCGCGCACGCTTCCGTTGGATGAACTAAACGATTCCCAAAATTGCCCTCCAGCCAGGAGAGTCGAGAAGGCCAGAGCATTCGAATCGAATGTTGCCCGAATCCGACGCGAGCAAAAGGTTGCAGTCAGATCATTCCCATTGGCAACGAAACCTCGGTTGCGTCGACGGGGTTCGCGTGGTCATCGCGGAGAGGGGCAAAGGGGCCGTAGAGATGCGGGAACTGTCGCCGTTTCGCGAAACTCCCATCGAAGATGTCGCGCACCGTTTCAGCAACACGACATGCAACACCACTTAAAATCCAGTATTGAGCCAGTTGAATGCGCAGCCAACGTACCGGGGACTTGCGCGGCGGTGGACAATGTGAATGAAACCGTCAGTGATATCGATGGCGACGGGTGGCAGCACGCCGCTCGCACGCGTTTCTTCCCACTGTGACGCGAAACGATTTTGCGCAATTCAAGGGGTCGGTGGAGCGCGGCGGCGAAGAAGGCGACGTGTCGGATGAGAATCGGACATGAGAAAAAGCGGATCAAGGAAGCCGGATTAGGAAAACAAACCGGAAATTTGTAGACGTCCGAGTGACGATGTACTAGTGGCGAATGGGTGCGGTGGACTTCGCATGGGCGTCAATACAACCTGGACTTCCCGCAACGTAACAAAACAGGCCTGCCAAATCACTGGACAAACTTCCGCTCGACTCAATCCGGGCCATCCACTCACCTGCTTTTGGTTTTCCAACACGGAAAACTTCAACCAAATAGTCATTGCCGCTATCGGACATGAGAGTGGCAAGTCAAACACTGTTTAAATTACCTTATTCCTGTGATACTTTCCTGTGAATACCAAAGAACATCAGTGCCACACCAGCGTGAATAGATAAGAAGCGTAGACGCCTTCGCCCACATCACCTTCCGACAGCAGCGAAATGCCACATGAAGAGAATCCGCAGCAGGCCGAGTGCAAACATGAATACGATTCGCAAGGCATCCAAGGCCGATGCATGAAAGTCCTCGCACGGGACTATCGATCGATTTCGCTCGCCTTTGCTTGGATCATCTCGATCGTCGGCTGAATCGAGCGATCGGCGTCTGGTGATGTCTCGGTGTGGTTGGGGAATTGGAAATTCGCTGACCTTCTTCGCCCGTCACGCTGTGGTGGTGATGGTGAGTTGCGATTCTTCTGTTTACCTCGGTAGGTCAAATTCACCGGACAGGAAACCACCTTTTACCACGCAAGAAAGCGATGGACCGGTCGCACGTCGCTGGCTTCCAGCGAACTGGTTGCTTCTTCACTCCCGGACCGCTTACCGAATTCCCATAAGGTGGTCTCTTTCGTCGACCGAAGCGTATTGCCGTGGCGATCAACGCAAAACACAATCACCACCTGGAATCGCCGGCAAGCGTCTTGCGGATCTCGTTGCTTCGAAACGGCGAAGATTTCGTTGCGTTGGTTATCCTTTTTTGTTGGCGCCGATCTGGACCCACGATGGGCGTCGGGCTGCAAAATCAGTTTGAACTTGGCGTCGGACTCTTCCAGCGTTTTGAAAAGCCATGCCTTTTTGTTCCTTCCCCAGGATCGTTTTCTCGGCCCGTTTTCGGTAGTCGTTCGGACTTCGATAGTCACGGCCCTCAAGGATCCAGATCTGGTAAATCGCGGCCCCAATCTGACCGTCTGGTAGCATTGGTCTTTTCGGGGGGAACTGCTTTCATTGAACAGCTTGACGCCTTCTTCAAACGTCACCGATCCATAGTCCGGTCCAGGCAAGAATCGTTTCAAGTATCGTGGTCGTCTTTGATGAAGTAGGTGGTCGTTCGATTGTAGAAGTCACGATTGCTGAGGCAAACGACAGAAAGATATCAGAGAACAACCCATTAAAAACCGCATGTTAACGTCTTGGTCATCGCCCAGGGATCCGCGTTTGTCGTGTAACTCGATGGTCCCCGGCATGCACGAGATTGAACGCGGGCTCGATTTTGTTCACCAGGTAGATCTGGTGGCCTTTCATGCCGTCATCGCGTCGGAATTAGAAATTCGCTGCAGGTTGTGATGCAAAACTTCAGTGCTTTGCGATCATCTCTTTGGGAGCGGTGCGGAACGAACCACGCCGGACCGCCGATCTAGTCTGCTGCCAATCGTTTAGTCCGCCGTTAATGACCGAGGGCATAACCACGGTTTCCAGCTTGAGCCCTCCCTACCAGCTGGGCCGTGAAGTCGTTCACTGGGATGTTAATCCATTGGTTGGGTTGTTTTCGTTGGGTGCGTGTTTCCAGGGAAATAAGACAGCCGAACTTTGCCAAGCCGCGTCCGGGGCACGCACCGAACATTTTCGTCCAAACGTGGCTCCCTCGGGAAGTTTGCACGTTGAGAAGCATGTCGGCGTCCTTCAATTTGGAGAGCTGTCCCGCTTTCTTTTTTGCTGATTCCGACGAACTTCTTGCCATCCGTCAGCTCATTTCGCGGGGTTCTTTTGTGTTCGTGTCAAATGTGACTTACGTGTGACAGCCCAACTGTTTCGCGTCGCGTTCGCAGAAACGTTCAGCACGAAGTCTCGCTAAACTTGAGGGTTCTCGTGGGGGAAAAACTGAAGTCTTTGTAAGTGACCTTGCCTCGTGGTCGGTCAACATGAAACGGTCACCCTGTTTCGACGGCCAAGATTTCAACACTGCCCTAAACTTGGTCTGAGCGCGGATCGTGGTTTCCCAAACTTGGGCGGTAGTGCTGCGGACGGCCACCGGATCTGCCGTTGAGGTTGAGTGTTCAATTTCGGTTCACCGACGGCAATGACCTTCGAAATGATTCCACGGGCGCCAGGCGGATTCAGCGTTTTCTCTGTTTGAGGTTCAACAAGATCGTAGATTGACGCCGTCGAACTCTGTTCGACGTTGGCTGTCGGGTTGGTGTCGATTGATTTGGTACTCGATGCCCAAGAGTTTGTTGCTGAGAGCTGTTGTCCGAAAGCTGGACCTGGTACTCAGGGCACTGTTGACACCCTTTTTCAATCTCCATTTCCAGGAAAGTTCAAAATTTGGCGGTCGTTGTGTGTCGTCACGATTGCTACCGCCTTCCCGCGGGTGCTGTGTATCTTTTACCGTTCCTTGAATTGCCAAGCATCGGAGGACGGGTTTCCATCTGCTGTTTGCCTACACGTTGTGCCAAACCCCCGACGCCGCGTTTTGGTGAATGGCAGTATCATCTCATGCGAAACTCTGCGGACAGCCAAGCATTCGCAAAGAAGTGAGGAGAGGAGAATCCGGAAACATCGTCATCGTTAAATTGCGTGCCTTCAAGTCATTTGCTGATTGCCGGAGAAGCGGATTCTAATCGAGCCGCGCCACCGCGAGTCGAACCCGCAGCAACTGATCAGCACAAACAAATTCTCATTACACGGCTTCGTGTCGATCGATTCCACCACGAAAACAGGGCCCCCATACAATCAAGTTGAAACGTACTTAGAATCGTCGGAGAAGAGAGTTGTGGCGGCATCTTTTACTTGGCTTGGGACGCCTTGGGTTTGCTTTTCTCCCGCACCCGGACTTGTCTGGTTGCGTCGGGTCCGCCGACGGAATCAACCGCTCGGTCCACCGATCCGCGACGGAAAAGGGGCAAGGGTTTGCTTCCCTCGCTGCTATCAGCAATGATCGTTTAAAAAAAACCGTCCCCCGGGGGGGAAGGGGGGGGGCAGTCATCCCCGCAGTGCATTCGGCATGTTTTGGCCACGTAGGCAGGCGGGCGCAGGTTCTGTTTTGTCGTGATTCGCGGTTTTACGGGGGACTGGGACGGAAACGTTTTCGGCCCGGCAGGTCCATTCCCCAAAAAACGCCCGTTGCATTGGGCCAGCGTTCCGTCGAAACCCCGAAATCACTTTGACGTCACTCACGATTTTTAAACTCTTTCGCCGGACTTTGACCCCTTTGCCATTGGGACAAAAGATGTTTTTTTGACTCGTGTTCTTGGGAAACCCAAGGGGATCGGAAAAAAAAAACAAATCCTGGTCCTTTCTTTTTTGG
>Ga0163217_1092369_pt1 | contig 13680 bp, 5 predicted proteins | sample SynspAceP_FD_185933 | JGI IMG/M metagenome (GOLD analysis project Ga0163217, IMG submission 185933) | Saline lake microbial communities from Ace Lake in Antarctica - Synechococcus sp. Ace-P (PacBio error correction) | ecosystem: Environmental > Aquatic > Non-marine Saline and Alkaline > Saline ... | reverse complement strand
TGGGGTGGACGAACTCCGCCCATGGAAGGCTCCCAAAATAGAAAGGCCTGCGGGGGTCAAGCCCGCAAACCTTCTCGCGTCTCCTTGAAGAAGGTCAATCTGGCGGAGAACAAACCACCGAGGTAGCCGCAGCCCGCGCAAGAGGCCCCGGAAGACGCCAAACTCTAGCAAACCAAGCGGAGTATTTTATCCCTCAAACAGGAAAAGGAGGCTCCGCAACTTCAGCTGTGGAGCGGCCATAAAATAGGGTCTGCTCACGCTCATCTGCGAGTCGCTCTGTAAATGAGGGTCGTCACGGGAAGCGGGCGGCCAGTCTAAGGCTATGAGACGGGAGGGGCATGGGAGGCTCCAGAACAACTGGACTGAATCTGACAGGCGGAAGCCATAAAACCGTCCGAGATAGGACCCTGTGGGTAGGTTAAAAGCTGGTGGCAATTGGATCTAGGCGGCCCGACGCTAGGCCGGGCCTCCGCCGCCAATTTGCGAGGACCTTCACGCGGATGCTAGGGGAGTTGGAGTATCACCGTGAGGGCCAAGTCCATCCCAGTCCACCCCGTGAAAGAGAACAGAAGAGCCAAATCTAGTAATAAATAAAATCCAGGTTGAAAAGATTTTTAAAATACAAAACTTATAGAAAAACTTAAGAATTGTCGGATAGATTGTATTTTCTGAGAGAGAGAAGACACACGGGGTATTAGTAGGGGCAAACAATAGGGTGGAAAAACTTCTTCTGCTAGGGACGACGTTGATTCATAATCTTCGTTACGGAAAAATCGGATCATTTGATCTTCAAGGATTTTTACTTTATTCCAAACTGGTCTTGCCAAAATTGTAATAAATCCCGGAAAATAATTGGGCTGAAAGAAAAAAGTGTGGGAAAAGTGTGTAAGATCTTACTAGCAAGCTTGGGGAATCTGAAATATCCTACTCTTGAATTGGCTACAAGGTTTGAAAAATACCAGAATTACAGGCAACGTTAAGTTCACATTAATTCCTTCGCTAGACTGGGAAAGCGTGGATTGTTAGGTGTTCTTGCTTACGCTTTCGGGGGCCGTAGGTGCAGAAATATTAGAAATGCCCACATGTTATTCGGGAGCTTTGTAAAGGATACATTGAGAACGGCCCAATGACAGATAATGATACGATTCTCCAAAAAACGCGAAAGTCTGCAACTTTCAATTTATGGCCTAAAAATCTACAACACTTTTTAGATAAAAAAAAACTAAAGGCTTCATATTTTTAAAGTCCAAACTTATTCTTACTAGGATCCAGCACCAAAATTTGATTAAACCACAATCTATTACAGATAAGATTATGCCGGTAATAATGAAGTTTTAAATTAAATGATAAATGTTGATATTATAAATGCACAGCGCGGTTTTACTGATGTAAATACAGAAGCTGTAGAACGCGTAGCAATACTAAAAAATCTGTCATCACAATTTACGCAGTTATACGAAAAAACATTTGAAACCTAGCGTTAACCCTACGTAAAGCGGACAATGATGCTTTAATTCAAATATTACATCAAGCAAAGAGACATTTAATACTAATTTTTAGAATCTAGCTTTAAGGATGCATTGGGAAGAGCTTGAAGATCTCAATTATCCAGCGTTTTGGAAATCCACAGAATAAAATCCTAAGTTTGACCCGGAAATTTAAAAAACACAGCGAGCAGTTTACAGCACGATTTTCAGCAGTACCAGTATGCTTTAAAAACGTGGCGCTGTGTCATAACTTCATCCAACATTCACCAGAAAAATAGCAACGGTTGTAGGTTATTCAAAATCTCATTTTCTATGATTTCAATGTGCTTATCAGCCCTTTGAGCGCCGCGCCTAAGTGGTTATGAAGGGAAGCGGAAAAGTTTAGGACTTGCAGCCGAACGGAATATTGAACTTGTTTTCAGCCATAACATTTAGGTCCCTAAGTTGAAGAAAACCAGAGGCGCATTTACACGCGCAGTACAACAAGTTTTTATTAGAAAAGGCATATAAATGTTTTACGAAAACCACGAAAAATTTACAAGACAAAAAAGGAATTTGTAACGCAAACTCATAAGTGGAGCCATCACGGCCTAAGTGCTCCCATCACGTTAGCGCATGAAATAGGACTTTACAACCGTTAACGCTAAATTAAAAGAAATATTTTCTGAAAAGCGTAGGCAATGTTAAACATTCCCATCTAGTCAGTTTGTCCAAATCCTATCCCAAAGAAAAGTCTTTTCGGATTGAGGTTGATGAGACAACAAGATTTGCAAGAGATATTTTACAAAACAACACCAGCCTAGTAACCTTTTCGGTTTTCCTGAACGCATTGCATTCTTAGTTGAGTTAGGACCATGCCAGGAAAGAACGTTAGTACCATATTTTTTATTAACAATCGCATAAAACCCACAATTAAGTACACTGTTACGTTTCGATACTAGAACATTATTCCATGGTGGGTGAGTCATTCGGCTCATCCTTACCTCTTAACGGGAGCTCACTTCTTGAGACCGCAATTGGGAAAAGTTCCATTATTGTACTTTATAGTAATTATTCTTGAGTTTAGAAGATTCTGTGATAAAGGTTTCTAAGCGCGCTGACCAAAAACATGCTTAACCAGCCCTCTTCGTGTTGAAAATTAGGAAACAGGAAATTCATCTCTACGGAAGGAGATGGATTTTTCCACGCCGGACAAAATTCAAGCCATTTAGTGACAAAATTACTATCTACAACTTTGAAATAAAAAGAGAATTGCGAAACCAATCCGCACCCAATACGAATTCAGCTTAGTGGCGCAAAAACACCATTAAATTATCTCAGAGACAATGGTAAAAAGTTAACGGGTTAATGGGATCCATTACACTTGTGTGAGAAAGACGGTCTCTTGGTATTAGAAAATGGTGTGAACGATTTTTAGCAAGCTCACTAAAGCTAAAGGAAATTCCTCTTCACCTTAAGAAAAGTGTGCCCTAGATGCTCTATGAGAGCTCAAGACTCAATTCGTAAAAGCCGCAGAAAATGATGGATGTTATAAAGAGATTATTTTACCGACTCCATCATCAAGGAAAGACAATGGAGTGTTCCCTTGCATTTTAGTTCATTTATTTCAGAATGCAGACCCATTGAGGTAAATACTTCGTGCAACCCCAAAATATAGTTGAGGAAGTGGTCTGTTGTTGGATTGAAAAACAAACTGTAAGACAAGCAAAAGCACACGGATACAACCTACCAAACTTGGGCTAATGAGTTTAAGGTCTTTGACAACAACAGAGATGATGGTAGTAGAATGAAAATTATATCAAAATGTCAGATCCCATAAAACCATAACAAGTCTTTTCCCTATGTTCTGTTGCCTGGAGCATTAAGGTTTCTGCCGCTTAAAACTAGACTCTCTCCTAGTAAAGTAACACAAGGCAACCGTTACATTCAGAATTTAGAGAGAGAGACGATCTTACCAACCGGTTACAAGTTTACCTTACAATCAGAAAAAAATGCGCTATTAGTGGAAACCCACAGGTCATTACTAATTGCCGCAGCAGATGAAATATAAGGCAAAGGCTTAAGTTGTGACCCATATTTTCTATGTAAGTACCCCATTCACAGCTTATTCTTGCGGAACTCATTCAGGATTATTTACATCGGACATCAAAGATTATTTACAAACTAAATTAGTTGAAGACATTAAAGAAACTGAGATTGCTCAATCCAAAATCTATAAACCTACAGACAAGACTTCTATCGATCGAGCACGAAAAAATTAAAGTAAATCCAACTAAAACGATTAGAAAACCTTCCCTAACGTCGCCCACGTTTTACTTATAATCCAATGGAGACAACTATAAAAAAAGACTCATTAAATCATAACGAAGTAATTGGATAACAGCAGGTTTTATTCAAATTGAAAAGTTTAATGCCAGGACATGTAAGCGGCAAGATTTCCAAAATTATTCCTTGTAGATTGGGAAAGTCAAGCACAAACAAGGAATTAATTTGATGCTCTATTTACATTACAAAAAGCCAAAAAAGAAGTTTTTCGCTTTAGGTCCTTTTGAGATACGATGCAAAAGATATATGCTGATGGTAAAACCTAATTTAGGAAGACGGTGGCTATTGGACCAGAAAAACTCCCGTGATTGGGCTCTTTCCAGTAAAGAAGATGAAATCATCGTTCTAATAAACGTATAATTAAACTTATTCAATGATATACGCAAAGACGTTGTAGCACTGACCAAGGCCAAGCTCCAGGGTCAAACAACAGCCACGGGAAATGAAAAACTGAGAGGATTGTTAGATTATTCTTTAGTGGATAGAGCAAAAAGATAAAAATCTCAATTGAAAACTCAAGTCCTTGAAAAGATGTCTGAGCTTACCAAAAAGACAAACATGGAAAGAATCTAATAATGTAAAGACTTTAATTTTTAGAACATTCATATGGCGGCAGTAAGAATGGCTTTTTGGGAGTATTCCAGCCGTTATATAAAAGTCGATAGATTTGAAAACAAGGTTTAATTGACGGTTCTCTGCTCAACATTAAATCTTTTTAAAAAGCACCAATTGCTACCCCATATAGGCCTAGAAGGCGTTGGATAAGCCGCGAACAATAGAGTAACCTATTTCGGCGTAAGGATGCGCATTGTCAAAAGAATAAGTTCTGCATTAGGTGGCGACAAAACCCAAGAGCAATCCCGAAGAGACTCACAAAAAACCAAATTAAGGGATCTTCCTTAATATCTGATATTCTAATGCATAACCGGGTAAAAGTAAACCCCGGTTACTATCCTATGGGATGCTTCAACAACAAGATGGAGTCAAAAATCCTTACCGTAAATTTATGTATTGCTAAAAGTAATTGTATTGGACACAAAACGAAATTGCTTTCCGTTATCTCGGATATGTGAATTTTAAGGTTATTAAGGGTGCTGAGAACAAAAGAGAAAAAGGATAAGTTTAATAGTTTGGATGATGAAGATGGAGAAGAAGAAACTACTGATGAAAGCCATCCGAAGCTTTGGGATCTAGCATTTAGAAGCTAAGTTTTCAGAAGTATCAAAATATGATGAATATCTTGATGAGGGAAATCTAAGTTGCAAACACACCAAGCTTGTTTAAAGGGATTGGAATTTTCCAAGATTTAGTAGTAATTATTAGATGATGTGGAAGCAGAGGTTTATGGTTAGTTTATGAATTAAATTATTCGGCTGCAAAAGAAAACTAACAGCTTCTTGATAAGAAAGAGATGAAAGCGATATAGGGGGAATGAAACAGGTATAGATAAGAACCAAGAGACCTTATATTAGTTGTTAGCCTGTAGTCCGCTGACCAGAGAGAATATGCCCTGATGCAATTGGTGTGCCTATACTGAAATCCAGACTGATGAAGGTATAAATGCGCTTGCTGTGATGGAGTATGTTTGACGGAAAGCGGAAATAGGGACCAAAGGTCCTGTAGTCAATATTATTATGAAGAAATTTACAAACGATAAAGAACGATGGTTTCAGCACGATGGGCCATTTTCAATGTGATGATTTTACACGTCGAGCCTTCACATTTTCTGAAAGCTAAAAATGTTCGGAGGCTTTAGGAATGGGGCTACTACAATGCCCCCTTCAGAGTTGTAACAAAAAAGAAAATGCAGGCTGGCCAAAGGCCACCAAAGGGTTCATTATTTTAGGCATCACGCTAAAAATGTTGATAACCAGACAATTAAAAACGCAATGTGTTGTGAGGCACAGTATGATTTACATATAGGAAGAGCTGAGATAGTAGGAGATTCATCCTTTCAAAGAACTTAAAGTTAGTTTACCGATTCAACACTGGAAGGGTATATAAACTTCCACCAATAGGGAGGACCGAGAAGGTCTAGGCACCAAGGTGCTTTTAAAAATCAGGCAGAAACTATTAGAGCTTGACAAAGATTAAGTCTGAATTAACTTTTTATGAAGATGAAAATGTCAAATAAATTTTCGCGTCCAAAATCCAGATTATTAGGACGAGAGGTTTTTACTGATTTACGGGAAACCCAGACCCACACCCTTACTTTTTTCATATGAGAATAGGACCCGAGGCCTATTTTAGCTCATTGAAATTAACTCTCAATAGATCCACTAAGACATAGATATCCAGACCGAGAAGCAAAGCTCGGTATCCAAAAACTAAGACGGTTGCCGGCCTAAGCCGATCGCCTTAAATACAGGGCCGGTAGCCCCGCTGGCAGTCGACGAAGTAATTATTCCTAAGAAAGCCAGGCGAGGAGGAAAATAGAAAAAGCACTAAAATCAGAAACAAGTAAAGGAGGGCGGTTGTTCACCCATACTCCGAAATGGCGCCGAGCAAGCCCCCACCAAATAATATATTCGTTTCCGAAGGTCACCAATAAGATAAACACGGCCCAGTAAGAAGTCCCTATTGATTACGAGGGCCAAAAGAAACATTTTGAAAGGAAAATTACAAGTGCAGAGCAACCAAAATTTAAATATCTTATACAACAGTTAAAAGAGCTTTTGGAATCGCAATTCGTTACAAAAGAGGCTGAACACCACTTTGTATACCTGCGTGAACCGAAATATCCAAGAGTGGAGAGTGCTTGCAGAAGCAGAGAGACAAGGATTGGAAGATATGGAAGGAAGAATTGATAAAGAAGTACGAGCGGAATTTACAGGACGAAGTTTCGATGTTGAAACACAGGGGACGAGATCTTAACGATAGAGAAAGGACAAATTTAGAGAAGAGTTTATTGATTTGGACGTAAGAGGTAGATCCAATCACAAAGAAGCAGGCTTGAGAAAGAAATAAGCAAAGAAGGAGCTAATCGAGATAAAGAAGACAGACACTTTCGAAATTTTCGAGGATATCTTGAGGATGTCAAGGTTAGAGAAAGATTTACGGATACAGGCGAAGCAGAGAATACGAAGACGAATTTGAGAAAAATCAAGTGAAGACGATAAAAGAATTAATCGCTAATAGAATCCAAGATCTAACTGGGAGGTAGCAATATCAGGAACCAAAAAACAGAGCAAGGGCTGTGAGGCAGCCAAAGGTTCTTGGACAGGCCTTCGAAAGAGAAAGAACAAAACAAGCCTTACTCAATTAGAAAAATTGAGATTGCGCACCACGAGTCGACAGCACCAGTCTAAAATTGAAGAAGAAAGTTTATCAAGGATTTAGTAGTAAGGAGAAAAATTTAATATTGGAAGCAGTTACAATTTTAAGGAGAGAACCTTATTCAGAGAGTTAGAAAACTTGAAGGAACGCGACTACGGAAGACTATCGGATATAAGCAAAGAAGATTAAACCGGCCTGAAATTTTGGTCGAGAAGAAAGCGATTTGAATGATCAATACGTGGAGAACTTATTAAAGAACCCTCCGACAACCCCGGGCCAACACAAATACCCAAAAGAGTTAAGTTCGGAGTATTGGAAGCTCAAACGAAGGGGATGCGATTTCGAAGATTCTAAACGCAAAGAACAATACTATAAGAGGGGCACGTGAATTTTTTTAAACTAAGGGAGCTTGGGAGAAAGGTAAAAACTTTATTGAATGGTTTTCCAAAAATGTAGGGCTGAAATTAGATAGTTCTATCCAGTCCGCGATAGTCCCATAGTCCTTCAAAGGATTATATATTAATTGGCTATGTTTCCTTCAAGGGTGTTGCTTTTACAGTTTGGTTTATAAAACCAATTTACCAACAGAATCCCGTAACAATATCACAGCCTTATAGCGAGGGAGTTATTGGAAGGAGGCCGAAAACTTCCCCCACGGAATACCAATCTATTTTTGAGAGAGAGTACGGGGCTTCTTTATTAAATTTTCCGTCAGCGGCTTTTACAATGGGCGAGGCGAAATCTCCCAGGAACTCCTTGTAACCTCCCTCTTGCACATACGGTGATCTGCTTCCTACAACCACATTTCTCACCTCTTAATATTGTCCTCTGGAGGAATAAATTTCGTTATCCTCTGTGAGGATTCCAGCTGGATTATAACCCAGTGAGTAGTAATACAACACAAATTTTATGGTGGTCAAGGATATGGCCCCTCGTTCCACATTGACCAAGGTATATAGTCCATATCAAAACGTTTCAGTAAATCGATTTTATGGAAAACTCGCTTGAACGTTCTATTGCCAGTATCCTTTTCTATCAGCTCTTCGCGAATCATCCTTAAAACGTTCGCTGAATGTATGCGAAATCCTCAGTTAAGGAGGCTCTCATCAATTTCCGTCCCAATATCTTTCATATTTTTAATTTTAAATATAGATTAATTCCTTATACATTTGTCTATAGGATAGTTGAAATAAACTTTCCAACGAATCTGTAAATTACTTCTGTTGGTTAACGCCGAAAACGTTCTCAAAAAGTTAGTGTTTCATATTGGCCTTGCGAAAGGCATTCTGCCAACTCCCTTACTGGGATTTACTGCAATATTTTCTTCATAAAATCTTTTTGCCAATGACTTTCTCCTTTTTCCAGAGAGAGATCCACGCTATTTTATCCGCCGATTTTGAATTCCGGTTCAAAAAATAGCAACTTTGGTTTTATTACCAGTACAATGAACATATTCCCGCTTCAACAAGCTCGATTGATATCTTGGATCACCTTTAAAAATTTAGCATCCAGAATCCTTCTATTTCCTGGTCTATGTACTTCTAATCTACCAAGTATAATATACTGCTCTATACGTAGCTGTAGCAAAACCGGGAATCATCCCTTTGGTTCAATTCCTCCAACTTTTGTAGATGGTCGAACAAATTTTAGCTCATGGGCTAAAGGAACGAACTGCATTTGTTTTATATATGGATATCGTAATTATCTGCTGCAAACTTCTTTAATGTAAGTTCGTATAAAATTCCAAATTAAATTAGTTTTGACCACAAAATCGAGGTTCCCACAACATCAAATAAAAGTCACCGCGCGGTGGCTGGGTATGTCAGAACTTTGGCATCTTCGAACCCTCCACTAGATTCTGAAATGGATCTCTCATATTTTTAAGAATTAAGCTGTATGCGACGGGCATTTCGTATTTCCTTGAATTGTTTTTGAGGGCAGTTCCATATTTTGGGTTTTTAGCCACACCCAAAACACCAGTTTTTGTTCCAATCGTAGGCCGTTTTCAAAGGGTATCTTGCGAACAATGCCCCCAAAAAATGGACCTGTAGACGTTATTACTAGCTAATCTTGCTTTTTGGGCAAACAATCCATTCCAAAAGAGAAATCAGGTACTAAATTTTACAGTGGTCGGTCGTTTGTTTGGGAAATTGCCTTGCTTTTTTTTCCTTGATGGATACGTCAAATATCTCACTGATTCTTTCGGGCCGTTTCCCCTTTGCCACCCGCTCCGCACTGGAACACATTGGAGCAGTTGTCAAAGATGACCTCTGCCAGTTTCCCTGCCATAGTCGGCAATCAATTGTTTGTAATGCTTTGTATACCCAACACGTGGCCACATAATGAGATCTTTCCCCGGGGTAAGGGTCGATTATTCATGCGACTAGTCCCCATGAATGAAAACGGTTGGAGTTCATCCAGGGAGGATAAGACCCAAAGCGCCTATCAGGCAACAGGTTTCAGTGTTACCACCGTTGCACACCAACCCCTTATTAATTAATAGAGTCCTATGGGAGCGGCATAGATTTCGGAACGTCGGGATTTATTTTTGAAATTACAGGGGGACTATTTTAGCTTTTGTGGATTATTTATGTCCAACCGAAAATCGTTACGGTTCCGATAATATTAAATAATTTTCCTTACTGGCCCAGCATGGAAAGAGATATCTTGGGGCACTTGCGGTCTTGACCGGCCATGGTGCCGGCAACTGCCCAAATACTTGTTGGCCCGCTTGCCGCTCCATTGCGATTCCAACAGTTGAAGGAGGGGCACGGGGCAGCCATCACTCACTATCATCAGCACTGCGAACTTCTACTTCCCTCATCATAATTTCAAACAAGTTATTCGGATGGTTTATGGTGGATACGTTACGAGTATGACATGGGGCAAAGTTGCAGATAGTTCTCACCAGTCTCTCGGGATTTTGGTTCTTTCAAATACCAGATCAGCCCCGAAACAAAACTGATTGGGCCACTTGGAAAAAGAAATCACTTGCGCTTTTATTCCCAAATCTTTGTTCAGATTTTTTATTTGATAATTGTGGCAGCCATCAGCGCCATCGGGTCTGGTTTTGCCGATTAAATTAGGGATCGGATAGGGTTAACAGCGATGTGGGATTTTTCTATATTGTCAAAAACTCAAAGTTATAAAATTCGGTAGTTGGATTTTTTTCTTGGGCATCCGTTTGTGGCCGCTCTCTTTTTTCTTCGCCAATAGTTATATGCAAACCTTACTAAGCGTATCGAACTTTAAAAATCATATATCAATAGCCGTAAGTTTTTTGGTCAATTTCATCCCTTGCTCTCCAATCTCTTCGGGCATCAATTGCGAAGGATTTACACACTACCTGGGGTACCTATGACGCAATTAAGGCCCGGAATAAATTCACAAAATATTTATCCATCCTTTCTCGATAGTTTGCCCTTGCGCCATATTGGTATTCATAGTGAGAACAAATGAATTTACGGAATAGGTCTGTGGATCTATGCGTTCTTTCCATCTGCTGAAAATGTTTACGTTCCCGATCGTTAAAAGGCGGTCATCCTCGGCATCATTGACAAAGGTCCATCACTTGGGAAAAAGATGTACCGAACCAGAAACAGGAAACAGGAAAAACCGTTTTACTATCATAAAATCAAGAGCACCAACCCAGCAAACTGACTGCGGTAGGTTTAAAAAATACCCCGTTATAACTATACGAGGCGTACACAGCCAACTTCCCAAAAATTACGTTTAGACCGCTCAACAATGGGATTTTTGCCCTCTTTTTTTCTGGATTATATAGCATGACCGAAACCTAAATGAACATCAATAACTATTTTCGCTTCTTCCGGGTAACAGCTTCTTTGACAAAAGGCTTAATTCGAATAACGGAAACATGTATCCGATTGAATGCACCAGTTAGTGAATCCCAATTCCAGATATTGCTCCCGCCCGACTCCGGGTAATAGGCAATAAAAGGCCTATAATAGCAAAAAAGGTAACCGAAATTGTAGCATGGCCGAGAATGCCAGATTCTTGTCGTTTCATAATGTAATTCCAGGGGATCTGTTAGAGAAAACTTAACCTAGTACAGCAGTTGTCCTGGGTTAAGTTCTTCTGATAAGGCGGTCCATGGAGCTTTCATGTTCTATCAATGTTGGTGGAAAGTTATTGTTATTCTTTATTTCCCCTTTCTTTTTTTTCAGGAGTAAGGCCCGGAGCATTTTTTCTTTAAATACATTAACTAATATCACTTCAAGGGTACGTATAGTTTTGAAGTTCTAATCCGAATCGACATTCCACACCCTCTTGGTCCTGTCTATAGCCTTTACGATGCCATGATTAGGACCGCCTCAGGGCCTTTTGTTGTTTTCAATTCAATTTTTTGATCCCGATTTCCAGGTAACATCTCTGCCCAACACAGTCTCCATTTTGACCAAATATATTGGGTCCTCCTTTCTGGAACCTCCGATAAGGTCCATTCCGTTCCAATTCCTTTCCTTTAGATTTATGGATTAGTGGCCGGGAAGGTTTAGGTAAATAACCGCCTTAATGGTTTCTAATCAAGGATTTGAACAGATTGTTTTGCGCCACCGCTAAGCTGATTTGCATTTATGATTTCAGGCAAGGAAAATTCCACTACATATCTTTTGTCCGTAGATCTTACCCATTCGATAGAATTCGACATAAGCTTTCTCCCATTCAAAATACTACCGGCCAGAATGATTAAAAAAAAATTTTCCTCAGAAGGTGATATGAAATTGGGTCAATTGAAAACCGACGTTTTGAGGTGTAGTTAATAGTGAGGCTTACAATTCCGTGGCTATTTGACTTTCCCACATATAACATTGGGCATTAAAACGGTTGATAAGGGCTAGGTACCAATAACCTTTAGGTGCACAACTCGAAAACCTTTGATTCATCTCTGTGGTCCATATGCGATACCATGGAGTACACGTGTTATAGTCCCTCTCCAAGTAGGTGCTCGCCGTTAAGTTGACCGAAAGAATTCTAACTTTTTTTGGATACACGTTGCCACTAAAGGCATAATAGCAAAATTGTATTCTGACTACCATGTAGATTTTTCAGCCCGTAGACTGGACGAGACGGGGGTCTATGCGCACTTTCCCCGAGCTACAATTGCTGACAAGGATTCTTTGATGGGGAGGACTTTGTAATGAAAATAGAAACATGATCTCCTTTTGGTCAGTACAAGCCGAAACTTCTTTAATTTTATTTATCCCTACTGCTTAGTATCTATGTTTTGTTGTAGAGGATATAATTTTGGGGATAGCCTTCCAAATCGTACTTTGGAAAAGCAATATGGCAATTTTATTTGCCCGTATCCCGTTAAGGTGTGTTAGAATAGGCACTTGACAAACGGCCCTTACCAATAGATGGCCTGCCCTCTTATTGTGTTCTTTGACCTATACAACGCTGGACCTCGCCTTAGGTAAATTGGGAGTTGGCCGCAATGGCCACGATTTTCTACCCAAATTTTCCTCCAAGGAAAATTCCCCTTACGGGCCTTGAAACTGTCGACCCACTTCCCATAGGTGTATTTTCCATATAACAAGCCCATTCACGATTTCGAGACCGTGGCACTGAACGGCCTTGTAAAAATTAACGTTTTCCCGGTTCATTCAAGTTACATAAAGAAAAGCCCTTTGTCCTGGGAATCATTTTCGGTTAAAATGGTTACTGGTTTCCGGGGCCATTTGCAGTACAAACGATTCTTTGTCGTTCTTGAAACTCCATAGGAACCTGCACTTTTCTTTATCCAATTTGTACCGGCATTTTTGACTGTAGGTACATTTTCGGGCGAAAATTGCCTCAGGCATTGATTTTTTTGAAATCGAAATCGTTTGTCCATTAATATTCAGGCGTCATCTATGTAGTTAGGAAGCTTTGCATTAGGGAAGGGATCCGCCTAAAGATGCGCGAACATAGCTGGCGTGCGGCTATTGCTTGAATTCAGTGAACAAAACTGAGTTACATGCTCTTATGGCGTTTTTCCAGGACTGTTGTCTTTTTTTTTTTTCGCCGTCAATGTTTTGTTCTCCTTGCCTTATCCAAAACTATAGTTTTGTCCAAATTTTGTAAAGAAAAACGTTGGTTTTTAGCATTCCATCGAGACCATATAGGTCAAAGCCGTCCTTTTTGTGTCCCTTGTTCGACATTTGATGATCTTCGATTCTTCCCTTTGTGTTCAGATTGGTCTGCCTGATCTTTAGGTCAATATTTGCCTAGAACATACCATATTGCAGACAGCAGATTTGTACGGGCGATATCGTTCAGTTTGCCATAATAAGCCCAAATTTTGTGAAAAACGATCCGCCACTCAAGGAACTTGCCAGTTAAACTGAATGGTCTTGCCTTCTTGTTACCATGGCATGGTATTCATCCCGTGTGGGTAAATTGATTATTGAAAAAAGGCATTAGTGCAGTCTCAAGTTTAACCTGTTTCTCTACGTCATGTACTGTTACATTCCAACGGAACCGTAACTGCGAGAGTATATAGCCGATTTGGACCCATCTTGACGTTTCACTCTTAATTTGCCATCATGTGATGTAGGTTGTGCTCCGCGATTCAACTGCCTCTTACCTTCTA
>Ga0163217_1082564_pt1 | contig 13680 bp, 9 predicted proteins | sample SynspAceP_FD_185933 | JGI IMG/M metagenome (GOLD analysis project Ga0163217, IMG submission 185933) | Saline lake microbial communities from Ace Lake in Antarctica - Synechococcus sp. Ace-P (PacBio error correction) | ecosystem: Environmental > Aquatic > Non-marine Saline and Alkaline > Saline ... | reverse complement strand
CCATCGGACATCAACTACTAACGCCCCAATTTTTCACCATTTGGTGGTTGTCGGCGATTTCTTTACTTAAAGTTTGACTTCTAGTTATTGTTTTAGAGAGTCGAACACATTTCCGGAACCCTGAGCAATCCGACCTTCTATTTTCATGTCTACGCCATTAAATATGAGGACAGGGCAGTAGTAGCACATTGTTTCATCATTTCTTCCAATGTCTTCCACTTTTTCCACATGGCTCCATCGTTTGGTATTTTTAAGCGCTTCAAGCACATTACCTATAGTGGTTTTTCGGCACTATTGGGCATCCCGGACCAATGATTTATTTTCTGTCATATTTTGATTTTAGTTCAGTTTGAGACTATGGAACTTATTTTTTATATCCCCGGGACACCCTTTGGTGCGTAATCCTGCCACCAAAAACTTCTGCCATTTTCTGTCCTGAGGGGCTGAACCCTCATCCAAGGTATTTCTTCATTACAGCGACCCATTCATCATCACGATGGACTTAATGTCTTAGGTTCCTGATGTTATCCAACGGATGCTATTCAAGATGACCAAATCTCCAAGTTCTCAACTTTCCAGCGTTTCCCTAAGTCTTGATCCAAACCAATTGCTTGCGCACCGTTGAAATAGGTGTTTGCAAACTCTTAGCGCATCATATGCTTTCATAGCCGCCAGACTGCACCGCCAAAGCTTCCCAGTGATAGCCTAACCTGTTGTAATTGTCCTGGCTACCAATACCGGCACCGTCCGGCCAAGCTACCAAGTCGTTTTGGCAAAGCCAATTGCCTCTAACATGCACATACTAATCTTCCCATAACCAGCATCATTCCGTCTTCTGGTTCTGGAAGCCCAAGGTCCAGATGTGCATTTAAAATGAGTCAATTCTTGGATCTTCCACTGTGGGATTTTCCCGTAGCAGTAAAATATTCTCCGTCCATGGTCCAATTAAGCACACAAGAGATGTTGGTGTGTGTAGTCTCTGAAAAGCACTAGTCATCACGTCGTTGTACATGGAAAAAATTGGAAGAATGCCAGTGACCAGGATATCCATCGTGTGTGTGTGTGTAAGGTTTTCTTGAAGTCAAGCCCACCTCTGTGTAGATAAATTTTTGCTCGCCGACGGCCTTGAATAATCATTGCCAGCTGTGGACGATTTCCATGCCCCATACATTTTTAATAGTTTTGGCATTGTAAATAAGCATGTATCGCATCATTACTTGACGTGCATGCGCCAACTGTTCACAGGTTCACTTCCAAAAATAACCAGGGGGCCTCTGTAGAGTAAATTCTCGGACGATCAATTTACCAGCATTCTACTAAGTCACCATAAGTCAGTAAATCAGTAGTCGCCGTCTGCGGATCGCGCTGTGGGTTACTACCAAAAGCCAGATTGGGTCAAATAAGGCCAAAAACTGCCCACGGTGTAAGTTCACGGCTGACGAAAAGTGGGAGTGCGTATCTACCAAAACCCGGCACTATCGTTTTGCCAGTTGCGTCAATGACTTTCACATTTCGATATCACTTGGATGTTTTCCCAAATTTCTTGATCCGGGTTTGTTCTCGATTAAAATATCAGTGCTTCCAGCACTCAATTATTCTGCGATGGTCAGCAAACGCGCATTTATAAGGATGCACCAGTTCCCTTGTGGATATCACGAGCAGCTTTTACTTCGATATCTACGTCTGTAGGTTCGATTCTTTCGGGCGTCGTCCTTTTATCTACATTTTGCTTTTTCGCACTTCTTCCGCATCTCTCACTTTCTGCTTTGTCGGTTCTATTCTTATTTTGCCGTCAGCGGCTTTTTTTTGCAACTTCGAAAGCTTGGCATCTCTTAGGTTATTAAGCCGACCATGCGCATTTCCTACACCAGTGCACTACAGTATCTTCCCAGCCCGCAAGCAGAACTTGCCCACCGATATCAGTTAGTTTCGGAGAAGGAAAGGCTGCATTTTTTTGCATCAGTACAGAACATGCTTGGTAGCGATTTATCACTCATTGAGTACTGTGACCACAAAACAAAATCCATTGTCCGATTAGCCGCTTAATGCTTTGATCCCTTCTCTCGGCCATTTTTTATCCAATCCGCTTTTGGCGCATCGGAGAACAGGAGGCAAGCTTTCCAGGTCACCTGAACATGGTGCTTTTCTATCTGTCCATCCCCACGGGATGGAGACTACCTGTTCCGCCCATTAAAATAGATTCGATCGAGTTTTTGGCTGAAATGTGGATTTAGATCCCCACGTGTAGCAAGATAAATTATTGCCAGAACCAGCTGATGCTGAAAGCAAATGAAGGCTCACTCTGAACCTCTAAAAGCAGTACGTTGGAGGCGCATTCGGGAAGTCTCTCAGCTTGTCCTTTTGTTAGCACCTATTCTGCGATGCCATCATTATTCCAAATGGGCTTTGGAATACCACCAATCATCTTTGTTTAGTTGAGTCAAGTTGCTGCCATTAGGTCTCTACTTTATAGACCCTTGCCACCTTCAGCCTTGGCCAAGTGACAAAGCGATCCAAATTGACCATCGGGAGACAAGTTGCGTTCTGCTGAGTTTTCGTTCAAAGTCAAAAGGCTATCTTTTGGTGTTCGTTTGGCCAAATCACCAGATATAACTCATTGAAGGGCTGTAAAGGCTATTGCGTTCCATTTGGGCGATGGGGCTACATCTCTATTTTTGTGAATGGAGAAGTCTGCATCATCAGAAATGGAATAGTCAAAAATCAAGTTCCGGCCCAGTGCGATGCTACTCTTTACGGTAAGTTTTTTTCGGTGTGCCCTTTTTACTGGTCTTACCTCGACTCTGGGAATTTGCCTCATAAGAGATCACAATGCTTTTCATCCGTGTCCAAGAAAATCCCGGAGCACATTCTCTTGAATCTCTTCGATATCTTGATCGTCATGCTGGATCGGGTAGAGCTAGCCAACTCTCATCCTGTGCCAAGGTCTCTCAGGATTTATCCTGTCTCAGTTTTCGTGACGATCGTGCATAAACAACCCATTTTGCCGTCACTAGATGCTTGTAGGACGAATATGCGAACCATATCGGACGTTTGCGGGATATTTCACGCGGTCACGCGATCATAGTGAAATTCTAGTTATTGTGCATTGAGCGTTGTTAGGCCAAGATTCCATTTTCTTTCGGTGACCAAACATATTTGCATCATCGTGCTGAAGGCACCTTCGAAGCAATCCGCCAATGCCATTTGCTCTTTGACCATCGCCTACTGCCAGAGCCTCCATCGACATGATATAGCAATATTGTTTGTTTGGGATCCATCACCTCCCTGCCGGGAAGCGAATCATGTATTTTTCCGATCAGGAGTCCACCTCTGGTCCCTTTGTGTATCTATTGTCGTTCCCTTTGGTGATTTGCTTTTCTCGTTGTGCTCCAAGGTTGAGCAGGTCCAGACGTTTCTCCTTCCTGATTCATCCGAGATAAAAGATTTTGCGTCCCATCAGGATGTAACGAGGCTGTGCATCAACTTGCATTCCCGATGTGAGCTAGTGCACTTACCCAGAGAATAGGATGCTGTAAATTATCCCCTTAAGAGATCTACAAACAAATGTCTTCCCATCAGACAACGTCCAAGGCTATCCATGAACCTTCGAAAGATCAAAATCAAAAGTTCTCCTTGGTTCGAGCGATAAGCCTTTACTTCTTTCTTTTCCTGGCTTGTGCAGGAATCATCTTGAAGCCATTGACTAAAAGAGAAGGGTCAAGCCAGCCAGTGAGTAGCTTCTTCATAAGTGGTGGTTACGTTAACAAAATTCAATCAGCATTTATTGCTGGAGGACAAAAGAGTTTGAGATAAGAGGTGAGGGAGTGGCGGTTTTATATTTAAAAACTATTTGAACCTTTTCGTGAAATCTGTTCGAATCCCATGGCCACCGGTCTAAAACATAGCCGACGGTTAAAACCCGGGCATGGTGAATTGTCCCATAGCCCAAGCCCCCAATATCGGATCAACGTGCGGCAAATACCGCCGTCATGATTTAGGGAATGGCATTATCCATATTGAAGACACATCAATATCGAATTTTTTAACGTCTCCCAATATCTTTATTGAAAGTTCACCTTCTGGCGTATGCGCTTTTTGTTTTAGATCAGCTAGGCAAGGGATTTTACCTCTTGAAAATGGAATCATAAATTTCTTATTTCATATTTTGAGTGAATTCCTTCCAGCCCGCGGTACTTGAAATTCTACCAGTCGAGCCAGCATTTCGCTAACCCCAGGAGAATATCCATTTTTAGCTATGCACTACTACACCAATTGTCCGCCACTTGGTGACTGCCACTACGATAGGCTCTTTTATTTAGGCCCAGTTGCTCAATGATTCCAATAAAGAGCGTCAACTGTTGACCAATTGTGCAAATGTAACTGGTTTTCTTAAATCCCAGAGTACCAATTAGACCTGTTAAAGAAACCTCCTTATACGCCTCTACTGCCATTACAGAGGGGCAAAAAGCCTGGGGGAAGTATCAAAAAATGGTGGAGAGCAGTCAAAAAAAGCTAATATGCAACGCGTGAAGCGCACCAAGTTATGCGCATCAGTTGTCGACCCGAATCCTTGATTCTAGATATTGGTTGCGGTGTAGCCAAGCTTTTGAAGGCCTGTCAGCAAATCTTAAATGTCGAACTTTGCGGCCACTTGACTTTAGTGACGAGGCTGGAAAAGATGGAAAGCTGCATCAATTGGAAGAGTAGACTTACAAGTCGGAGAATTCAAGAGCTACAGCATTTTGCAGCCCTGGATGTCATCACCGAATTGTGCCATTATTGGAACGCTAGATTACTCCCCATTTGCAACTGATTATTTAAAAATCCATTTCGAACCTTCTCACACAACTTCATCATAGAATTTGCCATTTCGATCGGCGAGCCTCAGCCAAAAATATGAGCGTAAACACTGGCGGTTGCATGCACCGCTTCATAATCCTTATTCTCGCGAGATAACATGCCGTCTGCTGCTTCAAAAAAGCCCGGTTGGAAAGTTTGCCGAACTATCACCTATGCACGATGAGAGATCTTATTGCTCGTATTGAGAGCGGATGGAGAAAGAAATCAATGGGATAAAATATTGATTAATTTTTTGTGTTGTATGCTTGGAGCATGATAAGATTTATGCACAAAAGGATGGAGACAGATCATCTCTTACGGAACTTATGACCATCATAGCATTCCAGCGAATAGCAATTTTAAAGTACGTGATCATTAAAAAAAATATGGCTGCGCCAAACGATTAATTGTTGATTGTTTTGGATTGCAATCTCGATTTCAAAGGTTCGAGATTACATCCGCAATATATATTGGACTCCAACAACCGGTTTTTCATGAAGATTCGAGATGTGGAATATTTTGTAGCACAGTTCTAACTGTCGTTGATTAAATTGCATTAAACGTTTCCAGGTTTTGGCCACGAGTGGATGTCAATCTAGAGAAAATTTTTTTGGACAGAGTCGCCTAGACGAGAGATGGCAATATAAAGGTCGACCACATAGGGGAATTACAATTCTTAAGATATTAAAGCATAGATGCAATCTTTACGCTTTGGTTTAAAACCCATAGAGAAGCGCGCGGAGTGCAATCTGCGCTTAGGCAAGATTCTAGGACCGTAGCGCGGATCACACCTAGTCAAATTCAACGCTCTACACCTACGAAGCTGGAACGAACAACAAAAAATAAAAAGTACCGTCCCGAAGGGACTCTAAAAAAGATACGTGATTTCTTTTTACCAGCGTTAAACGACTGGCATGGCATATGGTTCGTCCCTATGGCACTTTAAAAATATGGCTTTGTCAATAATGCCGTAGGCATGGCCGATTATTCAGTAGCAGTGTCAATTTAGTTGGGCTGGATTGAGGATTTGAAATTGAGCGGGGAAATCCTAGGCTGAACGATATTAGCTATTATTTTAGGCAAGCTAGTCGCGGATAGGAATTACAATCAGAACAATTAAAATAAGACGGATAGGTTCGGACCCCTTCGGGCGTGAAGGTTGTTATCGTAATTTCATCATTTCCCATGGTTTACCCATGGCTATCATGTTTACCACTTCGTGGTCGTTCAATAATTTATTTCCAGATGATTTGAAAACCATCCATTATATCCAACGGGATCAAACCGATTTGACATAACTTGTCGCGTGGCGGAGCGTTATGAAAAGCAGGTTTTTGAGGATTTTCAGCAGGAAGACCCACGACGAGTGAGCCGTACATCGAACTTTATTGGGTTGCTAGAAAATAAAAGTGTTTATAGGTTTGACACCTAATCAAAGTCAAGCCTCTTACACCAGAAGCGAGGCAAAACCATAAGGGGTTCTGACAGCTTCTAGGGATTAAAACACACCTAATGTACTAAGTCGTAGATGCAATCTACGCTTAGGCTAGGATTCTAACTCCTAGATGGAGTCAAAAAGCAAAATTCGGAAATAGAAGGATTCTTATTTACTACAGTATCGGTCCAACACCCTTGGGATTGCAAATCCCCTTAGATCAAGGTCTAGATTACATCGAGAACCCTTATCGGAACTTCGACACTGTTTCAATCTGGGAATAAAATTCCTAAAAACAGTAAAAGCGTAAAGATGCTGACGATTGTCTTATCGCCCGTCTACGCTTAGCCTAGGAGACATGGAAGCACTGTAGTTGTAACTTCCCTTCGGCTGGATTCTTACACTTAACAAGGTGATATATTCTATTATACTTCACCTCGACTTTTAATATAGGGGAAAAAAACAGCGTTCAATGCAATTGCCACAAGTTGATACGATGAATTTCCATCTTCATAACAGAGAATCATCTTTGCAGTACTAACGATATAGGGGTGGTCGACATGTGTCGTTAGCGTTAGCTTTGAGCCGTTCTTCCATTTCGATCTTTTATTAGAATTTAACCTTCAGGTTATGAAAGCCATCTTTGAGTCAGTGATTTATTTTATAGGAATCGTCTAATCGTTAATATCTATGATTGAATTATTTAATTGCATAAATTAAATTCATGATCGAGGACTCTAATGTCCCAAGGAGGAATAGCAAGGCTTTCTGATTTCCCAAAAATAGGCATTTAATTCACTTGATTTGTTATTCATCTCATTTAAAAAAGTGATTCTCCGATTTCAAATTCTTAATAATTGTCTAGGCGTAGTTAAACTCGTTCAGTCAAGAGTCAAAACTTAACTTAGAATAAAGGCTGCGCGTAAGATTCGTATTTTACACATAACAGAATTTAAAATTCAACGTTTTTAACAACCTGTGCGACATGTTGTTTTCGGTATGCCTTTTGCATTGCAGTAGTCATCTATTTAGCCAGGCCTCCAAAAATTTGGCTCTTTATGGCATTACAAGACATGCAACATAGAGCATATTGTCTATTCGTTTAACTCTTGATGTCATTTACAATGTTTTCCAAGATGTTTTTTTCTAGATCTCCATATCTTCAGTAAATCCCTTACACCACAAATAGACATATGCCACAATCTTTTGCCTTACAATATCTTAACTTCTCTCGGAATCCCCCACGTATTGCCATTATTCTTAATATTGTTCAACAAGAAATCCCATCAAGCGCTTTACCTCATAACAGATTGATTTGAATCTCCGACATTAAAATTCAGTTTGCATTAGATCAAAACTAGATTTATTTGCCGTCAATTAAGATGATTTTAATAATGTGGTTTTTTTGCCTTTTCAGTTCTCCTTGTTGTTCAAAAAGAGAAGTTCATGTACAAAACGCCCTGTTAGGTGTCCCACTACTTGGCACCTATAAAATCTGATATATCCTTTTCGGTACCTTTATTCTCAGAAAATCTTTTCGCTTGCGATATAATTTTATCTAAGACCTAATTGTACTTCATTTATTATCCCACTTCTATCTCCGCCATCTTAGATTTGCGGTTTCGTATAAAAATCTTCCGTATACTCCCATTTTTTTGAGTAGGATCAAAAAAACCTTCTCCCACAATAGTATGGATCAATGGTTTTTACAATTTCCAATTAAGTCATTTTGATTCCAACTCGATTTCTGAAAAGCCTTCAATCTATTAGATCTGCAGGAGAAGCATTCTTTTTATCTTTTGGAATTATTAGAAGAATTAGGTTCCTCCCTTTTGAATTCTCTTCGTTGTAAAAGTCAGATATCACCATCTTCTTCAACTTCCTTTAACTCAAGCCACTATTTGCTCGATTTTTTCCTTTTTTCCAGTCTTGAACATACCTTTCGTCGGCGACTATTGGAATGTAACCTCCTTTTTTTATGGTAAGATGTCCCGCCTGACTTATTTCTGTTGTTAATTAGAAATTTCACCAGATTTGGTTTTTTCTTCAAGTAGTTCTTGTGGAAGAGCTGAGTAATATTTCCCAATTACTAATTTCTGCATTTCTCTCTGTATGCAAGATCTTACCATCGCTTAAGATTTCTAAAATTGGATTAAACGGTTCAGTGAAACTTCCGGTATTTCTAAGATCATTTTTTAAGTGATTTCAAATTTTGAAAAAAGTTTTTGGGCCACTTCTTGCCTCTATTAGTTTTTTGAGATTTCACTAAGTCTATTACTAAATTACCCTCTTCCCCCAAACTCCGTTCCATATAAATTTCCAATTTTACGTTTTTCGATATTTTACCCCTATTCTTTTTGCTTAACCCCAATCCGATGTTTAAAGACCCTTCTCTTACTAGCCTCCTGTTTCTTTCAACTTGCGCGTCTGCTTTTCCCAAGACTGGACGCAGCCCTTTGATTCGTTTGAAGTTGCCGAATGTCGGCTCCCCTTCGTGGCTTCGGGGTGACGGCGCTGAAGAGGCGTGATTCCCAAAACCGTCGCATTCTCTTACAGGGTGCTACGGCGGGGGAGTGGGAACGACAGGGCATGTGACTATGGTCACTGGACAAACTATCTCGGATGGTTACCTTTGCCACCCACATCAGTCGGAAGCGATTCGTGTGTGTGTCATGTCCCGACCCAAGATCCCTCTATGCTAGGCTACAGGTTCGGCCCATGGCCTTCGCTCCAAGTAATCACCGGCAAAGGGGTCTATAAATAGAAGATGAAGGCAAAGACTTGGAAGGTTATGCGGACTGAAAGTGCCGGCACACGATCCGTTGCGTGGAGATTCACCCCCAACTAATCCGGGATCGGTCTATGTGCGGCAATTCGGTCAGGCTTTTACGAAGATGCAGAGCGGGGTGTTTTTCCAAAACTGTCTATGTGGATTGCAAAATGGGAAAAAGGTATTTTTGTTCGGTAACTGGTTTGGTGACTAGAATTTGGAGAGCATCGCTCGGGATGCGTATCCCAATGACGATCTATGCCGGTCGCCTTTGGAGGTTAGGCGCGCAAGCCTTGACGCATTACTTGTTTCATCGAATGAGGTGGCGATATAGAAGATTCCACTGATGCCGAAGACTTGGACGAACTAGACCAAAGTAGCCCCACCGACCAACATTCATTGAAAGCGTCCCTCCTATTGCGGTTTTCTCCAGCGGATCCACGCGGTGGTTTATGCGGATATCGAAGCTTCGGATAAGCAAGGCGGATTTGTACCGCTCGCTGATAGGGTGCAACTGTGGACATAGGTCTCCCGAATAATTCCAACATGACCAATGACCTTTTTACGACACAAATTATCTACGCCATCGGAAGGAATTGGAATACGAGATTTATACAAACGCTTTGAGATTCAACGCTCTATGATTGGCGCGCAAAACTTGGATAATCCTCGATCCACACCCATGGAGACAATCATGACATTTGGCAAAACCAACCATACCACGACGTTGGATTCAAGCCAATGACGCGGGCGCGAGATATCCACCAAAATGATGGGAAGAGCTGGTCCCACCAGTTATCACCCTACGCGCCGAATCTTATCATAGTGAAGAGACGATCAATTTCCGATTGGCTCTATGCGCCATGCAGGATAATTTGTGCACGTAGCAATTACCGAGCCTGCGCCACTTAGTGATGCGCGCAGGCAGCAATTGCCTTCATTATCATACGGGAGGCGCTGAAAACTGGACCTTGCGTGTACCCAAGCCGGGCGATCCAAATATTTGTCTATTCGAATTTGCAAGGCAAGTTTGGCGTCTTAATACAGAAAGCGAGAGCGGATGGTCAGGAATGTGCAGTATTACGTTGTGCTTCAATATCTATGGACACATCGAAAAGATCTGAAATTTAGAGTCAGCGGGTGGACACCGACTTCCCACGTGTCCCAGCAATAATTCGCGGAGTGATCTATCCATACTTCACAGTATGTGCACAAGGACGTTGGAATGAAGCGAAAACTTGGGAAATCCATTCACCAGACCTTGAATCCGCAAAATTGAGCACCGTAAGGCAGGTCAGTTTCAGTGGCCCGTAGCGCGAGGTCACCGGCGAGGGAAATATTACAGACGATTTTATGCCATTCGAGAATCTCCTCGATTCAGCAAGTGGAGTTGGATTGGGTAGGTTGCCAGTGATCACCAGTTCGATGAGTGACCAGAGCGTGCCAAGACTGGGAGAAATGTTACTCGCCAGAAGTATGCCGAAGTTAGCGTTTTGCATTGGTATTCTAGTGCGAGCCATCTTCCACAAATGATCCTGGGAAACGGCCTATGTGGCAGACCTTCCGCTATTTGTTAGGGCCTTCGATCAGCCTCTACTAATCTACAAGACTACAGATTAGGGGGAAAACGGGCCCTTCTGTGTGTGGGAAAAAAGGAATTCCGGGAAGATTTTCCCGACCATGAGTCCGTTCGTGAAGATTCTTCCAAAGGACATCCTTATGCCCAGGAACACCCAGTTTGGCTTTATTACTTTCGCTTAAAATGACACGGCGGCGCAGCACGGACGCCTGGTCACCAAAAAAAAAACTATCAAAAGAAAAAAAGCGAGATCTCCGTCACCCCGATCACCGACATCAAGAGTTCATCAGGAGGATTCGGTACATGTTCCCGATTAGGAAGCGTTTTTAGCTTTGAGATTAATCGTACGTGATTGAGTGTACATGAGGGGATTTCTAGATCTGCAGAAATCAAGCGATGGTATTTATTAGATACCAAGCGGGCCATCGAAAACAAATGATGTCTGCACAGCGGAATAACCAAATGGCCGGTATAGCCTCTGGCTGGCGCAAGCTGTAGATTACTTACTTGGCAGAAAATCAGGAGGACTTCGATTATGAGATTATGAATGGCAGAGGACACTAGGTGTCGAACTTCAAAAGTGGATGCTCCAAAGGAGAACAAAATGTATGACACTGCCAGAAATATGTCCACAGAGTTTGCATGAAGCTCCGTCAGCATGGCTTCCTAATAAAGCTGGAGATGAACTTCATTTCAGGGTGGCAAAATGCGTGCCTTTCGGCAGGTTGGAAACAAAGACCGCGAAAAAAGCTCTTATTATACCGCAAAATGGCCCGATGGGGCTTCTCCGATGGACGGTTCTATACTGCCAAGATTCTTGATTACGGCGAAATGAAAACGCGCTTTTGCAGGATAGAAATTTGATGTGGGTGTCCTTAGAATTCCGGGTAGACTTTGTGCGGATGCGGAATGTGGCGAGCAAGAAAGTACTTGCGCTGGAAATTCAGACGTTCCCGCAACGAGGTGGGATCTCAAACTGATTGCTGCTATGAAAAAGGAAGAGGCGCATAAAAGTCCATCCAAGAACAATAGCGCGTAAGAAAATCGAATTGGGAGACTATTTACAATCAAACTTAGTCACGGCAGAAGAGCACTTATATGCAACGCGATGCTGGAGCTGATTCAGTGCGAGTTATTTGGGTTCCGATGCCCTATAATCAGCCGCATCAAAAGCAGCGGGGCAGAGATGCCTATGACGCGACTTGAGGAAATTGAAGGCATTGGTTTGAGCGTGTTAAGCAGGGTATCTAGAGTGGTGAAGCTAGAGAGCCAGCTTATCGTTGTGGGTTCTGGGTTGTCAGTCTTTCGTCCTTACAGAGGATTTAAATACAAAATTGCCGGCTTGCTGGGTAAATTCAAATCAGAAACCTTTGGCACCGGAGGCAGGCAATTTGCCCCAAGATTGAATTGCTTCGAGCTGCGCTGAGGCTCTTTATGTAGCTCTAATTTTCCTGTTTCAGGGTATCTGCAATGACGTTTGCAGCACGATACACGGCCCTAGTCCTGAGGCTCCGCTTTTCGATTCAAATCAGGTAAGCAGTCCATTTCATGCATTTTGCCAATGCAGGAGTTTTTATACTTTAGGATATTTCTCTTTCGACGCACTTTTGCATTCGATTCATCCTTGGAGTTTGATATAGTGTCGTGGTTCGCTGATTTAGCGTGTTAATTCTGGATCGACTAGTTTCTTGGGTTTTGATAGATTCTTGCATAGATTTGGGATCGTTTAATAGGGTTCGGCGGGTGGACTATTTTTCGAGATCTTGGGAGGGCGTGGTGATTGAAGGTGCTCTTTCTGACTATTCGGCGAAAAGTAAAAGCGTGGCAAAGCCGATACTCGACTAAAACACCATAGCAGTGGTCCATCCACTCAAAGTAAGGGATCCGCATAAGGGGAAAAGGTAACATTAAGCGCTAAGGAGATTTCTTCTAAGGTATCTTCAAGATGGTAATTAACGGATGGTATACTGGGTGCTGAATACGGGCAATGGACCTAGTCTGGTGGTTGCGGTGGTCGTACGAGGTTTCTCGGCTCAACTCCGGCGGGGGGCCCCTTGGTCATTGAACTAGAGGGGGCCCTTACTAGCCGTTTCCCTTTAGGGAAATGGAGGGAAGTTTATACATGACTGGGTTCCGGCAGCGGCGGTACCTTGGTTGCACTCCGGCCTGACTTCTGAATTTATTTCAATTTCCAACCAGAGGTTCTTGGTTCGGTTTTCGTGGCAAATTGAAAAGTTCGCTTCTGTTATCTTAATGCTGAGACCCGACAAGAACGCCGCTTTCTCCGTCAACGCGGATGTGTATCCCTGATTAACGTCTTTGTCGTATCTTGTAGGCCGGGACTCGCAAGCGAGAAGTCTCTTTTCTAATAGATCTCACCATCTGAATTTGAAACTAAATCGCCGTCGTGAATGCATTTTTATGCTATAGCTCGCGAACGTTATGAGGCGACAGAAGACAGGCAGGGTTACCCTGGGCTAAGGCGCCGAGCGCCACGAAGCTGTTTCCTGCACTACTAGTGAAGACGCCTTTAATATGTTTGTTATAGAGCTGTTGGTCAGAATACATCAAAGTCTTCGAAGATGCTGCAGTGGACGGGGCGCGGACCTTGTCGACGGCGCGGCCTTTACACGATCGCCCCGCTCACGCCGCGCCGAGGGCCGGCGCAGGGATAACCGGCCAGTCACAGGCACGCCATTGACCCCAGTAGACAGAGTACGGAGCGCGTGAGCCAGAGGGCGGCCAGGCGGCCAGGCCAGGTACCGATCGCGCGCGAAGCCGAGAGCGGGAACAGGCACCAGGGCGGGGGAGGGCGGGGGAGAGCCCCGAAGGAGATGTGTCTCGAGCAAGCAAAGTCCGCCCAGGTCACCGACGCAAGGAAGTGCAAAGATGGCGGAGATGGGCCTGCCCAGGCGACGTGCGGGAAAAGGCAAACCGGGCTCCACGGGAACGGAGCGGAGAGACAACCTCTCTCTGTGTGTGTGGGGGGTGAGGGGTCTCTCCTGTCACGAGGCACCGTCAACACTGGTTGCTTCTCGATTCTCTCTCGCGTTCCTT
>Ga0163217_1114925_pt1 | contig 13686 bp, 8 predicted proteins | sample SynspAceP_FD_185933 | JGI IMG/M metagenome (GOLD analysis project Ga0163217, IMG submission 185933) | Saline lake microbial communities from Ace Lake in Antarctica - Synechococcus sp. Ace-P (PacBio error correction) | ecosystem: Environmental > Aquatic > Non-marine Saline and Alkaline > Saline ... | reverse complement strand
GGGAGAAAAACTTTATTCTGGGCCAGTAGAAACGAAATGTTGACCAGCTATGGAACTTTTTCGAACTTAAGTCATCAGATGAAGCTGCCTTGATTACCTTCCTTAGTAAATCATCAAGTTTCGGTTCCATAAAAAAATGAAAATGGTATTAAATTACCGCTATCCTAAAAGGTTAAGAATTAGATGCCGAGCAGCCTAAATAAGGGAATTGTTTTAAAAACGCATAGAACTCTCACATTTAGTAAAAAACGCAAAGAAAGCCTTGAGGAACAATTCCTTAATACTACAAACCAAATCATTTAAACCAGATACCTCTAACCGCAAAAAAATTATGTTACGTTTATTACAGATTAGAAATTTATAAAATTATCGGATAATTGAATGCCAGTAGGGTCCTTATTATTTTCCTATTCCGTCCTAATTTCCATGTATGGCATTAATTGCTGCCATCAGTTTTGACATAGGACCCATTCAATTCCAATGTAGCGAGCAGGGCATATTCAATTTTCCATAACATATGGCATTTGAACACATGGATTGCCAGGGTCTAAAACTTTTTTTGCCATCATTATCGTCTCCATGATGCAATATGAAACAGCAACAAGACCTTAAACAACAATTTTTGATCGACGCCTAGTAAAAAGGAATTATTGCCTCTAAATTTCTTACCGTTTTTGCCTTTTTTCCGTTATTCCACCCTCTTGTGTTCTTGTTTCCCTGTATGGGCCTCTTTTATGCCGATTTCACCGAGGCTTTCTATTATATTTTCAGGGAATTAGAATACTTATTAGGCTTATTTGTTAAGCTACAGGCTTCTTTTCCTTCTGTCTTTTCCATTGAGAATATTGGTTAAACGGTTGCCGTTTGCACTAGGGTTTCTTAATTTATATGGTTTGCCATAGAAAAATCTAGGTTATCCGATTTAGTCTGGTGGTGGCCGGAAGGAGGCCTCTTGCCTCAGTTATGAAAATTTTCCATCCCCTTGGAGTCTTATGGGCAACTTTGACAAAAGAACCTATCTCTAGTTTAAAGCGGTACAAAGTATGGTGGAACAAGTAGGGGAAGAATTTCATAAGGATTATGCTTGGTCCAGTTTTCATGAGATTCTAATTAGTGATCTGTTGGACCTCTATTTTTTATTTACCTTCCTATGTTCTTTGCTTAAAAAACGCGACTTATAGATCTCCTTTTTCTTGAATTAATTCTTGTTTCCCTTTATCATAATGGCTTCCAACCTACCTATATAAGGCATAATTAAATCCCAAATGAAACTAAGTATTTGCTCTCTATTTGTGTTAATTTTAGGTTTAAAGGTAAACATGGGCCCTATTTGATCAACTATTCTCTTAATCGTAAGCGATTAATCAAGAAATTTTATGGGAGTTCCTGAATGTGCTACAAGTTTTCTGTAGCATTTTTACAAGAAATATTGTAGCAATGAAATTTAAGGTTGTTTCCGAATTAAGCCTTACTGGTGATCAGCCCCAACCATAAAACAATTTGAAAGAGGTCTGAAGCGGATGAACGTTACCAAACACTTTTAGTGGTAACCGGGTTCAGGAAAAACATTTTACAGTAGCCAATGTCATAGAGGCAGTAACAGCCGGACCCACCCTGGTATTGGGCCCAGCATAAAACCTTGCTGCACAATTATACTCTGAATTTAAACAGTTTCTTTCCAGAGAATGCGGTGAATATTTTTGTCTCTTAATTACGACTACTAATTCACCAGAGGGCCTATATTACCCTCGAAGCGGCAACCTTACATTGAAAAGGGATCTGTTATTAATGAGGGACAATAGAAAAAACTGGCGTTTGGTTACTACTTATCCTTTTATCCGGAAGAGGGATATTTTAGTTAGTGGCCTCTGTATCGTGTTTATACGGTATTGAAATCCTGTTGAATTTCAAAAAAATGTCATCGAATTCAAAAAGACCAAGTGATACCTAGACCAAATTTATTTTACATCAAAATGGTTCAAAGGCTCTATATTCCCGAACCACTGCCGATTTTAGAAATTTGAATTTAGGGGTTAAAGCGGGATGTTGTGGATGTTTTTTCCTAAGCTATGCCCGACCTCGCCTTCGAATTCATTTTTTTGGGATGAAATCGAGGAAATAAGAATGCCTTTGATCCCTATAAGAATAAAGTATTGAAAATACCAACAGCTTAATATTTACCCGGGCCAATTATCGTTTTGTGGACCTTCACCCAGACATACTCCAGGATGCCATACACTAATACAGGAGGACATGGTACTGTCAGTGGCGTATTTCAAGGAAAATAGGCAAGCATTTGGAAGCCAAACGTCTGGAGAGAAAGAACCAAACTTTGATTTGGGAAATGATCCGGGAATTGGGATATTGCTCAGGTTATAGAAAATTATTCCAGGTATTTGGATGGATCGTGAACCGGGAACCCGTCCGTTTTGTTATTCGTTTAGATTATTTTCAAATGACTATTTAATGGTGGTCGATGAAAGTCACGTCCACTATTCCCAGGTACACGCCATGTACGTGGTGAACCGAATTCCGAAAGGAGAAGTTGGTGGAATACGGATTTAGTTGCCCGCTGCAAATGGATAACCGTCCTTTAAAATTGAGGATTTGAAGCCCTTCCAAAATCAGTTATTTATGTAAGTGCGACTCCTGCAGATTATGAACTGCAGTTTGAAGCCAGGGAGTTTGTAGAGCAAGTGATAAGGCCCACTGGGTATTGGTACCCGATATGGGAGGTGGTCCCAGCCTAAACCAAATTGATACCTTATCGAGGAAATTCATCTAGGGTGGAAATGAAGAACCTTGGTTACACCTTTAGACAATGACTGGCAGGAAAGAGTTGGCCAAATATTTAACCCGGGTTAAATGTGCGCTGCCGATATATACATAGTGATGTAGATACTCTGGAGCGGTGGAAATAATTGCAGGAACCTGCGCAAGGTTGTTTTTGATGTTCTCATAGGGGGTCACTTATTAAAGGGGAAGGTTTGGATCTACCAGAGGTCTCCTTGTAGCAATTTTGGCGCGGACAAGAAAGGTTTCCTTGAAAGCGGCAAGGTCTTTGACCCAGACGTGGGTCGTGCAGCAGGAAAACCTTAATGGTAAGCCATTATGTATTGCGGATAAAAATTACCAACAGCATGCAAAAAACAATGGGAGAAACTAAATTTATAGACGTGAAAAACAAGCCACTTATTAATCAGAAAACAATATAAACTCCCCACCGCATAAATAAAGTTTGGGAGTGTCTTGTCCAAAAATTCTGTATCACCTATCATTTTGAGGGAAGCGGAAATGTGATGCGCAGGCAGCCAGATCTAATGTACTTACAAAGAGCAAAAGGAAAAAATGATCGGGATAAAAGGAAAGCTATGGAGAGGGCGGCCAAAGACTGGATTTTATGCAAGCGGCAAGTTAAGGGGACGAATTAAATCTCTACAGGAAGCATAATAATTACAAAAGGGCGATTTAGAAAAGGTAAATGTGCAAAAAACACGTTCACAAAAAAGCGCTTCGATTTCTCGAAGCGCTTTCTAACCCAAAGTAACCAACTAACCCAACTAACCCAAAACCATCATGAATCCCAATGGATTCACAACTACTTTTAAGCTTACGTTCTCAATAATCTTTTGGGTTTGGCAATGCCTCTTCTTTTTGGGCAATACGAACTTTAAGTACATTCGGTATAGGAGGCATTAATTTTATCCATGGGAAATGTGTTTCCGGTAAACTAAAAACTTTTGAAGGAAGAAAAAACAAATTCCCTTCTTGTATATCCATCATCCCTCCTTATGTTTCGTTCATTTTAACTTCAGAAGAAATGGTAAGGATATTCCTTGTCGTTTCAACATTAAAACCTCCTTTTTCCTTCCGGGTATGCCAATTCCAATACGATTTCACTATCGGTTCCTTGACATTGCGGCTGGAAACATTCTGTTTGAAGTTATCCACTCCACCAAACCAATCCGGTCTTAAAAAATTCGCTCATTAAGGCAAGGAAACAGCACATTTATTTCTTTTTATAGGCTCAGACTTTCTATATTTTTAAAATTAAAACTTTAAATTTGCATGAGCTAAAGGCAAATCCATTACCGATTTCAAAATATACGACAACATTGTCACTTAACTGCGATCACAACACTTTTGCCATTGTGTCGTAATGGTTAATTGTTGTATGCCTTAAATATGTTGAGAAGGACTGTAGGCGGAACCACTTTTGTCCGGGGTAATGGTTGCATTACGGTAATACTTGCGTCAATGGCGGCCTGTGGAAGTCAAATCCAAGTCCTATTATTATGTAGTTGTTCCATCTCCACCAATCGACTGTTCTTTTCAACAATTCATAAGAGCACCAACCTATTGAAACTGAAGATCCGCTCTGCTTCAGATTTTAAGCAAAACCTTTTCTACCTTACGATGAAAAAAGGGAATTCGAATGTTTCTTAGTCGATTTCTAGTTGATTTGGCCACGCAAGTAAGAAAGTTCTACTCTGAATTCCTGTGATTTCATTATCTACTTTTGCAAAAGAAATCATTTGGAAAGAATACCCAACTTCTCCAAATAACGTTACTCATAAATTTCGTTATACCAGGTACGTTAATTAGCAAATCATTTAATGTCTTACTTCTAGGGAAAGTATTGCGTAATATGTATTACATTTCCCTTTAGGGTTTTTTTTTGTAATATTTCTGCAAAAAATTTATCCTATGACCTCAATAATGATGTTCTTAAAAAATTGAGGTCGCCTTAAAAATTTTACGGGACGATGAAAATTGTAGAAATTTTTAAAAATTGTCGATTTTAAGTTACCAAAAGTGGAGTTGGGAGCGTTTTAGAAAGGAAAGGACCACCCGAATTATGTAGAATGTGGCGATTCAAATATTCGGAATTTTCTTGAACGGATTGGTAATACATTTACCGAGAACTAAGGGAGAAACAAAAGACCCCAAAATAACTTGTGCCCAAACAAAAAAGTGAATTAGATTCCAAAACACATCAAAAACCCAGATTTAAGGACCAACAAAAAGAAGAAACATTGGAAATGGATCTTAGTCCTGTGAAAATATAAAAACAAAAAAAAAGGTCTTGATTTATTTTCAGACTTTAATGATGATTTTTAAACTCCCTTCCCTGCGGCACCGAATTTATATTCGCGAATATGTGTCGAATATATTTCAAGATACGCCATAAATAACATTAGGCCAAAACTGAGACTTCTTCAATAATCTAGCCAAACATGCTGTTAAAAAAACAAAAGGCAGCACATTACAGCACGGCTTATGATATTTATAATTTCTCTATTGTTTGCAATACTTCTTTAACCTTATCGGGCGGCTTCCTGGAATGTTACTGCGGGAATGTACAGCCAAGCCTGAATTATCAATAATTTCCTTTGCCAATTCGGCATTGGTACCTTGGCAATGTACTTATATAGGCCACTTTTATTGCATCTCCCATATTCTTATAGGCTCCCACAAACTCCTTGCGCTACCGAATCACAGCGAACTATACCACCAAAAATATTTTATCGGAACATTTTAACTTCAGGATCTTCAAGATATCCTGAAAGCTTCTTCTACCCTTTTGGCATCTGCCGTTCCTCCAACATCCAGAAGTGGCAGGCTCTCCACCGCCATTTTAATAAGATCCATAGTAGCCATAGCCAACGGCCCATTTACCATACATCCAACATTACCATCCAAATCCCAACGTAATTAAGTCCAACGGCTCTGCTTCTACCTCGTTATAGCATGTCTCCTCCAACAATCTCGCATTTCAGCATATTGCTTTCTTCTATAAAGGCATTATCAGTCTATTGGAGACTTTGGCATCAACTGCCATAAATCTTATTCTCGAAGTCTTAAGAACGGGGTTTAATTTCGAATAACTAGCATCGCTCTCCACATATGCCTTATATAGATTGGTACGAAACTTGCGTCATTCCTTAAAAGCCGTCCCGACAAACCCTAAGTTAAAAGATATTTTTTAGCCTGAAAAGGCAATAAGCCGGTTGCAGGGTTTATTTCTTTTAAATAAGGTGTGGTGTTTTCTCTGCCACTTGCTCGATATCCATTCCACCTTCGTAGAATAACATGCATCGATATTTCTTCCAACGGCCTATTCAATAATACGGACTATTAAAATTGTGCACTGGTTTTCACTATTCGCCTGGATAATATTACTCCTCAGCAAACCAAAACTTTATGTACTTTCTTACCTTCGCCAAGGTTTGTGGGTAATTTAAATCATTCCAATTATAGATCCGCAATTTCTTCCACTTCACGCAATTCTTGGCAAATTAACTTCCTCCCTCCTTTCCACGCTCCACCGTTGCGTGAAACTGGGCTTTTTATAACATGGCAAAACGGTTCGGTTTCCTAGTCAAGGGTGTTTGGCTGCATCTACTGTTTCCTTAGCGTTATATGCCACTAAAACGCGTTGAATGCGTACTCCAAAGCTCGTAAAATCTCTTTTCCTTTGATATTCGTTGAAGGTTCTAAATTGAGGTTCTAAATGGTTTGAGTTGCAAAATAGGAACCAGCGGATTTACCCTAATTAAATTAAACAGAAAAATCGCAAGGGACTACTAATAGCAAAAAGTCGGTATAGCATATTAAAAATAACAAATGCCATTTTCCCTATATTCCAAATTAGAATAATATTTAAAAATAGTTCAAACCAAATTGTTAAGGACAAAAATTTGGCTCCGCTAGGAAGTTTGCACCAATGGCCAACGATTAATTTTAAAATTTTAAAATCAATGGGTCAAAAATTTTTAAAATGCCCGTTCATCCTATCATTCCTTAGATTGGTTCACCTGCCTTAAACTGATGATTGGTTAATGTCCTTTTATAACATAATAACGCTCGCTTTCATAGGTCATTTTAAGAGCTTGTATCTTGGGCAAGCGACAGTCCAATTTTATGTATTTAATTTATAATATCAAAGTTTCCCTGTGGTGATACGAAAAAAGAAAACATCCATAAGATCAGTTTTTTCAGTTCATGATGACCAGACTAATGAAATTTCCCTCAAGGAAGCCACACTGTCATTTATAATAGGATTATAAAACTCACCTTCCCTTGCGCGGGAATAATTTTACATTCCATTGTCTGTTTGAATGCACTTTACTTTAAAGCTCCGTGCCAATTACAAATCTATACCATTGCCCAGTTTTGTAGGTCTTACCACCTGTTTCAATTCCATTTTCGCGTCCCATATGCAATTTCCCCTTCCATATAACCGGTATACCAAAAGTCATAGGTTATATCCCGAACCTCAGCAATCAATTGTTTGTAGCGCTTCCTCAAAAATATGGCAGGCAAACCACCTCACCGGTAAAAAAACGGGACGCAAAGGAACATGGGTAACATCATAAGATTTCTTTAAAAGGATAAAAAGGACCATACCGAAAAACAGACTAGACAAAAATAGATTGTTATAAAAATAAACAATATGTTACATTATTCAATTAGCTATATATTTTTGCTAAAAGACAATAAGTAACCTAGATTTTGCATAAAATTTTAAAAAAAATGCGCAACACTGAATTATAAAGATAGCAAAAAACTTATTGTGACCCGTCTATGTTATACGATTCTGAAAAAAAATTTCCAGGTTCACAGTGTGACCAATTGCATTTAAAGACGTAAAGAAGATTTACAATTTAAAATTACGCCATCAAAGGCACTTTTTCCAAATATTACATTTTTAAGATTAATGAACAGCTTGGGGAAGCGGCTTGGATACGGTTTCCATACAAGAGGTACATTGGGACTATGGCAGCGTTTTAAGCCTAGCTCAATTATTTTACTCCCAAATGCTTTTCTTTTAAGAGGAGATTGAAAGAGGCCGCCAATTTAGGTGTTTCGTATCCAATATAGGACAACTTATCCATACTTGGAACAGTTTGGCAGCAAGCATCCGGATCATTCCCGTATGCATTAGAATAAAACCACTGTAAATGGCCGGTGGGAAAATTCTAAAATATCTGTAGACATATAGATTCCAAATTTCGGTATCAGCATTCATCAAATTCCGCATTTATTAGTTATCGTTAACTAAACGAACTGAATGTAAATGGGAATACATATGGCATATGGAAGTGACCTTTAGATATTGATGTATTCCTTTATGCCCCGAAATCTTTTTGAACGGGCCAAAAATTTTCCTTTGATTGGTAGTGAGTTTAGCGACTTCGGAAGCGGATTTTAAAGTGCCTTACAAAGGAGGGGACATTTGAAACTAATATGAGATGTTGGGGAAGAAATTGGCCAGCCCGATTCAATGCCTTTTGTAAAGAATATGGTAGGGAGTTAACCTTAGCCTTTTTGAAATCCTGGCAAATTCTTAGTAAGCGAAGCCGCGAACATTCTTTGCCAAGTGTTAATGTTTGTTAAACAAACTACTTCCACGGTTTTTGCAGTGTTGATTCTGGATTCAATCACTTAATTCCGCCCATGTTATATGGTGCCACCACGTTTAGAAAAAACATTTCCAATCCGTAAAAGGACGTGAACGTTATTATCCGTTGTAGGTTATATTTGTGAGACGGGATACTTTTTGCCGTAACAAACGTATCAATGAATATCCGAGGGCGAGTATCTATGTTTTTAAAAAATTGGCGGGTGTGCTATTGTTTTACAATGGCAGCAAATCTATTAACCTTCAAATTTAGACCACCAGAAGTTTTATGCATAATGGAAAGCAATTTTGATAGGGAAAGGGAGACTTTTGACGACCTAATCAAAAACCAAATGGTGATGCCAAGATTTATTTGCTCCTGTTAAAGGGAAATGCAAAGCAAATATTAAAATATACGGAATTTCTGTTAGTTTATTACAATTAGCGGACTAATCCGTAAAAACCTGAAGTATGAAAATATTAGTGGCCCAAGTCATTTTACAAATAGCTTTTCTATTTTGGTTGGTAGTTCTTCCTATTGGGCAGTATGGCCAGAAGTAAAATGGCTTAGTGGGCTGAAGCGGCCAAACTTGTTGGAACAGAGAAAAATCCAAAGAAAATTTTATAGATGTATACACGATTGTGTGGTTGGTGTAAAAAATGGAAACAAGGAACCTTTCAAGACCCTGAAGTTGCCCCAATATATGTCCAAAACTATTATTATGGTAAAATTGGATGGGGAAGGGAAGGGAACCCAGTGAACTTTCAAGGGAAAGACTGTGTTAAATTGTTGCCCTGAGAAATGAGCTACACGAATTTGCTGCAGCTTTGATGCCAAGGTAAATTGAGTATCCTTACTAACGTATATTTTTGATGAACAAATGAATATGCTTTTCCCCCGTGCCAGGTTATCAAAGGCCCGAACCCTTCCTTAGATAGCCAAGTTATTTTGGTGACAACATTCCACAAGAGAAAGATTGGAAACACCTACGATAGTGGAAAAGCAAAAATTAGAATTATTTTGAAATTATTCAGTACAGAAAACAAAAAAAAAATGACGGTTAACGCTTTTTTTTTGTTTGTTAAGTTCCCTATGGGCTCTTGAATTATTAAATTTAATTACTTTATTATTCTGCTATAGTTTGGAGATTCCTTAGTAATGGTAACATCATGTGGGTGACTCTCAGTTGATTCACTTGTGCGTAATCTTTACAAATCTACTGTTCTCCTGTAGGTTGCTATGTCCTTTGCACCGCAATACCCATTCCTGCACGTAACCTCCAATGAACTGATGTATACTTTCTTCCAGATCAACCTTTATAGGAAACACGTCCTACATCCTTCGGTACAATTTTTTAATTATCGTCCTCCACATCTTGGAAATACCATATCCTTTACACCTTGTTTCTTAAGCCTCCACAGGAACCCATTCACGATAGGGATTTGAACTTACTCCTTCATAAATGATGGTCTCACCACGGAGATTCCTTGGGTACCTGGCCACAAGGAGCCTAACATTACGTATCTGCACCAGCAGCAATTGCCTTCGGTATATCCCCAGTATATCTAATTCCCATCGGCTATAACCGCAACTCCACTACCTTTATAGCGGCAGCTACCTCCAGGAACCGCTGAAAATTGAGAAATCCTACCGCGGACTATCCTTGTAGTACAAATTGAACCCGGACCAATTCAACCTTTACGGCATTCGGCACCAGCTTCTTACCAAATATTTTGGCTGCTTCCGCAGTAGCAATGTTACCTACTATAACATCAACTCCGGAAAAAATCTCTTTTTTACTTCCTTTTAAAAACGGGAGGACAACACCTTTGGTTATGTCATGGCCGAATCTATTACGACTGCATCTACCCCCTGCATTTACCAGGAGCTTCAGCTTCTATCACCAGCATCGGCTCGTAACTCCTAGAGCAGCGCAACACGCAATCTACCGTATTGATCTTTGTTTCGCTATTGGTTTTGGGTCAGTTTTGTAATTATCCCTAAATGTAATTAAGCCAACAAGCTTTATAATCCTTTCTACTACGGTAATTTTTTCAATTTTATTTTCCTGTAAAAAATATTCCTCTGGCCTGTTCCAGGAGGTCCCTTCACTTACAGTTACAAGATTTTTAGTTGTCATCATTCCGAAATAGGTCGTTCATTATTTTTTCGAAACGAAGATCCTTATTGGTTACGATGCAATTAGCATGCCTTGTCATCTACAATAGGTATCCCGCCGATGCTGAATTCCTTCATAATTTTGCTTTGGCGTCCTTGGACTTGGAAATTTAAAGTAAAGTACAGGATCCGATGATCATTCCACTTTCGCGCGTTTTAACTTTACGCACCTTCAGGGCCTGCTGCTCTATGGTCATGTTCTTATTTGCAAAACCCACCTATTTCACCTTCCTTGGGCAATAGCAATGGCCATACGAGATTCACGTACTGTGTCCATAGCTGCGGAAACAATTGGAACATGATTGTTAATGTTCTAGTAATTTTGTTTGAATATTGACTTCCCTTGGAAGTACTTCTGAAAAAGCTGGGAACTAAAAGGTACGTCATCGTACGTAAGACCTTCGCCAAAAATATTTTATTTAGGTGAGCTTGGGCATACAATTAAAGATTAATTGCGTGCAAAATTATACTAACATTTTAAGATTGGGTAATACTTATTATGGTTAAATTGACTGTTACCTTTTTTGGCACAATTGATAAACTACCACTATCGCTTGCAAATTACCTGTATGTAAGTGTCCATTAAGAATTCCGGGAAAAAAAATAACCACATATTTCATTCCAGCAAATACCCCGGACCCACATTAGATATATACTCCAAAGTTAAAAAATAAGGATAAAAAGGCTCAATGGGTAAGAAACAATTTTAATTTTTGCGGGCAGTTTAGCAAAGCCAAAACTAAGGACCCCCAAAGAAAAATATTATGCGACATGGAAAGAATATGGGTGTGGATATGGGTTCAACATTTTTCAGCTCTCCCTTTTTAAATTTCAGTATCTCGGCCTCTACATCTCCTCATTTCCCAGATAATTTTCCTCAATTCCCATTGGGAGGAGGTACTGGTTTCGGGAAACAAACAAAGAACCGTTATAACCTTTACTCATCACTAAACCAAAAAGTTGGCGACAAAACCATTTTATTCCCTTGGGCATGCAATAAAAGACCATCCATAAACCATTAAAGCAGCTTTTTTTCTTGAAGATTCCAACGGTTTGCAACTTAGGTTGTCCATTGAGGGTGGTCATAGATCGCACCGAATTGTGGCACCAGAAAAAATACCATCTATATTAGTTTTCATGTCTACCCTATTCTACACCAGTTTTACGATTAAATTGCTGCAACCACCTTTTGCTCCCAATTGTCACCCCATAACTCCTCTCGATAAATTAGGGAATTGTTGGAATCGACAACGCTTAATTTAAGCATCGAACACCACCAAAATAATCAAAGTTGCTGTCCTTACTAGGTGCATCTCTTTACAAAGATATAACCCTTTATTTCAGAGCCTTTAATCAATTTAAAAAAATTATTGAGCCGTTATTTTTGCTGGCAATTGGGCATTTAAAGAATTTGGAACACTAACTGATTCCATGAACAAAGATCAGTGGAACCAAAAAACCTTCTCAATTTCCTTGTCCACCTTTTCTGTAATTTTTCAGGTATTCCAAAGCAAATTAAAAATTTACCGCATTAAAACAAGTATTAAAAAACCCCGTAATTTTCTTCCGTGCATCATAGGGCAAAAGTACTAATTCTAGAATCATTTTTAATAATATTTTTAAACTATGGAAATTGGAATTGATAATTTTTTTAACATGCCCTTAAAATGCATCACTTGCAAGTAAACGAATTCCAATTCGATTAAAATAGAAAACACTCCAATACAACCTGTACATAGGGCCATGATTGGAGTTTATCTAATTGAACTGTCAATATCATGAATCTACCCTCATTGGTTTCATGTTTAGACCAAAACACCTATTCCAAAATTTAAATCGGTCCTTAACACCATCACCCTGTAATGGCATTGTCCCTTAAATTTGGGTAATCTCCCTTTATAACCACTCCAGGCGGCAATATGATAACTTAAACTGGTAGTAACATCAGTTTCTATCCATAAGGCCTCGTTCTGAATTAAAACTTACCCGCCGTGTGTCTGCATGGGTATTATAATTTTGGGTCGTAGCGCACAAAAGCAATTAAATTTTGTTCGTTCTGGCTAGGTAATAAGTTGTAAGCTCCCTCCCAACGTAATAACTTGCGCATTGCCCAACTACCCAAAATCCTTATTGGCCATGTGTTAAATTTATTTCGTATTCGAAAGGGTGGCATAAATAAACTGCCCACGTTGCGTAAAAAAACGGCTCATAAGCGTATCGCGCATTCTTAAGCCTAACATGGAAAATCCCGATGGTATGGGCACCGTCCAAAATTTTCCCTCTATATTGTCGGCGCTTGTGTTTTTTACCAAAAAATTAAGTTGAAAAAAACCCTAAGCGCAATTCCACGGATGCCATAAATAATTCCAAATTTAGTTTGCCAAAGGGGAACTATCCCACTGTTAGATTGAATCCCTTTTTGTCTTTTCCTCCACGTAAGCCGTTAGCCTTGTATAAAAATCCGGAAATCCCCACCTTCACCGTTTGCTTTCGGTAGATTAAAAACCATTAAAAACATAGCTTGATAACCTAAAGAAATTTAGGTGTGAACCTTCCACTGACCCAAAAACACCCAAATTCTCTTCAAGGTGTTGGCACAATAAACATTGTCCATTTTTCGGGGCCTTTCAGTTCCGTTATTAGGTAGTAGGCTTCATTGAAATTATTAAGAATACCCATAAGGAAAACCAAATTTTAATCCACCCTTAAATTACCATTAATTGGCAACGTTATCAGTTCACAAAAGCCTGTTCTAAACATATACCTCCTTAACATTGCTCCAAAACTCTATTTCCGTAAAAAAAATTGAGTTCTATCATTAAAAACCTATAACCCTAGCCAAAAAGCAAACTAATCGTTGCCACCATCCCAATTCCCCGTTTATTTCGCCTTCTGGCTTTTTGGTTGTACAAACATTTCGCCATAGGCCCCCCTTTAAGTAAACCGACTGAAAAAAAACCATTAGTTCCCGATAAAAAAAGCCCCTCTGGGCAAGGGAATTTTAAAAGTTTTTGATTTTGTGAGGGGATCAAGGGGCTGGATTTTTTTTTTTTTTTTTTTTTTTACGGTATTAAACAAAAAAAAAAAAAAAAAAAAAAAAAAC
>Ga0163217_1002277_pt1 | contig 13686 bp, 10 predicted proteins | sample SynspAceP_FD_185933 | JGI IMG/M metagenome (GOLD analysis project Ga0163217, IMG submission 185933) | Saline lake microbial communities from Ace Lake in Antarctica - Synechococcus sp. Ace-P (PacBio error correction) | ecosystem: Environmental > Aquatic > Non-marine Saline and Alkaline > Saline ... | reverse complement strand
AAAACAATCGTTTAGTGAGCATTTCACCTGAGCCATTAAGTTTCCAAACACGCCTTTTAGTTAGGAGGAATTTAAGACTTGCTGCAACAGCAGATTGATTAAAACCGGGAAATAATTTTAAAATTACCACATTATTGATTCCAATTTTTACAATGGACATTTAACTTTTTGGATGGTTGGGCCTAATTAAATACTCCTTATTTACTTTTTAAATGGTACCCGCGATTCGATCAAAAGGCGGGAATTTAATGATGCAAAAGCTTCAAATGTTCCGCATTAGTATCTTTGGTCCTATTGCCCTATGATAATTTATTATTCAAAATTAAAGACCAACTTCTTTGGGAATTACCGGCCCTTGTTATCCTCCCCTCAATGGCTGCAATCTGAATTGAGGTAATTAGATTTTCCTTGGCGTCCGTTCTTGCGTCACCGATAGGCAAACTGGGAAAACGATAAAATATCCACCGGTTCTGTAATTTCTCCAACATATTAGCTTCAAGCAGAGGAAGTAGTAACTCTATTTGGTGTCACTGCATGAAGCACAAACAAAACGTCATAACATCATAATATATCCTCTGATGAAATAGGTAGCGATGTTGACCCAATGGCCATATGTCATATCGATGAACATCTATTGGCACATCAAAAGAAATGTTATCTATATCACAATTCCAAGCCTGATTTAGCTCAGGGATTATTTTTAATTCAATTTCTTAAAATTAAAAGCTTTAGGGCCCAGACTCATAATCTTGACCATACTATGGTCCCTCCTGTATAAATGAGGAGATATTTAGGTATTCTTAACTGGGAGGTGCTGTTTTTCAATTTTAATTTTTTTAGAATGCAGAAGAAAATTGTTATTATGGAATCAAGTATTACAAATCACTGCGCTCAACTACTTTCTAGACCAAATATTTCCTGGGAATTGGCAGTAGTAATCGCCGCTATTTCTTCCGTTGTCACCCATAAATTGAGCGACAAACTTTCAGGACATTAACCAATAAGCACTCTCGTGGCTTACCTCGATAAGGAAAGGTGCCAAATAAGGAGAATCGTTTTCCAAACCACATGATTTCAGATTATTTCCTTTAAAAAGGTATCTATTGTTACCGTCTCTATAGAGTGCACTCCCCAATACCCAAATTCATGTATACGAAATAGCCTTTAAGGTGCCTGGTCAAAAAGTACCTGTTAAACAATGAAAAATACCGAACAGCTTCCCCACCTTTTTCTTCCTCCATATGGGAATATTTCATCGAAACCATCCTGCCTTGCGATACAATGGGATAAGCATATTTCTTTGCCATTGTTATTTGCTGCTTGTAAAGGCTGACTGCTGTCGTCTTAGAAACGTTTTATCAGTAAGGTCATTCCAATGTTCCCCCATGCATAAAACTTCCTTGAGGCCAACATCTTCTTCTAATGGCAGTTCATCCAAATAATTCTCCTTTAACATGGGTTGGATTTGCATCCTGTCATCAGAAATATATTATCTGGATTAGGATTTTTCCAAATCCCAACATGGCTGTGTATAGGAATGATCGATTGGCTGGAATAAAAAGGCGCCTTTACCCCCAAATCCATAGCCCTCTCTATAAACCAAATGCGATCATCATCCAAAAGCCTCAACTATATAAATGGGTATGGTATCTGTTATATAATAGAACAAAAAAGATTAATCTTTGACAAAAAAATAAATATGCCCAGTCGTTAAAGTTTTTCTACTAAAAAAAAAAATATGTCACTTTCCTGTTCTTAACGGCAACAAAATCATTTTGAAGTTGCTGCCACTATTCTGGTGTGAAAGGCAGGTTTATTTTGACAGGAGCATCAAACATGTATTTGGTGGACAAATAGATTTCTTTAATTAAATTACAAATTGATCCAAAATAAGGCCGCGGTGCTTGAGGTGCTACAGAAATGTGTACAAAACTATCGACTAAAAACAGAATAGGAAATCGCGGCAGTTGGTCCAGAGAAAAAAACATAAAATTGTCCTGTTCGACCTCTAATGTAATTAAGGCTTACATCGCATTAAAAGCTACTGCAGTGGCGGCTTTTAGGTGACTGATATCTAAAAAAGGTAAGGCAATTATTGATTACAAAAAAAAACGCCTATACTAAAACAATAATAACAAATCAACGTGCGTAAAGAAAATTAACAGGACTGCAAGTTTTAAAAAAAAAACTGGGCAGGTCAATTCAATTCTATGTTAACTATTACCATGAGGGCCATGCCCCTTGAGTACTATATTAAGCATCTAACGCGTTTTTTACGTGTATTGTCCAAACAACAACTCTTCCGGAATTCTCCATGCTCTTTTTACGCCGACTTAGAAACCTACAGACTCCTTACCATTTAATACGGTGAGTCATAGGACAGGGCAACATACATAATTGGTGCAATTGACAATGGTCCCTCACGTGCAAGGGTCTTTCCACTATATTGTTGCATTTTCTAAAATTGCACTTTGTGGTGGGATTGTTATTGGGAGTGGGTAACATGGAACCAAAAACCGCTATTGGTAATCGTAAAAGTTACACCAGTCATCCTCATTCTACGCGTAATTTCACGGCCCTCACGAGCTCTAATGGCACTGTTTTTCACCTCGGGATTCCACACCCCTTAAAGGTGTAAATTTTCTTGCGTTGCGTATCACTGCACATAAGGCCTTTGGTTCTGAAACCCGCTATACTGATATCACAGGGAATCAAAGGATATATTCTTACCAACTATCAATGGAAGTTAACGGAGGGTACATTGCGCAGAGCTCTTATTACGCTTTGGTGAAAAGGACATAAGCTAAACAAACTTATGCTTTTCCGTTAAAATCTTCTTTTATACTGATTTATGCAATTTAAAATAGCGACATATCCCTTCATTAAAGGTGGTCGCATAGGCCGGTCTCATTCCTTGGCCGACAAACGCTTTGCCACCTGACGCGCAACATGGGACAACTTGGAGCGACTTTCACCTTAGACCCACTGTAGGTGTACCCATTGATGGAACGCTTTTCAGCATCTTCCTTGGTGATACCTTCATCCTTTACCAGTACTTAATTAGAACCGGCATCCACTCTAGTTAGCTAGATTTCTTAGCTTGCTGGGAACGACACGGAGGCAAGGAAGTTTTTTTTGCAGGTTTTGCTCAGTTTTCTTTTTCAGCCACTCTCTTTTACTTCAGTTTTTCTCCGCTGGTTTTTCCTGCACTTTTGGCAGCCCTTGCGGTTGGAAGCACTAGTATCTATTAAACATACTACAGAGACTACGCAACGGGCATCTCCTGACCTCTGCTTTTTAAGTAATTTTCCACTTCGTCCTCTGCTGGGCAATTTCTAAGAGCTTATTTCGGAATCCACTGTCTGCTTAGCTGCATCTTATTCAACTTATCGCCATCCACTTACCAACCATCTCCGCTATCTCTACTTCCGTAATGGATTCCTGGGAGGGACTGTCATTTTCTAAAATTCATTGTTTCTATATTTTAAATTTGTGTTTGGACTGAACTTCTTATTTATATTGTATTTCATAAATTACCCATAAACTATGGTTAAAACGATTAGCTCCATTCTAACCATTGGGATGTGTTTATGGGAAGGTTTGATATTTGAGACCCGGGATCAACCCTGTTGTTTCGTTTCTATATTCAAAAACATAATTCAATACCTGTTGATTGCCTTCGTTTGGAACGAGCAGCACTACAAGCCGCGGGGAAGAGTAAATCTTTCTTGAGGCACCCTTAATTTATGCGCCTCCTAAAATGTTATTAAATGACCCATGCACAATATTCCTCGGTTCTTCTGGGCCAAACCTTATCTTCGGCATTAATTACTTACTTCATAATCGCTTTCATTTGTTTTAACTGGGACCGGACAATTTGTCTACCTAACAAGGCAAAATCTTCTCTTTATTTTCTTCTTAACACAAAAGGTCATAGTAGAATTTACGGTACAGATACAAACTCTTTATTTTTGGACACTCAGCAGTGCGTCGTCTATTACCTCCTGGAATCACCTTGCAAGTTCTTACTGTTGATACAGTCTTTTGAGGATGCCTCACAAAGCTTTTGGCGTAAAATACAATTAGTGGCTTCCTTATGTTCACATTTATTTGCCTCTTACAAATGGAACATATTTGCTGGTGTGGACACATCGGCAATAAACATATGTATCCCTAGCGCACCTATTTGGCAATACCGCTCATCGGGCGAGGAATGTCGACCCTGGCTTCGTACCCATGTGGCAATAACATAACAGTCCATTCTTGCAATTGGCCATTTTATCCTTTGCTTGCGAAATGTACGGATCGATCATTAATTTGGGGCGCCATTTGCTGAAATCCCCAAATTGGAGCTTCCAGTGTAGCGTATTGGGGCTGGCCTGGAATACCATAATCAATAACAACCACTCATATTCGACAAAAGGGATTTATATATTTGGAAGTTCCCTGTTTTTAGATATAGGTTCAAAGCATTACTTCCTCCTCACTTTCTTCACGTTTTCATAACGCATGACGATTGAGAAAAAGTACTCTTTCTACGATCCTGACCAGGACATTCGCCGCCATAACCTTTTCAAAAGGTACCATAGGCAAAGTTTCCCATGGCCCATCCAAAGTGTTCATTTTTTAAAAACATGGACTTACGGTCATTGGACCATTTCTCAACTTTACGCAGAACTTTTTATTCTTAGGCAATTCCGTTAAGCACTTTTGCTATGCCGTAAGTTTCTGTTTGTATATGTTGTGCTACCGCGATCCATCATTACATTCGCGAACATGGGTTTACCACTCCTTCATTCGCATAAATTGGGGTATTACGGTTTATCCTCTTTCCTGGATGTCCATTCTCCTCAAAGAAGCTTGGTTATTGCTGCCTCCAACTCACCAAGTGCGTTCATACTTCCGCCGCACAATCGGCCAACAAGTGCTTCAGCACTAATATCTCTGGATTTTTTATGCTTGTGCAATTGCTTTATACAAATTTAGGCTGGGTAAAACGGGGTCGTCACCTTCTTATGTCGTATTTCTGTACCCATAGATCTAAGAAACGTCTTTTGGAAACGCATGCGAAAAATTCAAGCAAATAAGGAGGCATGAACTACTTTTGCTCTGGATCGGTCCGCTGACCATGGAGTACTGGACTCAGGGTTCACTTTGGCACATCCGTACAATAGGTTAGAACTACGTGCATGCCACAATGTTTTTTTTTTTCGTCGTAAACCCAATTGTATTTATACAATATGAATGTACATTGGTTGTTATTAGCCTTCCAAATTCGCCATTTTAGCCAATTCATTAAACCATCTGGACCTTGCAATTGCAGGGGTCTCCATGCCTATTAATGGTAACACTTTGGATGTCGTCACGATGTAACGGAATCTTGCTTTGCCCTGGCAATACTTCAACAACAGCACCAACAGTTTCCAAATGGGAGGGTTTGGCGCTGTTCTAATAATCTTCTTCCATATTCGCTTTCCGCTCTGAAGTCCATCAAATGACTATTTACATCCCCATCAAGATTTCTGCTCATAATCTTCCATCGAACTCGCTTAAAGATATCTTTCGCTTCTTTCCAAAAATATTGGTCAAAACATTTTAAACGGCTCTATGGGCCATTCCAAACAAATGTTCGACCCCCATTTCGGCCGCCTCTTTCCACTACGGCATCAAAGAGGAATCAACGACTCTTACCTATCCAATGAAAACCTCTTTTGCCCTACATATTGTATGCAAAAAACCCTTCAAGGGAACGCTTTCATTTAATTTCTTTAGAATATTGTTTTATTTCTATACCGTTGCGTATTTTGGATGATTTATCATGATATTCAACAATTTTGAATCCCATTCTACCGTTCCGGGTTCTAATATACATATACTCTACACAACCTATTGCATCACAAATAGATGCTGTAAGTGCTCTATTAATTTCGCGCAAGTGGCTGGGACCTAACCTAAAATTTCCCCTGCGGTAAAAGTGGATCTAGGTACTGGTGTTATCCAAAATTCTCAATGTCTAGTGTCGGCAAAATTAAATTGTCTTCATTTCTCTTCAGGGTTTGTTTAGTGAACAAATGCCCTCTTGTTCTATACCCATCTATAAGTCGGACTACCTTGATCGCTTCTGTAGTTTCTGGGAACATCTACTTCATGACCGCAAGCAACGACAATGGTGCCATTGCATATCGGCAAAGCTTCCATGAATTTTCACGCAAAATCGAATCCTTGAAAAAAGGCCTCCAACTTGGCTCTACACTGTCTGGGATTTGTTAAGTACATTATCGTATAAATTCTGCGAAAATTAGAAGGTAGGCAGCATTTAAAAAGGAATATTTATCCATGAAAATGTCTCTCTGTCTTTTGAACAAAATTTATTCAAAATACAACATTTAGCATATCTTAAGCTTATCTTTAGCCTGAATAATGGAAAAGATATTACGAATAATATATTGATAAATCGTTATTCCTTAAAAAAAGGTTGATTTATGTGTTTTTTTTTCACGGGTTTAAGTGCGTGGGCTATTCTCAACTGGACTCCACGGAATTCTAATTTTGGATGAGGTACATTGGAGGCAATTTAGGCCTCGGATTTGGCAAAAAATTCCTTCAATTATCAATCTTCCAAGTGCATTATCAGGCACCGAACATTGGGTTGGGGGCGCAAGGACTCATTTTTAACTTGCCAAAATTCAAAATGCAAAACTCCTGGGCTACGGTGGAAGTGTAATATATTATTCATCCAATTCCTGCTTTGCAACTTGTCGGCGGGATTGGAACAGTAAGGGTTTAATCGTGAACTTGAACTGGACGGACTGTATCCAAAGAAGATTATGGTCACCAGCCTATGTTCTCTTGGAATTGGGCTATGGCAATAGAATTGTGCCATAGGCATCGATACGATGTATTGCATTGATCCTCAAAAAGGCATTTTTACAATGCATAATGCCTTTTGTTAGGGTTATTTTTAGGCTAGGACTATACTCATTTTTCTAAACCATACTTTTTGCCATTCCCGTTTTAGTATCTCGAAGGTCACGTGGTCTGAAATTTCAAACCAACATCTGTAGCATCAAATGGCTTTTGGGGACCACTTTCTCGGACTCAATTAATGTAAGGCAAGTTTAAATAGTCCGTAATTTTTCCTATGATCAAATAATACACTTCTCGTGCCCAGAGCATTTTCCAAATCCTCCGGTACTATCTGGGTAGGTAAGATCTATAAAAACATTGGCTAGAACGAATTCCTTTGCAATTTGCCAAAACTAGATTCATTAGAGACTCTTATTCTGCATGCTTCTAGAAGTGACGAAATATGGGAAATTTAAAAAACCATAGCTATTACGAAATTATGTTGTTAAATGGTTTTCAGATGCAATAAAACCATTTTTTTCTAAATTCCCCATTTTATCCTAAACATTTTTTAAAAAAACTCAATTAAACGGACCAAGAAAAAACGATACCTCATCGTTTTTACAAAACATTCTGCAGCCAAATTATTATATGACTAAAATGAATCAAAGATTATTGAGCACCAGTCCTTTCCTTCAATAGCAAAAATATGACAGCAATCTGCACCCACGGGTATAATCTGAATCTACACCACGTCACCTAACATATTCCCTTCAAATTTAGATCAACCTTCTTATCTCCATATTTCATGACATACTTTATCACTAAACAAAGGGTAGACACATTTTTCACCATTCCATTAATACTCACTTCTTGTAATATCCGGCGTAATATTCCTCTTCCATTTGGCAGAATCACTACTTAATTTCATCCAAACTACAGGCTTACCTTTCATGTCTTTGACGCTGAATTGTAATGTCCTATAAATTCTTCTGTACAGGCTACATTTAAACATCCAAAGCATCCTCATCCACTTTATATTATTTTACAGCTCAGTACTAGCAACAGTGTTATTATCCAATAAGTATTTCATTTTCCTATTTCTAGGAAGGATAAAAATCTTTTGTGGGTTGCGTAACATATCGAAGAAACATCCGGTTCCATTAATGGCTAAGCTTTAAATTGATTGGAAGCACTATAGACCCCAATTATTAGTTGATTGAGTGCTGCTGGGTTTGAAAACCAGGAGTCCTGAAACTTTACTTCCTGACTTTTTGTTCCCAAAGCAGGCAGATCTTCACTAGCCTCATCAAGAGTAGATCTGCTTCCAGCCCATACATTATTGGCCTTGTTGTATCGCATAGGGCGAGGTGATATCTCTGGTCTTTTGTCTACAATTTTATAGTTTAACTTTTCCGGATACCTTTTCAAGCTTTTGATAACCTCCAAACCGTACCTTCCCTTTACCTGTTTCTACGTTGAAACTTACATAATTTCTCTCCGTTACTACCATTCAACAAATCTTTCTAATGCCACTACGTCTGCCTTCGCCGAAGATGGACTACATGAATATAATCCCTAACACCATTGTGCCATCACTCGAGTAGGATAATCCCCCCCAAAAACAGAAAGCGTGCTCTCTAGGCCAATTTCCTTGTCTGGGTAATAAACGGCACCAAATCTGGGCACACCAATAGGTAATTCCCTATTGGTTTACTTGGGTGCGCCCCATTGGATTAAAGTATCTAAGTGCGATCGCGTTATAACCGGGTGTCACTTTTACAGTATCAGTATTATTTCTTCCCCATTTGCTTAGTATTACCATAACGGTGTTCGCTGCTTTACTGGTGCACTTCAGGTAATTGGCATTTATCCGCGTGTACCGTAACGGGTACAGGAGGAACTAAAATATGAAAGTGGGACTTGTTCTTTTGGGAAGTTCTTTGAGCAAGTAATACCAAAGTGCCAATATTGTTTTTCGTTAATACAACAATGGCTTCTCTTACACTTGCACAAACAGCTTTGGAAAGCTGCAAAATGAAATTCAACACCTACGATATCTGATGTGTTAAAAAGTTTCCTCACCTTTGACCTTTCTTAAGATTCTAATTTCTCGAAAATGGTCTCTTCCGTTTATTAGCCACAATACCTCCAAACCTTTTTCCGTTGATTGGGACGATCGTCAATCTTGATTAATTACTTCATGGCCATTTTTGCCATTCTACAGTGGTATGCGGAACCTATAAACCCTAAGCTCCGTTACGAGTATACTTCATCTATTGGATTTTTATATAAATTTGGTTTTCATTATTAATCCGCACTAGCGGGCAAGTCCAAGTAATCTTCATTATTATTTCTATAAACCGGAAATAAATGGTCTCGTTATAAAAGTGATTTGTTCATCGTCCAGATCGGTATGCTGGGCAAAGAATAACTTCATACATTTGATGGTTAGTGAAAATCCTTCTCCTTATATCGCTCATCCAAATAAGCCTTTTGCCTATGCAAAGGTATTGGATAGTCAGGAACGCATGGGAAATTTGCTTATCCCACAAGAAATGTTTACTAGAGCATCACGTTGTCCGTTCAATTCTAGTGATATATTGATGAAACACATGGACAATCCGCAAAGTGTCACATATTCCTTACAATTATTTGTCATTTTGTGGAACAAAACAATATTCTTGTTTCCTGTAAAAAGCTTGTCAGTGGAAATTTTTTGCAAGGGCAGCTCTTCCTGACTGGCATTATAAACTATCAATCGCTTGACAACTTTTGACTATAAAACTGCTGCGACTGAATAGAGTCCAATCTAGAATTTCACTTCCAACAACATTCATGATGATAACGTCATACATTCCCATGGTTTACAAAACCCCTTAGGGTATGGGCCAAATCATCATCGTTGGTTGAAAAATTGCACCCCATCACCATAACAACCCAAGGTCTTGGATGGGAAAAAAAGGAGGTTGCCGCAACATGCCCTCGTTCCCAGCCTTCTGTTTTTTGCCATTATTGAAGGTATAATCGGCCCCAATGGCCTGGGCTCTATCTTCTGATAACAAATAGATTTTATGCTTGTTAGCAATTTTCAAAAAAGCGTCCCATATTAGCACATTGGACCAAGGTGCCGGGTACAATGGCCTTGGTTTGGCAGGAATAGGCCTTTTCCAAGGCAACGGGTTATATTTAAAAACTGGTCCAGGTTCCACGTCTACCAAAACTTGGGGTGAGCTGAACAAGAGTGCTAATTAACCTGCTACCGTTGCGGCAAAGTAAAATCGGCCGTTATCACCTCGTCCCTGGCTTTCTAAACCAAGTCCGCAATGCAAGCTATTTTGAAGAGCATCGGATGCCATTTGCGCATGGGAGTTCACCATGCTTTTACCCCAAATAGTCTATCCGGAACTCTTTTGAAGGGAGTGCACTCAGGTCCGTTAATTAAATGTAGCTGTTTCCAGACACATTCGGCGAGTGAAGGCAATTTACTTCTCCTTTATAACCTCATATTGACCATTAGGTCAACCATTTTGTATTTTTCCTCATTGAATAAACTTAGATTCCAAACATGGTTTTAGAGCAGAACAATATTACAAATTAAGGATTCGCAGCCAATGGAAATTTATTAAAGCAAAGCGTATTTAGCCACAAACGAAGATTCAGTGTTTGCCACTGATTAATTTTGCCGTACAATTATCCGCTTTGGGTCCTAGAATTGATCGCACTGGTCCATCAAAATTAAACTTTTCGAAAGGGGCGTAAAGAAGACGCTACCTTTACTGTACAACAAAACATTAAAAAAAATGATCAAATCATTTGGCTACACACAGCCTCTTTGGGCGAATTTTGAACAAGGTCCTCCTCCATTATAGAACAGTTAAGAAAAGATTATCCCGCATATAAAAATACTTGGTCCACTTTTTTCTCCCCCTCAGGCTACGAGGTTAAAAAACTACCGACCTGCTGCCGAAATGATGTTGACCTACACTACACCATGGACCACCCACAAAACAAGTGCAAAAGATCCTTGACCTTGTTAATCCTAAGCTAGTGATTTTTGTGAAGTATAGGAAAATTGCCAAATTAATCTAAGGGCTTAAGCCAACACCCGTAACATACCCACCTACTCAATCCTCCGCTTTTTCAAGAGAAGGCAGATCTACTTCAAACCCTTGGGGACTTTATGCAGGAAAGCCCTAGGCAATTTCACCCATATTTTTGTTTCAGGATTCCAAACCCTTGCTCTATTGGGTGGAATTGGCATAAAAATACAGATATCAGCCAGGGCTGATACAGATTTGATAGGGTTATTGAGATCTCCAAAGGCGATATAGTTTGAATTTCATGGAGAAATTTAAAAAATGAAAACTTCAACTTGCGTAGCCGGAAGCACTGGCCAGAGGGACGAGGCCATAATGGTGCCATTTATAAATTACGTCTGGATTCACCCTTAAAATTTGTTCCTTGCCCGCAGATAAATTAAAAGTTGGAACATAGTCAAACAAACTAAACAAGCCTCCATTAAATAAGAAAAACGGTACTATATTCTGAAATTGAAATAGAAAATTTGGTCGATTTTGAGTAGCTTATTGTAGGACACTATTGCGCACTATTGACACAAAAATTTACAGCTATTGCAGCATTTCCTAGTTAGGGGTGGTTGGCACTGGATTAGCACATACTTTTGGACCAGCAGTGCACGGCATTCCCGTAATTATGGAAACCAACTCTTAAGGATTTAAGGAGCCGAAGATTTGGTGGCCAAGGGGAATTTTGGTTGTGTAATCCAAAATAGAATTCAGTACCCTCAATTCAATGAACTACTAGAAACAACAAGTATTCTAATGGAAACAGGGGAATATAAAAACAGCTCTTATGCATCTGAAAATAAGGGAGCAAGCGTCCGAATTCTGACCTATATTTACGTACATTACTGATGAACACCTATGACGACTATGCAGAATATTCCCGATTTTAACCCTTGTTGCACAGTAACCCTATTATTTGCTTTCCTGTATTTCTTGCAGGGAAGCTACTCTGGGAGAGCAACATGGCACTACGCCAGCTGAAAGTGGGAGCTCCTGCGGCCAAAAAAAGAAGTGATTTAAGAAACCAAGACAGGGTGGAAAAAGGGCTCCAAAAACAAAAAATGGTCAAAGTCCAAATCCAGGAGACTCACTGTAGCCAAAAAAATTTGCCCTATCTTAATAGACAATATATTTTGGTTTGCTTTTTTGTTAGCTCTTACAAAATCAACAAACCAAATTATGATCCCAAAATTCTTCGTATTTCCCTTATTGCCGCCTTGGCCGGCATTTTTATTTGGCTTCGATCTGTTGTCTATTCCGGTGCCCGAAAAAAAATTACAAGTATTATGGAACTCCTCGAAGCTTTTCAACGGAACGATAGTAGATAGGCATGGCCTTATTTGGGGAACCGTTCATAAGCGAGCGTTTTAGGTGGAATACCATAACCAAAATTGGCCCGAAAAAATCCCTAATTTGGATAGGTGTTCCTTTATTCCATCTCCGCCACTAGGTTCTGCTATTTGCCAATGACCCACGATTTTACCTTACGGTAATATTTAGGTTTATTGGAGTTTGCGCGTAGGGGCTTCAACAGTTGGGCAGCCCCGGCCTATATTTCCGAAATTGCCTCCGAAGATTCGAGGAAAACTGGTTGGCTATTACCAATTTATGCTGTTTCTTGGCGGTATCCTAAGTTGGCCTATCATGTCCATTCATGCACTCACAGCATGTGGGTGCAAAATGATTCGGCGCTGGCATGGTGGGTGGTTGAAGCTTTTCCCGCTATTCCATTTATACCTTATTGTGCTGACCGTCCCCAAAAAGCCCAAGATGGCTTTTAAACAAAACAACAAGGACCGAAGAGGCAAAAAAATACTGTATTCCATACCAGATCTGTCCCTTGGAGAATTGGAAGCTGAATAAGCCTAGGAGAAGAAGTGGCTACCGACTCCGAAATATTTTCATGAAGAATATTCGATTCCCATTGACATTGGCTTTTCTTATCGCCTTTTTAATCAATTCTCTGGAATCAACGCATTTCTATATTTACGCTCCCAGAATATTTGAAGCTGGCAGAGTTAGTGAAAGTACGCCCTGCTTAGTAGCATAGGAATAGGCATAACCAACCTAATGATTTACACTCTTGCGGTATCTTTTTGGATTGACAGGCTGGTAGAAAACAATTAATGTATTAATGGTTCTATTGGATTACTATTAAATATCATTATCAACTAGCTAGCACGCCCGCTTTTATTTTAAAACTGGAGGAAAGGGTATGGCAGTTCCTATCTTTTCATTCTCTATTATATTGATCTTCATGCATAGGGGCAAGGGGCATAGTAATTTGGGTTTTTTCATTTCGAAGTTTTTCCGAATCATTTGAGAGGCTCCAGGTCAGGCCTTTGGGAAGTCTGCTACATTGGGTGCTTGCCTGGCTTTATACCATCCTCTATCCTGTCTTCTGCATTGGGTGGCCCAGGAACCTGGGTTTTGGATTCTTTGACTATTATGATTGGTTGCTCCAAGTTGTCTTCGTGAATTTTATGATGCCGGAAACCAAGGGGACATTCGCCTGGAAGAACTCTAGTAAAAATACCACTGAGTAATAAGAGAAGAAGATCGATTGATACTCAGCTTTTATCGAAAAATTTTTACTGTACATCGGAATAAGTATACTAATTCAAAGTCATTTAAACGGCATTTTGACTCCCAAACACGTTCATAATTTAAGGATTAATTCATTAATTGTATTAAATCTTTAATATTATGGGGAGGATGTTACTTTTTGGCACCAGGAGTGCTCAAATCGCGT
>Ga0163217_1059717_pt1 | contig 13688 bp, 12 predicted proteins | sample SynspAceP_FD_185933 | JGI IMG/M metagenome (GOLD analysis project Ga0163217, IMG submission 185933) | Saline lake microbial communities from Ace Lake in Antarctica - Synechococcus sp. Ace-P (PacBio error correction) | ecosystem: Environmental > Aquatic > Non-marine Saline and Alkaline > Saline ... | reverse complement strand
GGACCTAGCTGCCGAAACCCAGCGCCAGCGCCGCCGGCTTCGTTCAGCCGGGGTGGAGGGGTGGAGTGCCTGGAGCTCGAAAGCCTGTGAACCGGCTTCGCTGATGGGGCCCTGGCCCCTTGCGCGGTTGCAAAACGCGTGTGCCTCTGGGAATGCGGCCGAGCCTGGCGGGCCGCCGCCCGTGCCCAGGGATGCGTTGCAGCGCCTGGTCGTTTGTTCGTGGCCCGCGGGCTGCTGGGCGGCGAGTTCGGCGCGAAACCCCCCTGGAGGACCTGGGCCTGACGGACGTCAACGCCGCCGCCCGCTGGAGCGAATGCGGCCCTCGGGCGGCTCGTCACGACCGGCTCTGGGAGCTGGTGGCGCGCATCAGTGCGAAACGGCAGTCATTTGGACAAAACCTGGCCCCATCGCTCTGGGCCCCACCCACTTCACCGACATCTGAATGACGCTTCTTGCCTTTCATCTACAGGATTTCCGATCCTCGGCCTGCTGCTCGGCCCCCGGGGGGGGGGGCGGGGGGGGCTCTGGTTACTGCTGGAGCTGCTGGCCCCCGTTTCTCCCGGGTTCACTGGCGCGGGGCCCTGGCTTGGTTGCGCAGCCAGCTCAGTCTTTGTCTCACCTGTCGCTGCCAGCTTTCAGTTATTTGGCTGCAGGGCCTGCTGCCCGCAGCCAAGGTGCCGACACCGCTCAATGAGGCTGCAGCTGCGCGACACGCTGGCTCAGCATCGGCCTTGATACTGGACGGTGCTGCGCTGCAAATCGGAGCTGCTGCGCAAGGCTGATCGCTTTCCGCCCAGCTCCTTGCCCACCCTGCCCAGGTCAGGGAATCGCCTTTTCTCTTCGACGTTGCCGGAACAAGTTTTCGGAACGGTGGTGTTTCGTGCTATCACCCTGGGCGATCCTCCGGTTGCTGGGGGCGTCCTTAAGCGGTGTTGGCCCACCGCCGGTGCTTCGGGAGCGGGCCGCCATCGGTTTCGGCGCCAGAACGATCGGAGAACCCTGCTCAGCGGCGTCAGCCTCTTAACATCCAATCGACCGTTTCGTGGTGGGTGACATTGATCAGATCCCGCCGACTCACTGATCGGTGAAGTCGAGCAGATCGGCTGGTTCTATACACGCCTTCGCGACCTGTGAACGCCAGCCCCTGTTCATTTCCCAACGGTGTGTTCCACGACCCAGCCCGTGATCCAACCACCGGCCCGCATTGACAAAGCGCCGTATCTGGATCGAATTCGGTCTGCGCTTGAGGATCACCAGGCGATCCAACCCGGTCGATCGCCGACTTGAAGCCGCTTACCGAAGGATCAGGGATGATCTTTGCGATGCCGCATGTGGTCCATTTCCGTGAGCTACGGCCCCGCGAGCTGATCTGCGCCTGCTCTGCTTCCTCATCAGCGGCGACATTCATGATTGCCTGGGACCTGCAACAGCGGCTGTTGCTGCAGATCGCGTCATGTGGGTCAAGGGCCCACAATTGCCCGCCATCCCTTACCCCACCCGCCAACTGTTGAAGGCCTTGAGCGCTGGCGGCGCCTGTAGCCAACACATCCATCCTCTGTCTGGCCTGATATGTTCCATAGGTCCAGCCCTCGGTGACAGTCGGCAGGGCATTGTCCGGTAGCCTTTTGCAACGAGACGTTAAGAGCGTTGCCAGCCCCTTCCATGCTATGTGGACCCAGACGTGCTTCCCAAGCGATTCCCCCGTCGTTTCAAAGGAACATCAGGGTTCTGGTCGACGGGCCTGAGCCCTTCTGAGGGCGGCAGGCGATCCTGGTTTACGGGGTCTGGGCGGCATTTGACGCTGCTCTGGTTCTGTCGGTCGGCGCAGGCTCCGCCCTGATGTCGGTGGCGCAGCCTTGTGCCGGGCGCTCGCCGTCATGATTTGGGGCTCTTGCTGCTCGGCTCACGCAGGAGCAAGCATCTGCCGTGGCGGCCGCGCTCGGCGGTGGTGTTGCTCAGCCTTCTGGGCGGCGCCGCTATCTCCCACTGGCGGCCTGGTCAGCACCCTCAACCTGGCTACCCCTGGAAAGCACAAGCCTGAGCCTGGTAGATGCTGCGCCGAAGCTGGCGCTTGCTTCGCCCAAACGGCTTCCTGCAGGCTCTGGCTCACCTGGGTCAGGCGCCCGCCGATTGAGCCCGAAGCCAGGCTGGCTGCCCCGACCTCGGCCGGCCAGATCAGCCGACCCCAGCAGGGTGCCTCCGTTTTGATGTGCTGGATGCCCAGCTACGGCGAACCGCTGGAGTTGATTCGAGCGCTGCTTTGCGCGGCTGCCTGGCCCTCGACTTACGCTTCTTTCGCGTTTCTGCGTTGCCGGATGACAGTGGGGCGCCTGCTCTTACAGAGCTGTGCAAAGCAGCTGGGCAGCCGCATCTCACCGCTGCTTCACCCAGCACGCAGGGCCTGCAACCTCAACCATTTGCGCTGCCGCAGCGCAGGGCGATTCTTGATCGCGGTGTTCGATGCCGGACGTGGTGCCTCAGGCAGGAATTTCTGCGGCGCAAGCGTAGGCCTGTCAGCGACCGGAGGTGGGCTTCGTCCAGACCCCCAGACCCTACATGAATTGCCGATCCGGTGGCTCGAAACCTGCGCCTCGAGCGCTGGCTGATGCCGGATGAGAGAACTTCACCGCTGCGTCGAAGCCCACCGCCAAGCGGTGGGGCGGCCGGTGTCTGCGCGGGCACCTCCTTTCTGGATGCGTCGCCTCGGCTTGCTGCAGGTGGGGGAATTCGAAACCGGCACCTCGTCGGAGGACGTGGCACCGGCATCCGTTTGGGCCGCCGGCCGGCTACCGCCAATCTCTATCTCAATGAAAGCTTTAGCGCTGGCCTCTCCCCACTTTCGATCGGGGCCATGCCCGGCAGCCGGTCGCGGGCCAGCGGCACTCTTGCAGGATCCTGCGCACCGGCTGCCAACCCCCTCCGGATCCAGGGGCTGAGCCTGTTGGCAGCGGATCCCTATCTCGAGGGAATCCTGCACTGGTTCAAACGTGATTCCCCAACTTGCTGCTGTGCTTGATGCCCTCAGCCTCGGGCCTGCTGGCGAGTGGCACCGGATTTCTGGTGCGTGGGACCGCGGCTTGCTCGAGTGGCCCTGCCCTTTCTCAGCCAAACTGCTGGCTGGTGGTGTTGTTCAAGGCCGCGGTTGCTTCGCTCGGCCCTGCTGCCCGAGCCTACGCTGATTTTCCTGTTCCCGACCTCACGGCGCGGCTCTTCCACCCCTGGTGGGCTGTCCCCGGAAAGTTCAGGGTGACTCCCAAGGCGATCCACCGCCCAAACGCCACCTGGGCTGCCGGCCGCGGTTTTGTTTCTCCCCCTGCTGGTTCTGCTTTGCCCTGCAGCTGCTCAACCTGCTCCATCTGATCCTCGGGCCAGGCTGGCGCTGCCCCGAATCGGCCTGACCAGGCGGCCAGCACGGGCAGCCACCCAGGCCCTCGGTCTCTCTGGGCTTCGGATCAGCGTCGCACCCTTGAGCGTCGCCCTTCGCACCTGCTGGATCGCCCCCGCAGCGAGGCCCACCCCCTGGTTCGCGGTCGGTTCGCCTCAAAGTGCTGTTTGCGCTTCGGCCACTGGGCCTGCTCAGGCCCGCCTGATGGCGATTTCGCGAAACCGGGACTTGAGTTGCTGGCTGGGGCCAGCGGCACTGGATGCCTGGGCTGCGGGGATGCCGAAGGCGCCCGGCTGCAGTTTGGAATGGCCAGGCCCCCTGCCGTGTCCTCTTCCGGTGCGCATCGCACGGCACGCAGCGGGCAACAGCCGGCCTGCGCGTCCGTGCCCGACTGGAATGACCTGACGCCGCGCAAAAGCGAACGATCCAGTCTCTTGCTCTACCGACGCCTTAGCAGTGGCCAAACGCGTCAGCGCCCTTCGAGCCCCTGGCCTTGCCTTGCCGTTCTGTACCGGCCTGCTGCAGCCGATGGACGGCGCAGGTTGTTTCAAGCGCAGCCTGATGCCCTTGACGATCCAGGTCGATAACCCCTGAAACAGGGGGCCCGCTGACCAAAGCCGCTCGATCAGGCCAAGCAAACGCGTTTAGGCACCGGCAAGCGCGGGAGAATGAAAACTTTGCTGCCCAAGTCCATGCAAGCCAGTTGGAACGGACTGCCTGATCGCCCACCAGTGACGACATCGTCAAAGGTGGATGGCAATGCCTTACTTCCCCGCCCGAGTTCCCTCAACTCCAGCCATTGTTTCGCCCCTCAGTCACCGCACGGTTTGCGGCTGGAAGGTGAATTGAAGCCCACTATTACGACGTGGGTGTGGTCGGGCGATCAGGTCAACGCCAACGCCGCCTGGTTCTATCCCGAACCCAAAGCGGCGGCCGCCGAGAATCAAGCGTCGTGTGGCTTTCTGGAAGGGCGTTCAGGTGGCGTTGAAGCGGCGGTCTCGGTTGACTGCTTCCAGAGTTTGGCTGATTGATTTGGGGATGCGATTTTCAGCGCATGGTTCGGCAGGAATCAGTTCGTCTTCTTGGGTTGCGCTGGCCGGGGTGTGGTTTGATCCCAGTGTCTTGAATGTTTTTGAGTTGTGGTCGGTTTGGCGTCCGTAGGTGAAGGGGTCGCTGTCGCTTTGACCAACTGACGATCATTTCCAGCGATGGGATGCTAGAAAGACGCAAGGCAGACCGGCAACCCGTTCGCCGATGAACAGCGCGAAGAAATCACCACGGGTTGATGTTCAAGCTTTCCCCATCACTTTCGGGTGAATCAGATTGTTCCTGGATCTGTTGCAGAACAATCGAAACCACCACCACCGAAAAGTGCCGTCCACGGCCCTTGGGTGACGAAGACAAGACTACTGATTATGATCACTCAAAGGGGCCCCGATGCCCGGAATCGCCATCGAGCACTCCAATGATGATCGCCAGAACCAAGGTCGAGAATTTCACGCCTTAAAACTGTGAAGGCGACGAAGTTGAAATGAGAAAACAGCACCAGAATTTCAATCTGCCCGGCCAGAAATCAAGCACGTTACTTCTGCACACTGTGGGGATCAAAAGTGTTGCGGTGATCTGGCCGGGGCACCAGCCTGAGCAGCCGAAGCCAGCAGACGGCCATCATCAACCAGCATGTTATAAGGCTTGATCACCGGCAGAAAAATGAGTGTCAATACATTGCTGAAAGCACCGCCGATGAAACCGAAAAGCCCGTCTCCAAGGCTGCGCTTGCGCAACACCGACAGATTGGTCCAGGATTGATCTGATTCAGCCGTTTCAGTAAAAGGCAGATCGGAAATCTCGTAATTTGTTAGAAACGTCCGTTAGCAAGTGCACTGCCCTTGTTGACGACCTGAAACCCAAGGATCGCAATAAAGCCCAGAATCAACGCAGCAACAGCCAGCTGGACGCCACGATGGCCAGCCATCTGGGCCATGTTCTTGCTTAAAATAGCGAACGAAATCATCAATATAGCGAGAATCGCCGCGACGACTAAAACATCGCCAGAACGTTTGGTAGAAGTAGGAAATTGCCTAAGATTCCGGCCCAAACCGCTGGCAAACAACAGCCAAGAACCTCAATAAATCTGAATTTCGGATGGATTCCAGTCGCTAGTAGCCTTGCGGTTTCATTGGCTGATGTAGGAAGGTCACTGACAGATTGGCTGGCGCTAGAGCTCTACCGATAAATCCCAGCTGAGCAATGCGTTTGTCTAGCAAATCTAAGCTCTCCGTTGCTGATTTCCGGAGCTCGGCCTGTTCTTACACCAACACTGCTGGGGCACTCGTAGAGCCAAGCCTCAAAAGCCTCTCGATTAGGTAGCAAACTCCGCACCACCTCAGGAGTCGTTCCGGCCGTGCTTGACAGCTGGCCAGATAGGCATGAACCACCCGCTCGGTCATTGCCGCCAGAGTTGAACCGCCGATTGAAGCCGGGTAGCTGAAGGCGCCCCAAAGTTAGCGATCAGCGTACTTTTTCGAAGCGAAGGGCATGGAAGCTGCCGCTGAAGCTGGTTTTCAAGTGCCTGAGCACGCCGTGTTAATCCAACGGAATTCTGTGGTAATTCATTGGGATTTGACGACCCTTTTTACGACCACAGGATGATGGAAGCAACCGACTTCTGCAACGGCGCGAAAAGCAAAGCCAGCCCATCGGAAGGATCACTTCACAGCCTATCGCCAGTGAATCTTGGCGGCCCAATCAGCAATAGCGGCAAAAGAACGTGGCGGCACGTGGCAAGTTTTATATACCGCGGGGTGGCCCGCCTCATTTCGACAGAGACGGCGCCACGGCCGGCACCCTTGTTCTTCCGATCCACGAACCAGGCTTGCCACCCACAGCGTTCTCCGCAAGGTAGGCATTTCATCCACCCTGCACCCTTCCTCTGAGGAATAGGCGCCATCCACGTTCTTTCATGCCTGCATGATTCTTGTTCTGAAAAGCAACCATTGCCGTTCGGTAGTTTCACACCGAGATGAAGCTCAGAAGCTAGTGAGGAGATTTCCTGTCTTGGCTCTGGCCGACGAGGTAGAAGCAAGAACCAGGTGGTCAGAGTAACTTTTTTGCCTCCAAGATGGTTACCGGCCGTGAGGGTTGGCTTGATGACGACAGCGTCCGGCCACTCATAGCGCTTGTGGTGGCGCCTTGCCAAGTGAGAGCCCGTACTCCTTGCCTCACAACGTGGGCAACGAAACCAATCAGGCCAGCGCGCCTGTTCCAGGCAACTTCAATTTTTGCTCGGTTCCGTAGAAGCTCAATAAATGGGGCAAGCGACAGGCTGGCCTGGAACTGGGATCGATTCATAGCCATGGCAGTGACGAACTGGTATATGCGTACCAGCCTAGTCCAAAAGGGCTGCCTGCGGAGCTTGGCTGCCTAAATCAGAAAGCCTTGATGACCCCCAATGAACCACTGGGTTCTTGGCGCGTCCTGGAAAGCGGTTCTTGGACGCCGCCAATTTGATGTCGTCGATTTCACTCATCGAATCGAAGCCGTCAACTCCGATCGCACATCCATCGTTCTTGTTGTATGATCACAATATAGTTCGCTACTGATTGACCCGACCGTTCGTGGCCCCCTGGCTGGATTCTTGAACATGGCCTGCCTGCCGATTCACTTGGGTTGCATTTGCTGGCCTGTTTCGCGGCCCAGTTCAGCCCTGGAACCGGCACAAAAGCTTGCCTTTCGATGTCCTTATTGGATCACTTCCCGTTTGATGACAAACCAAATCGCGGCCTCGCTGTGACATCGGCTCAAGTTGAGCCAGGCGGCTGTGAAAGCGTTTTCGGATTTTGTATTGGCTCCCTATTGAGGAGCAAGATCATTTGGGCCACTTGGCAAATCGTCCAAACCCTTGTTTTCCTATGGGCTGCTGGTTGGTCGCGGTGATCTATGTGGCGAGGGTGTCGAATCTGGCTGACGCACCGTTGCTCGGCTGATGGTTCTGTTTTCGGGTCGCTTGCTTTTTCGGTTGATGCACGATTGCGGTCATCAATCCGCTTTTCCGCTCCAAGCGTATGAATCGAGCTTGGTTGGTTTTCTTTTTGGGTAGTTGATTTTCACGCGATACCTCAGACCCCTGGTCAAGGGGGACATGCTTTCACCACAAAACAATGGAAACTGGGACCTCTCTATTTTTACCTTTTTTATACCGAGGACCTTCGGCGCTGGTGAGCAGTGAAACTTTCCTGAAGATGACCCCTTTCCGCAAGGAATTTTACAATTTCCTCGCCATCCCTTGATTGCTCTTCCGGGTTGGATTCTTCTATTTGGTGATCAAGCCGAGAGGCGGGCCCTTCTGCTCGGCTTGTTTTCACGTCGCGGCCATCCATGGCTTGCTTGAAGCCGATATCCGCAGCAGCCTTAACCTCTTATCTGGAACTAGCTTACAAGCCTGAAGTATGGTATACCACTCTGAGTTTCAGGATCTCGCCTCAAACAATATCTGCGTCGTTGCCCAGGTGGATCATCCTCTCACGCTTGGTTGGTGCAGGTCTGTTCTGGAGCTTGTATTCCGCCCGGGGGGGTCCCGTTTTTTGGAAATGGCCTGCTCAGCAGCCCTGTTCATCTGTATCTTTTTGTGTTCAGCACAATTTCGAGGGCCTCCTACGCCCATCGAAACAGAAGGCTGGAATTCGCTGGAACTGGAAGCCATTTGATTGGCACCAGTCTGCTGCGCCTGCCAGCCATCCTCAATTGGTTCCACAGCAGATATTGCTATCACAACATCCACCATCTCTGTTCGCGGATCCCGAATTACCACCTCCGCCGCTTGCCATCAACGCAGATGCGTCCTTGATTAACCGGAGCCACCCACCCTGACGGTGCGTCAGATGTTCCGATTGCTTTTGCTTCATCCTCTGGGATCGAGCACTGACAGCCTGCAAATTCCGTCTGAGCAGTTCAAGGCGGCCCAGGCTTAGCGCTCGGCCCAGCAACTCGGCCCAGCTGGGCCGAGCCAGATCCCGCCTTCACAGCTGATTTTGATTGGGGAAGCTAACGATGCCAGGGGTGATCGGGAGGGCATTGGCTCGAGCCGCTTCTTGCCGGCTTTGAAACCAGGCGTGGATTGGCCAGATTTTGATTGGTCTGGTTTCATGGTCTTGAGCGGATAAAGAAAAGGAACAGCAACAGCCAATCCGCTGACGCTCATGAGAAGTGACCAAAGAAAGCGTGAGCTTGCTTGAGAGTCTGAGAAACGCTTGCCGCCGGGAGCAAGCTTCTCTACAAAACAAACTTTCTTTGGTTGACCTGGTGCTTGAGCGGAGCACTCAGGCGACAACAAAAACCAAACGCGTGCGGATCGATTCACTCAAAGTTTTGCTTTCAATCTTCAATCTTCAAGCTTGTTAGTTGGCCTCTGGAAGATGTATTCTTAACTCAAGTTAGGTTGTTTGAAGCTAAGTTCTACTCAAAGGTATCATCAAGATGTGCTTACTTCAAAGTTGGAATCGTCTTCACCAAGTCTGCGATTCAAGGCCAAAAACCTGGGCGAGGAACCCATTAAGGGTTGCTCTTGAAGACTTTGTCAATCTTAAGCCAACAGGCCGAAAGCCAGAGGTTTTTGAACAGGTTGACGGGTTTGGATGGGAAATAATCGGCCCCCCCTAGAGCTACGGCCGACAAGTCCATACTAACCCCTTGACGCTCAGATCAGTCCGGGTGGATAGCGGATGCTCCCTTGAAACGGGCCGCTGACGGTTGCTGGTGATCCGAGGCGCCATAGAAGCCCCCCCTTTGCTGGGGTCTACCCCGCTCTCCATCCACCCAGCAGCCGTCCATTGGGCTGGATAGAGGGCACCAGGCGGCCAGGGCGCGGAAGGCCGCCGTTGGCTGGGGCTAGTGCCAGAGAGCTCGCTTGATCCGCTGCGTTGCCCACCCACCAGATCGAAGTAATGGGCCACACCTTTCCATTCGCAGAAAAGCTTGTGCGCCAGGGCAACGGGGCTCAACCAATCCATGCTACGGCGTGCGGCGGCAGGTAGTAGGTGGGTGATGAAGGTTTCGAGACCTGCAAGGACCAGCTGGGTCTCGCCAGTAGCAAGCTCACGAGGGCCCGCACCAGCACATGGGATGGCTGACGCGCAGCGCCGGAGGCCGGGGGGTAGTCCGGCGCCTTCTCGGGCCTGGGTTGCCCTCCATTGGCCTCTCCATTGACGACATGCTCCACCATGCTCCATCACCCTCGATCGGATAGGTCGCTGCGTTCTCGAAATCGGCCCTGGCCCGGCTGGGCATGACGCCCTGATCCCCCGTGCTGCTGCTGTGCTGGTTGGCTGGGCCAGGAGTTGGTGGACCAGTCTGTTCTTCGCTGGCCAGTGGAATCTGCGATGCTGCCGGCGGCCGTTCCTTCGGCGTGCTTGACTGGGTGGATTCCCACCGGTCGTCGCAACACCGGGGTTGGAAAAGGAGCATAAGGGCTTGTAGATACGGAGTTTTCTCAGCTGCATCATTTTTTAAATTTCTTTTCGATCCAGGTTAGTAACGAGCGCAGCGGCTGGGCCCCCGCCCCGCTTGCGGGCGGTTCCACCTCGTCGGCAATCGGTGGCTGACGCCCGCTTGACCGCCAAAGGCGGTTTGTTTCAGAGGGAAAAAATGGATCACCGGCTTCACTTGGGATGGATCGTTTTCAACAGACGGTCTGCCTATGATCCAAAAGCCATATGCACAGTGTTTTTCAGGGAGACAGAATGCCAGATCTGTCGCTTGGTCCGATGCAGCGATGCGCGGAGAACACCGTCGCGAATTAAGAAAAGGGATTCACAAAGCCCTCAGATGATTTGTCAAGGGCCTCAAGCAGGGGTCCCTCCATCCGAGGGTTTTGTGCCGTGGGCGTGTATGGAGTGCCAGGGCACGGCCATTCAGCTCGTTACGGGAGCTGTCGGGACAAATCATACCTTTTGGAAGTATTCCGCAGCAGCCCGTTGGGTGTTGTCATTCGACCCGCGTTGCCAGGGGCTATGCGGGTCGCAGAAGAAGATCCTCAGCCTGTGTCGATGCGGAGTTGAGCGTGTGTTGCCATCTCAGCTCCCTGGTCCCAGGTCAGATCTGCGCAAGCTGAGCAGGAGCGTGTCGATCGTATGCCCAGCGATCGCATTCGCGAACCGCCTCTGCAACCAGTCCGGTCAGTGGGGGGCCGTTCTGTGATCCGTGGCTGTTTCTCCATGGCCCTGCATGCGGGGCAGAGATGCCAGCAGCAGGGTGAATCGGTGGTGCGCTCCACGAGCGTTCCAATCGCTTGAACTCTTGAGGGCCCCACGGATGAGTCGGCCTTCCCAATTGCCCCGGAATGGCGCGATCGTCAACTTCGGCCGGCCGCTGGGAAACATGACCTCCGCGGTGAGGAAGTTTCTTGCCGGCTTGCCTGGCGCTTGCGCGAGGGAACACGTAGGGCCACGCCCAGTGCTTCAGGCACGCGACAAGTTCCCGTTTCAACCGCTCCACGCCCTGAACATAGAGGCCTGATAGATCGCCCTCATGAGAGTCCGCATCGACGCATCATCAGGAAAATCGATTACGGAGCCGGTTCGAGATCTGCTCCGGGCTCCAGGAGTCGCCCAAAGCGGTCCTGGACGACGACCATGCCGCGGGCGATTCCAGCTTTGTAACAGGACCCCGGCACACATCACCGTTCGGCGGGTGATCTGTGGCCAGAAAGCCGTTCCTTGACATACTTTACGCAGGTGGCCGTTCCCGGCTGAAGCCTGGCAACTTTGCGGACGTCTGGTCTTCTGCGCGGACGTTCAGCATTGCCACTGTGCCGTTGTGCCCGATAGGCCAACGCATGCTGCGTGTGAGGGATATTTACGGCGCAAAACTCTCCGGCAAGATGGTCGAGGCGAGCGACCCAGCTCACGGGCAATGGCGCGGATCCCAGATTTACTCGCCCAGAGGATGGCTATCTCACTCCCGCTCAGAAAAGGACAGGGAAAACGGCCCCCGATAGGCGGGTTCAGATCAGCATCGGAGCATCCGCCAGCATTTACTTTTTTTTTTGCGGAACCAACGCGTTCCAATCGCTTGAGGATGCCCGCCTCGGTGCGGCATTTCTCGCTCGTAACCCCTGGCATCGCCATCCAGAAAAGAACTCAGTAATGCTTGTGCTTGAAGCTGTATCGAGGACGGGCCAGGAGAGCGGATTTTCCCTCAATCGAGCGAAACGGCCATTCCTGCGCGGATGCTTGCTCGTCATCCCAAAAATCCCCTCAGTGAATGAGGTGTTGCGACGACCACTTGAAACCGAGCTGCGCCCGTTTCAGTCACAGTGATTTCGGGCCACCTGTTCGGAACAGCTCTGGGTTTTCTGCCCCTCTCCTGGTGGTGCTGGCCAAAAGCCGTTCCGACTACATGGCCGTCTGGCTCGGGACTACCTGATGCGTTCCGGTCTGCTGTTATGGCCAGCGCAGCCATGACTTTCCGGCGTGTGTTTGCCCTGGTTGGATACCTGACCGTGATTCGGTTTTCTGAGCGGCGACCCCTGGTGCGGCCCTTTCCGTGTTCAGCTTGATAGGCCTATGGGGGCTTTCTGGCCGGGTCTGCTTCCCTGCTTCTTCACCGCCGGGTGTGAGCTGGATCGGCCATGCCTCCCGGGTTTGCTGGTTGGAGTTTTCGCCGCCTTTGTGTTGTTCAGGGGAACCGGCGAAGGTTGACCGCCCTGAACCTAAAACCTTCAACCTGCGTTCCCCGGACCGCTTCGCCCACCGGATTTCGACGATGTCCTGTTCCCGCCTGCGGAAGTATGGAATGATGCGGCCGTGGACAGGAGTCTGGCTGGTCGCATGGTCTGCGGCCCAGATGCCGCCATGCCCCTGCGGGCCCCGTGCCAGGCCGCGTTCAGGGCGGCGGGCCGGCGCGCGCGTTCCCCCCGTCCCAGGCTGGGCCGTCCCGTCCAGGTGCTGTCTGGCGTTTGGCGCTGCCACTTGGCTGTCTGCTTGCTGGTCAGCGCCCATCTGGCCCAAGCGCAGCCTGCACAGGAACGCAGCATCCGGCCGCCGGCCGGCGCTGATCCGCTTGAACCCAACGGCCGCTTCAGGCCGCGGAATGAAATTGCGCAGCCGACGCGCATCGTCACCAGCCGTTGCTGCAATTCGCTGGCGCTCCGCTGGGATTCTTTCGCGTTCGCGGGCTTCGAGCAGTTCTGTTTCTTTCCACGGCGTAAGCCTTCGCCTCGGGGCCAGCATGAAGGAAATCAGCCAGCTCGAGTGGCTCGATTCAACCTGGCCTGCAGCTGTGGTTGAAGGGCCTTGGCCTGGAGCAGAAAAAAGGCATCGAGTTGCTGGAGGCTCAAAAGGGTGGCGCGGGCGCAGATTCGGCCTGTTCTTAGGCGGATTGGGCTTCGATCCGCAGCGCTGCCGGCGGGTTGGAAGAATCAGGTCTGTCCTGCATGGTGAGCGCTGATCAGCAGGCCCCATCACCAAACGCCAGGTAGAAAGGTCCAATCACCCGCGAAGCCATGGCTGGTGATCTGGGCGATCGGCGTGGTGGGGCCAACCCATCGCCGTAGCGACTGTTGTGATTTGTGGGCAAGGCGGAAGTAAGTTGAGGACGCACAAAATCCAGCTCCCAGATTTCCTCTGCAAAGGGTTCTCGGCTGCCAGCTGAATTGGGGGCAGCTCCAGACCAGGGCCTGTTGGGAAACTGCTGAAGCTGGCCGGGTTGCACCGTTTCGAGCACGGTCCAACAGCATTTTTGCCGGCGGTGAGCCCCAGCAGCAGATTAGCCGGCCCAACCGCCCCATCAGCCACCTGGGCCGTGATCGCCGCTCTTCGGGCCAGGAATATCCCACCAGCCGCAGCAGGGCTCCAGCCACGAACATGGACATCAGACCATCAGCCGGCAGGACCGCTTCGTGTTTCAAACCACCGTTGTTGGAAATTACCAGAACCCACTGGGGAGACGGGAGGCGTCGCAGGTCCCAAAAACAGGCGGTAGGAGCGTCCCAAAGCGGAATGGCCCCGGCCACGCGTGGCGGGGGTTGTGGCCCTTGCCCCAGGGAGAGCAAAAAAAAACAGGAGCAAACGTTGATCAGGCTGTAGGCCCAGGGCCCCCAGCAGCCCGGGGGCAGGGGTTTCCTGGGGGTAGGGGCTAGAACCAGACCAAATCCACAAGCAGGGCAAGCAAAGTTTTTAAAAAGCAAAAGGCGGGCAAAGGTTTTTTCCCGGTTTTGGTAAAAAAAGGCGGATTTTGGCGGCGGGGGACGCCCATCGCGCGAGCGGCTGAGGCGCGTTGGATCGGCCTGAAAGAAATCTCTCCTTTC
>Ga0163217_1030304_pt1 | contig 13688 bp, 20 predicted proteins | sample SynspAceP_FD_185933 | JGI IMG/M metagenome (GOLD analysis project Ga0163217, IMG submission 185933) | Saline lake microbial communities from Ace Lake in Antarctica - Synechococcus sp. Ace-P (PacBio error correction) | ecosystem: Environmental > Aquatic > Non-marine Saline and Alkaline > Saline ... | reverse complement strand
ACAGGCACCGCTTGCACCTTGCCTTAATTTGGGGACCCTGTGTTGGAGGTGAAACCTTTATGCGCCAAAGATACGAAGAAATACGCTGTCTTTTGCGAACAGGGCCAAAGGAAGTGCTTTTGGTTCTTCGAATGGGGCTTTGGCCCTCGGCTGACGGATCAGAAAGAAATCAGCCGCGGAGTTTCGGTTGAAGACGGATCACCGTCAATACATCGGCAGTGCCTATGAAAACCTTTATACAGGGCAAGCTCTTTTACGCCGGTTCTGAACATCAGGCACCCAGCCAAACCGATGTGATTGGACAAACCATGAAACTGAATATCGCTGACCTGTGACCAATATTGGCGGCCATGATGGGCTGCTGAGATCACCGCTGGCGAAAAGGCTGTGACCAAAGGCTGTGGGTGATGCCGCAATGGTCTCAAAGACAGCCCTGGCGTGGGCAGATCACCACGTGCGGGGCTTGGACAACGCGCTGCGCGGCACCATCCGCTCGGGCGCAATAACCCAAAAGCAAGCCCAGCGCTGAATGCTGCGGCGCTTGCTGTCGCAAGCACCCGTGGTTGGTCGGCGCCCATTGACACCGGCCCGCTGATCCAGTCGCGCAATTGCTTCTGGCTGGCGATCCCAACAGCGGCGGCCGGAAAATCTGCGCGCGGTGGGCGCAATTCACCCCGGGAGAATGGGAAGCGTCGGCGCGGACTGCGCCTGCGGTTCATTCTATCGGCCCGCGGGTCCCAGCCTGCTGGTGGCAGAGGGGCGGCTCAACACCCGCGGGGTGTCGGTTGTGGCCTCGCGGTCAAAGAACCCGGGCGCGGGCTGAACCACCGTGCCGATCTTTCTTTCTTTGGTGCCGCAGGTCAAAGCCTGCGCAAGCGGCCTCGGATCTTGCCCGCGATGCCAAGGTGGCGCAGGGGCCGCATCCCAGGGTGCGATTGTGGCAAATTTGGGTGGCGCGATTTACTTCGTAACTTGTGATTTTGCTGTCGATTAACATCTCTAGATCGCCAAGCGTTTTGGGTGCTCTCGATGTCGTCATCAAAAATCTCGATGTCGAACTCTTTTTCGATGGCCATGGAAATTTCGGACGATATCCAGACTGGTCAGGCGCGAGGTCGGGGCGACGAAGGATGCCTCAGACACAAGCGTTCTGCTTCATCCATGGTTAAACTTTGCGCAATGACTTTTCTGGACGCGCTTTGGCTTGTGTCGCTCATGTCTCTGTATCCTTTTTTGATCAAAACAAAGGCGCAGATACACCGGACCTGAATTACCTTGTTCCACGAAAAGCTTAGCCTTGGATGATAAATTACGCCGGACTGCTCAGCGATGAGTAACATTTGCCATTTCCAAAAATGGTTGATAAAATTTGCACCTAGCCTGCCTTCGCCAACGTCTGCTTTATTCAGCGCCTGTGCCTTTGGCTGACTGCAAATCGCTTGAGTCACGGGTAAAAATCAGGCAATCTTTTGGTAGCGGTATTTCGCCCACGACTATTGCTGCAAAACAGCAAGCCAGCGGGCGTCATTGTTTTGCCAAAATTTACTCTCGAGTTGTTCGACAGAGGCGATCAGGCTGTTGTTCGACTTACGTGGGCAACCTTGTTGTGGATCGGTTGACGTGACACCGTCAAGCCGACACCTGGCCGCGCAAATGGCAGCCTTGCTTGGTCTGGCAACCAGAATATCAAACCACCAAATTGTGACGACATTGTGGTTCCGCGTTGAGGCATTTCTTTACACGAAGCTTGGAACGTGGATATCACAATAGGGGCCTCTCAGGAACGCCAGATCGCGATTACTCTGTGGCGTGTTCGCAACTGACCAAGATTGGCGATTTTGCGTCGATTTGAGGTTGTTGCTGGATCGGGCGTACATATTGCTTGCAGTCGAAAAGCTACACTCTTGGAAGCCGGTGAATTTGCAAGGCGGGCATGGTTTTGTGACGGATATTTTTTAAAGTCATTGCTCCAACAGGTCAGTATCAGACAGCCAGTGTTCAACATCCGCGTACTCCGAAGCGTCCCAAGCTTTCATGCAGCGCCAAGAACCTCCTCGCAAATTAAGACGCGATAATGATGCCCAACGCGTGCAGCCTTCGTTTTGCAGATTGCTTCGGTTCTTGCGATGCTCCAATATAAGACACTGGGGAAAAGTGATGCCCTCCACCGCGAAACGATCCTCACCGCCCTGGCGGACCTGCTGCGCACGGTGCCGCATGTTCCCCGTTTGCTGCGCGGCGAGGGTACTGCCTGAGCGCATTCCATCATCTGGGCCTTGATGATCCTGCGCGATGGCAACCCGGCGAGCCCGGCGTGACGCTGTCCACCGGCTGATGTATCAAATTACAGCACCGCGCCGAGTTGGAGGTGAGCGTTGGCAGACCGCCGAGGACCTCGATGTTGCGGTTTGATCGGTGATCGGGCGGATTTTGGCGGCTGCCATGCGGCCAGACCGCACCCTGGCGGGGCGCTGCGACTGGGTGGAGGCGGAAGCGCCCGAGCCGGTTGAATCTACCTGTTGAGGGAGGTGCCACTAAACAAGGCCGCGATCATTCGATCATCTTGCATTACGCGACCTGCGATGCTCGCTCGCTTGATCCTGTTGTTCTGCGTTGGATTTGGCGGCAAACACGCCTTCGATCATTTGCGCCGGACCAATCACCAGTTTTTGCGCGACCAATATCGGCCGTCACTTGTGCGCAGGTCTTGAGTGCCACAGAAAATGGGCCGAGATTGTTGTGCTTCAAGGACTACCCTCGATAGTCACACTGCGGGCTCTGACATTGCCCTTTGATCCTTTGCCGCTCCTGGCGAGGACCAATGTATCAAACCGTCAGATCGCCTTCAAATGTTACCACCGAAGTCGACGATGCCGGTCCACTTTTCCATTCACCCTTTATTGGTGATTGCCCTTCATGCAGCACCGATCGGCGGGCTATTCCCAGCCGCTGTCTCGCACGGGTAGCGGGGAGGATGCTTTTGCGGCAACGTCTTGTGAATTGGGCAAACATGGATTCTGACGGCATTTCTGAAGGTATTTTAGCTCATAGTTTGCATTTATGCGCAGTGGTCAAGGCGCAGAACCGATAACCGCGCATTTGCCGCAAGATATGAGACGCCAAACTTGCGCAACCACACCGCATCACGATTTGCAGGTGCGGTCCAGTTTTTGCACAACACGGTCATTCAGTGAGAAAAGGAGTTCACGATGGCACGAGCCCAAGGTGCGCGCGCGCAGATGGCGCTGGCGGTTCGAGACGACCTATGGCACCCCGCCCACTGGCGGCTTCACCCCGGTATGCCTTATGGCGACATCGAGCCTTGGGCCGAGCAAGCCGCCTGCAGACGTCAGAGTTTTGGGCTATGGGCGCGGACCGCTTGAGCCGATCAAGGGACGCGCTGAACCGCAGATGCAACGTCGTGGTGCCTTCTGGATGCGCAAGCCTACGGATACTGCTCGAAGGCGCATTCGGCGCGCCGCAGACGACTGGCGCCGGCCCCTATACCCAACCTCTTTGAAAGCTGGCAACTGGACGCTTCCGAAGCTTCTCTGTCGAGGTCGGCAAGCCGGAGTGCCAAGCTTTGCGATGTACTCGGCTCATTGGTGGACAGCTTCAGCTGACCATGGAGCGCACCGGCCTTCTTACTTCCACTGTGGAAAATTGTCGCCCAATGGAGAAGATTTGGGGCACGTTCGTCGCAGGCGGAACACCCGCGACAACTGACGGCCTCAAAACGCTTTTGGCCACTTTAACGGGTCTGTTTCAGCGCAACGGCCAGAATATCGGCAACATTGTCAGCGCACAGATCAATATTTTCAAAAACAACCTCACCGGATCGAGACCAATCCGCGCCGACGAAAATTGAAGGCGCTGATCCGTTCGATCGCCAGCCCATGACGGGAAATATCGCCGTGCGCTTTGCGACACAACGCTGCTCAATCAGGCGATTGGTGTCAGGGCCTGCGCGCTTGGACGGTTTCGGGCTACGCTCTCCCTTGGGCGAGGGCGCTCACCGTTCTGTTCCGCGGGTATCCTGCCCCGGCCGCGCCGTGAAATCTCTGGCCCCCAAGGCGCTGCAAGTGACGTTCGACTGGCAGGGCGGCCCAGCAGGCGAATTGGCGACCCGCATGGTCAGGTGACCCTTGCAAATGACATAGAGGAATATTTGACCGCCATGCTTGAGCTGAACCTCTCCACTGAAAGGCGCTGAGGTCGACCTCGGCAGGGGCGTGAAATCAATGGCAAAGCCACTCTCAACAGGCAATGGATGGCTTCGCGTGGCGCCGCAACAACCCCAGTAGTTGGTGGCCCCTCGCCAAGGGAGCATCGATGCAAACGCCGTTCAGGATGATGCGGTTGCCCTTGAGTCGCGGAAAATCATCGGCGGGGATGGTTGGATTGTATGAGTGACGGTGTCGGGGACGCGGACGGCGAACCGGTGCCTGTCTCCCAAGAATGGATGATGCCCTTTTTGACCTTCTGCCTTTATGTTTTGAAACTTTCCCAAGTGGGTGTCGTTGCTGGCGCGATGCGGTGGTGCGGAAAAAAAACGGCTTGACCGCCCTGCTGGTTGGGAATTCGGCGGGGGCGGGAGGAGTATTGCGCCGCTTTGCCGCGGCGCTGCGCTGATTGCCCATCAAAATGAACGCTCCGACCACGAATGGAGGGGCTGCAGGTCTGGGACCTTGTCCAGCGGCCTCAGGCGGCCAGCTCCGTATTGTTTACGGGGCGCGGCGTTGGTGGGTGGTGATCGGTGGGACATTTGGCGCGGCGCCCTACAAGCTGGGCCAGGCGCTGGGGTGCCGCGCCGCGTGGTGGCCGAAATGTTGCCGCCAATTGAGGCGGGTGATGTGCGCAAAGCTAAGCGAAGCGAGGTGAGCTTCGATGCTGAAAAAAAGGGTCAGTGTGCGCCTCGCGGCGACTGGTGGGGCGCCAAGTGCGCGCTGAATTTGGAAGGCGTGGTACTGCAGGTCGCAAAGCCTTTTGAGCGCCTCGCGCGGATGTGGGAGCGTGCGAACGCAAAGCTGGCGGCTTTTCGCGCGCCGTGTTGCGCGTCTTTGGGCAAGTGCTGCGGCGGCAACGGCAGCGGCTGCCGCAGCCGTTAAACTGCGGACCAACGCTGCAATGGGACCGGGCTTTTGAGGTCCAGCGTCAGGGCAGCGGTCCGCCAATTGCCCGGATCCGCAGGACTTTTCAAGGCATGGCGGCAGGTGCCCAAGACTGTAGGCATTGAGCAAGAGAAAACTTGCTGATATTCTGAAGGACGTGAATGACCGGGTTTGGTTTGATTTTCCTGACCACCGGCGGCGGGGCCCAATGGCTGACTCTTTCGAGAACATTGCGCCAAAAAGTGGGCGTGACCGCTGGGACCAGTTCCGCTCGCACTGTCGGGGGCCGGAGGCGCTGCAGCTCTATGTGTCCTCGCTGGAACGGTGCTGGCGCAAGCCAACAGGAGATGACCTTTCTACCTTGAAGCCCATGCGTCTGATGCCACGGCCCTTCTGCCGCGTGCCTTCGCAACCAAACGGCGAGGGAAATGAGCCGGTCTGGCGCAACGCGCAGCCGACCTCGGCTTGGTTATGGACGACAAGACACTTTGCCAGCCAGAAACGGGCGCGCATGTTCGCGGTTGTTGCGGTTGGGCAGGTCATTGGTCGGGATGCGGCAAACAAGATCGGTTGTCGCTCTGCGCCGATCCTTGAGGGCCTTGCGACGAGCTTTCGTTTGTCAGGCCAGCTCGACAGTGGGCGCTTGTAAAGCGATCAACGCGCTGACCGACAATATTGGCCGGCCATTTTGACCTATGCACGGCACATTGCCGCTCTAGGTGGCAAAAATTGGGTGATCGGGATGGGTTTGCTGCGGGCGGCGTTGTGATCAGGAACCCGCCGCGAGCGCTTTACGGGCCTTAGGGTGGCGCGCTGATCCGCACCGGATCGGGGCGCTGATCGTGGGCGCAGGCGAGCTGGTCTATTGGTTTACCCAGCTTTGACATCAGATTGCGGCGGCTTTGGCCGAGGCCATGCGCCTCCTGAAGGATGTTTTTGCCGTCAGGTCTGGGGACCGGATTCAAGATGGACGCCTCGCCGCAGGGCGCGCGCGCAACAGCGATGTTTTTGATCTCAAATTCCGATGCTGCCACCGGCATGGCGGGCCGATTGAAAGCGTTGTTCGCCTTTGGTAACGCCACAGCCAATACTTTTGAGGGTGCACTGCTCGCCGTTCGCGAAATCTTTCGCGCTGCCAGCTGTGATCGGGGATCTTGTTTACGCGGCGGCGAACCGGATGCTTCGATGGCATCGAGGCCGATTGCTGAATGGTGCGATCGGCCCCGATGACCGCCTTTACGGGCAAGGATTCCGCGATGCGCTGGCGGCTGGGGCATCGAGACCACTTGGGCGAAAATCGGGTTGAAATGAAGCCTGGGGATATTTGCCAACCCCTTTGCGGGGGGCTTCAGCGGATGACAGGAAACGGGGCTACTGCGGAGGCGTTTCCGCCGAGCCTTTTTGCGGACAATCCGCTTTCGGCACCTGATCTGGGGGCTTTTGATGGATTTGCCGCGACGCGGCTGCCACGGCCCAATACCTACCGGCAGGCCGCCACGGATTCTTGCGAATGGCGCGACCGCACCCGCTGAGGTCTTGGGCCGCGGCTGCGCGATGCTGTTGCGGGTACTAGCGGGACGGCGCTGCCGCTCTTGACGAGGCAACAGCCTCCGCGACCGCCTGGCAGGAGCAATGGCCCAAAGCCGGAGATGCCGTGGGCGGCGGCGGGTCTGGTGGTTTGGGGCGGGGGGGGCAAATGGCGCACAGATTGTGGACCCGGCTGGCGCGCGCAGGTCTCTGAGGCTTTTGAAGTCCTATGCCAGTGATTGCGGCTGAACTGGCAAAGGCCTTGGAGAAACTTTAATCCCGCGCCTTCTCTAGGCGCCGAAAGCTCGGTTCCAGCTTTGTCGAGACGGGGAAAGCTCGACTCAAGGGCCTCGTTGCATCAAGCTGGCAAGATCTTGCCGCTGTTGGCGGTTTTTCGCCGCGCGGTGCTGGGACCCGTCGCCAATGCGCTGTCGGTGCCTTGGTTGGCGGTGGGTCTGTTTGCCGCTGCGGTCTCTCATTGCGGGCGGCATTTGGTGGGGCTCTCTGGCCATACGGCCGGTCGGTCCCCGCAGCCGTCTTTGCTGCGGCCCCCACATGCATGCCGGCGGTTGGGCAGGCTTGCGCCCCAAGATGAGGTGCCCCACGATCTTTGCAGCGCGGCGAGCGGGTGCTGTCCGCATCGGAGGTTGCGCGTGTGCAGGCGGCAGTATCCCGTTGCTGTCCATCTCAATGTTGATTGGCCGCCGGCGCCGCAGTTCGGGTGGCCTGAACAGCTGGCAAGCGTGTTGCGCAATGCCCAGCCCGAGTTTCGAGGGATCGCGCTGGCCGCTGTGGGCAATTTGCCATGCGCCCGGGCGCTGGCATGAGACGTCATTGTGGAATTACGCCGCACCTGGGGTTGGCGAACCTCGAGCGGCGCCTTGGTCACGCCACCAGCCAGACACGTCACCGTTACGGGCAGCATGGAGGTGCAGGGACTGGGTGGGAATTGGTGGGAATATGATATCGAATTTGCGCGCAATCAGACCGCTGGCGCGGTCTGTCTCTTGCGGCCCTGACGCGCGCTTTTGGGCTTCTGGCCCGGGGCCTGCTGCTTTTTTGGCCGACCCGTCAATTGAGCCAAAAGCGCTGACGCAACCGGTCACGCTGGCAACGCCAATCACGGGCGGCAACGTCACCAAACACTCGGCTGGCCTTCTGGCCTGCCTGCCGTTTGCCTCGGTGACTTTCTCTCCATTCGGTGCCCGCGCCGGACACGCGCCTGCACCAGCATCGCCTCGATGCTAACAGCCGGATATCAATGGGTTCGCAAAACTGGACGATCTTTCCAAGCCATGCGCAAGCGCGCTGCCCGCCAACACAGCTTTGGAGGTGGAAAGACGCAGGTGCTTGCTGCGCCCTACCACGCGGTTCCCACCCGCAATCGCGCTCGTTGTAGCGCGTCACCGCTTCACACTCTCCGGCACGCGAGGCCATTTGATGAGCGCGACATCACGGCGGGCCATTTGGGCCGATGCGCTTGACGCCGCGGATCCAGCTGCCGATCTTGTTTGAAGGCGTCTTCCATCCGGCACGGTGCGGATCTGGACTGGGGCTGTCCTGCGGATGGGACGGCAAGACCTGGAACCCGGCGTCGGCGTGCTTTTGGGGCTTGGCGGCTTTGAGGCAAACCTTCGGATGTTGTGGCCTCTGGGACCACGGGATCTCACTCTCTGGCGTAACCGCTTGATTGGGTGGGGGCTTGCGATTGATTGAAGCGCGCCAGGGTTCAGCCAGGCGCATCTGGCTGGCCCTTCTGACCGAGGATCGTCAGATCATCGCGATCCCGTGCAGGCCTTCCACCGGCCGCCTTGAGTTGTGCCGGAGATCCAGGAAGATGTGCCAAGCTGCGGATCACATCAGCTATTGAAAAGGCCGCCTCCATTTGATCTGAATGTTCACGCAACTTGGCGCTACACCACGGAAAAACCAGCAGGTCTCTTTACGGGCGATCTTCGGCTTTGCGCCATGGTCAACCGCGATCCAGGAACCAAGAGATCACCTGGGGGCGGGGGGATGATGGAACGGAACCAGCGTTTGTCATCCCACATGGCCGTCCGCGTCCCACATTGGGAACAGCTGTTTTGCCGCCGCCGCTATAACTGATGCCCGGCACGCGCCCTTTCGCATGGGCCAGCATGATGCGCGACTGGGGCCTTTGATCTTGCGCCGGGATCTGACAGGCGGGCCGGGACCATTGCCGCCCCTCTGGCCGGGGCGCTACCGCACGCCCGGACGGATGCCAGCCGCGTTTGCTGCCCGTCTGCGGCTGGCGCAGGCTTGAAGATGGTGTGCGCGCTGCTTGGAGAACCGCATGCCCGATCCGCGCCTTGCACAGCGCGGGATATTTGTTTTGGGCGGAGAGCCTGAGGCTTTTGGCGTGTGTATCGGCGCGCGGGCAGGCCTTCGTCGCGCCCGAGGGGCTTGTGACCCCTGCCGCTGAGCTTTCTTGCCCGTCTCGCCTGGAGAACCTGATCCATTTGCCACCCATTTATTTCTTGGCGCCGTCGCACTTTGGCGGTGCGGCGATCGCGGCGGGCGGCGTGGCGGCCGCTTTTGCCAGGTAGCGACGGGTTTGATTTTGCTTTGCCGCCAACTTCGGCGGGCGTCGATGCTGCTTCTCGGCGGCGGCACAATCCATTTGATGCCCAAGCACATCTGTGGGCCAGATCGCCTTGCAGGCCCGCACGGGTGACCGTGCGCGAGCCGGTTGATTGCCGCGCCCAGATTGGTTTATGGTCGGGAACCCGCAAGGGTGGCGTGTGATTCACCTTTCTGCATTCGGACCAGGGGACAAGGACAAAGACCTGCACCTCGTCGTGTGGCTGGCCGCCCACCGGTGAAGTCGATTGGCGCGATCTACTTCGAGGGTGAGATGGCGGTGAATTGCCGCAGGGTCGCGCAAGGCCGGTGGGGGCGGGCAAAACCGAGTCGGAGAAACGCCTCGGGCATTGACGATCAAAGTGCATTCGCGGGGCCTCATCGCGGCAGCCACCAGATTCTCTGGACGCCGCGCATCGCGTTGGCCGGCTGTGCTTTGCGATCTACGCGACTGAACCTTATTGATCCGGATTGCCTTCCCGAGGCGGATCCCGAACATTCACGCCGTCGATATGGAGGGCAAGGGACGATGTCTTTTGATCACGTAATTGGCGCGCGCGGCTATACTGAGAATGGCAGCGCTTTGGCAGTGGCCTGATTTACATGGCGCATCCCATCTATGGCATTGGGCGGGCATCGGTGCGCGGACGGGATTCGAGGACGATAGTTGATTTGAGGCCGCATATCTCATGAACAGGTGGCGTTAGCAGGTGGGGGCTTTTGAGCCACGCTACAAGCTGCAACGGGGTGGTCTCGCTCTCGGAGACGCCTAAGACCATTATCGAGGCAATGCTTGACCCGCCATGGCCGGGCGCTGTATCTGGCAGGCAGGCCAATGGCTCATGCGCGCGGGCGCCTACCGGATACCGTCAAGCCTGCTCACAGCCGATGATGCGCGCCGAGGGTGGGATTGACGGCTGACCACGCGCCCAAACCCGCGCCTGCCAAAACTCAAACGCGGTGCGCGGCCAGTTTGTGAGCCGCAGAATAACTGGCAGCCCGACGATTTCCCGGCCTATTGCCTCTGCAGACTTACCGGTTGGAAGACGGCGGCGAACAGGTCTGGCGCGAGTATCGCGCTGCCCTTTCACGATCCTCGGCGGCCATTTTGGACGCAGCGTCTGCAGATCGCGGCTGGAGCGCGCACGGCGGCAGATTGCCGCGTGCGGTTCCTCGGAAAAGCTCAAAAGCCTTGGCGTGTGGCCCGCAGGCGAGACCGACGCTTATTGCGCTTTTTCCCGCCTGGGGGTTTGGCGGTCCAGATCCAAATTGATGGCAAACCTTTGAGGTTGAGGGCTTGTGCGGCTGGGACCTGACCCAGACGTTGTCCGGCCCGCGTATCGCGCCAGAGGCTTTTTTGCTGCGCGAGACCTCTCGCTGGTCTATGACTGGGGATGCTTCTGAGGGAACAGATCTATGCAGCCGCCCGCGCACGACGCTGCCCTCGGGCCTTTGGAATCGCACGCCTGGTGCGCCGCCAGGCGCAGGAGGACTCTACGTCACGCGGACGGCTCGGCGGTAAAGCGTTGTTGTTGGCGCTGTGCGCTGGGACTGCAGCCCAAAGGCGGTGGTTTGTCGAAAGGCTACCAGTTCCGAGGGGCCCGCCGCGAGGCGGGCGCGTGGCAAGATTACGGGCGAACCACCGGCACGCTGATGAGCTGCGCGGATATTGGCCGCCCGGCAATGGGACTTCCGGGCGTCAAAGCCCGCTGCTGTGCTTGTGTTTCGTCCCCCTGGCGCGAGGGCACGCGCGAGGTGGTAGGTTTCTTGACAGCACCGCCGGCGCGTGTGACGGACTGACGATTCAGTCGGCAGGCGGTTCGCGGTGCTCAAATGGCAGCGCGGCGCGTGGGATGTGGATGTGCGCGTTGGGTGGCAGCGTCATCATTCGCCACAGCAAGGACCGGGCAAATGCCTCTTGGGCGAACTCGACGGCTGATGGACCGCGTCTCGGCGGCGAAGCCATTTTGCGGTCGTGCCCTGAAACCTGGCAGCTACCTTTTTGCGCGCCGAGGACAGCGAGTGGGCGCATTGGCCCCGTTAGCCACGGTGACGACCAAAGGCGTGACAGATTTCTTGAGCTTTGCGCAGGGCTGAACACGCTGATCGGCGGATCCGGGCTTTGAGGTCAAAAAAACTTGTCTGGTGAACCACCGCAGGGGACGCTGAACTGGAAACCGGAAACGATGCGGCAGCAGCCCGCTCGTGCTTGGCGACCGAAGGCTCTACCAATTCGATGGCTGCTCGACTTTGGGGCGCTGAGGCGCGGCGTTTACCGCTCAGACTCTTTGTTCGGGGGCCTCGGCCCTGTCGGATTACATCGATTGACCGTTATGACCAACCATCGATACCGGCCGACTTTTGACGGCTCGAGGGCGCTTGATATCGACGTTGTGCTCGAGGTGCGCGAAAAACCGATGACGACCCAGCGGGTGCAAACCCCGTCTGGGGACCCCTGGGGGCGGATCGACAACAGGCGAGATTGGAGGCGCGCGCGGTCGAGGTGCGGGCCTGCCAGAACGAACGATCCGGCATTTCCACGCCGATCGTGTCGGAATTTGCGGCTCATTTGCAGATGAGGTGGACCTTAAGGGGCATCTCATTAATGCGGGTGCGCCCCATCGCGCCTGTCTGATGTTTCGTCTCCAAACGCGAAGGCACGCGTAACTTTTGCCCAGAGAAACGGGTATATCCATCAATGGCTTCCAAGCACCCAGCTTTTGTGACATCCAACGACAAATGGCCGCAGGCTATGCGCGCGCAGATCAACCAAGGTGTTGCCGCCCTCAGGATCGGACCAGTAGCGGCGCCACCGCCCACAGCGACCGCACGGGCGATGCTTTGGGTCGATTAACAGCCACCACGGCCGCCAACCCTGAAGATCCGCAAAACAACGCCGACAGTGCCTTTGAGGCGCTGCTTGACGGCCGAGACTATTAGCTGCGGCCGCCGACATCGTGCCGAGACCATCCAGCACGAAAAGACGGCGGCCATGCAGGACAGAGCTTTATCGAAATGATCAACAACCTGTGGCGGCGCCAGTTCACCACGCTGATCGGGCATTCACGGGGCGGGCTGGATGTATCATTCAGGGGGAGGTGGGAAATTGGGGCAAGCGACGCTTTTTGGAAAGAGCTTTTGTGGGAAATCCCTGTGGCCGTCGGCATGGCGCTGTCATTGGTGATGCTGCAGCAGCTTATGGGTCTTGACCCAGCCAGTCAAGCCACCAGGGGTTTTGTGGCAACGCTGGCCTATCTTGGGCCGCGGGGCAGCGGAGACCATTGCTGGCGGCCTGGCTGGGCAAGAAGAAATACCCCTCTTTGACACGACCAAAAAACTCTACACCGCCGTCCTTTCGGGGCGGCGTTTCCTTTCCCATGGAGGAAACGACCCATGACACCATTTTGAGTTGCCGCGGGCTTATATCGGCACCACCAGGGTCCGGCCCATGAGAACAACCCTGCCATCGTGGGCGATGTTACGCCTCGGTCGGCACGATTGGGTTGAGCATGACTTCTGTGGCTTGGTTGCCGCCGCCTCGTCGGCCATTGTTCTGAAGCGGGCGGCAATTCGCTCAAAACGCGCAAGCTTGACCGCGCGGGTCCTATCTGGGACTGGGGCATCCCAGTGGAGATGCGGATACGCGCCTGGGCGACATCGGGGTGATCCCACGGGGATCTTTCCAGCGTGGCAGGGACATGGTTCTTTCATGACCGGATTGGAAGGTGCATGGGTTCTGGGGCTTGGGCGGTAACCAGAGCGATGCGGTCAATGTAAAGCGCTATCCGGTCTCTAAGCTCTTGGGTGGCGGCGTTGCAGGGTCATGTGGCGCCTGCTTCACGATGACCGTCCGCGATGTCCAGGACCGCCTGCGCCGCGCTTGGGCTATTCATGATGTGGGAAACGGTTGACGTATAATTGGCCCGCGCACACGGGCCGCAACCTCCGCCTTTCGCGATGACCATGCGCTGGCGGCTTGGTGCGATTGTCGGATGTTGGCACTGGCCCGAGGCGCTTGAGAGCACGCCCATACCGCGCAGGGTGGCACCTACGCGCGCCGCCGGGGCAGCCCTTGAGCAAAAGCCGCATTTCGTTGCCGCGGGCCAATGCCCAAGATCGGGCTGGGCGTTGTGGGTGCTCCGGCACGGCTCGGGGCACAGATCGCGCCCGCCCTGGCTGAGGCAGGAAGAAAGGCGGGCAGGAATATGCAGGGCGGATTGGATTGCGCTTTTTTTGGGATGGGAAGAGCTGGCTTGGCCGCCTTGCACTGCCGTGGATCGGCATGGGCCGTGTTTGTCGGTTGTTATTCTCTTTACGCCGCTTTGAAGGGGCACGCCCGCCGGGGGCCCCCGGAATTGGGGGGGAACGAAATCCACCGCACGGGGGGCGGGCACGCCATGATTTTTGGAGGGGTTTTTGGCCTTATGGGGCCTTATTCTTCTCCTTCCC
>Ga0163217_1118134_pt1 | contig 13691 bp, 9 predicted proteins | sample SynspAceP_FD_185933 | JGI IMG/M metagenome (GOLD analysis project Ga0163217, IMG submission 185933) | Saline lake microbial communities from Ace Lake in Antarctica - Synechococcus sp. Ace-P (PacBio error correction) | ecosystem: Environmental > Aquatic > Non-marine Saline and Alkaline > Saline ... | reverse complement strand
AAGTAAACAACAGGATTCTAACAATTGCATTTTGCTTAGCCCTATCAGCAATGTCATGGAAAGATGCTAAAAAGAAAAGCAAATGAAGGCGACAAGTCACCATACTGAAAATGAGTGCGATGGCGATCATTCAGAAATGAAACACAATAACGGGCGATGGGCATCATGATGGTTGATTAAAAAAAGTAATTTGGTGATTGAGCGGAAAGCAAGATGGTAAATTCAGAATTGGTGCCTAAAACGATTACTTTTAATCTTAAAAATGCTTTAGTTGGGAGATGCCTAATCGCAAAAGCTAAGGAGAATTGGAAGGCATCAATGGCCACAAAGTTAAGAAAATTTTAATATTTCAGCAATATACTGAAGCTCAAAAAGTCCGAATTAAATGATATATGAGGGATGTGTGAACACGCGGAATACATTATTTTCAAGAAAGTGCAGATGCCTCACCAAAGAAAAACATTGTTAAAATTTTAAGTTAAAGATTTACTTGATTATGGTAGCTATTACAGGAACAAAAAAATAAAAAACCTATATGAGCAATTTTTGCCCAATGTATGATGGTGGTTCAGCCTGGTAAGTATGAGTGATGAGGTGCTTTAATCCTTATTTATGGAAGTAAAATGTTGAACTGCGTGGTAAAGTTACAGAAAGGAAATTAACTAAGTGAAAATAATTAAAAATTATAGTATTATTTGGTGTTTAGTTGCGTTGTAGGCATTACAGTGGTGCCTACAACACGCAACCAGAGCGGACTTTGTACCTGTTAACCGACCTTTATGTTGGTTACTGATGTTCCAAAAAGCAATTAGTGAAAAGTGTAAAATTTCATGTTATGATTCCCATAGTAATAATACCCAATTACCCTTGGCTACAATAAAAAAATTCAACCCCGAGCTTGGCTTATAGAAAATTCATATTAAGAAGGCAAAGACAGAGTTAAACTTTAGTGAATGGGATTCCTTATCTAACCGAAGAAAATCCAGTAAGCTTCCGTCTATTATCAAACAGATAGAAAGTTGACGAAAATGCCCGCTTGATTCCTTATAAACAATGATTCATAAAGACTCTAAAATTCTCTGAAAAAGATAAAACAGAAATCAACAGTGGATAGGCAATTAAATACCCAGGTCTAGAAAATTGAAGGAAACAATCTAATATAAAAAAACATAGGTTTGTAACGGTTGCATAGCTTCGGTCTTGTCCACCCCCCTTTTAATGGCGGAAGATTATATTGTGAGTCGTTGGAATTAGGAAAGAGTTGGCTAATAAAGGACCAGAAAGTTAAGGGTTGAAGTCCAAATTAATGCACTTACTTAAAATAGGTTTTGAAAATTCATTGAAATGGAAACAGATACTTTAGCTAGAACTTAATAAAAGTGTGGAAGCTTATTCATAAATTGAATAGTGATACAGCGGATTTGTTCAAAATTTGCAGAAGAATTAGGTAAAACAGAAACAAGCAATAAGCAACTATTTAGGCAGACAGGAGGGAGTTACCTTAGAAAATTACACCATTCAACTGAAAAATAGAAAAAAGTGAAAGAATTATACAAATATAGGAAATTAAATTTTTCTTGAAAAGCCTATAGTCTTAATTATAAAAAAGCATCATTTGTCAAACAATTTTTTAAAAGTAGCACCGGCATGTCTATGTCTGAATATAAAAGCCTACAAGATTGGGATAGGAAACATTAGAACGGAATTGTATAAAAGATGAATCAGGATTGTAAAAAAAGAAACATTACAACAAGCGGGTTATTTGACATTATAAAAAATAAATTATTATGAACACAGCATCACATACACGGAATGACTTGTAACGGATGTAGAAAGTCACGGTTGAAGAAACACTTTTCTAAAAATTTGCAGGGTTTCAAATAACTGTCATTTTAGAAAAGGCAGGAAGCATCAATTGAATGGAAACACAATTCCTATTGAAAAACAATTTCAAGCTGCTTTAAAAAAATGAGGGGGGCGATACAAGCATTCATGAAACTAGGAGAGCATCACCCATAACAAAGAAAAAAAAAGGAAGAAAAAACCTAAAGAAAAGGAACGGGGACATTCATTGTCCAATGCATTGTGAGGGTGACAAGACCTATGACCCAAGCGGGCGAACCTTCCTGTGTTGTGGTATGGATCCTAGTAGAGAGCAGGAAACTAACTCAAATTCGGGAACCCAGTTTACTTGTCCTATTGCATCCTGAAAATTTATAGTTGATGCAACCTGGAGCTGCCCAATTTGCGGGGATGGGATTTGGTTCCATGGCAGCTGGACCATATCTGCCGAGGAAAGTCGCTTATAAAAAATTATGAAGAAGTTTCTGGATTAGCAACTTGATTTACGCTGCCCCATATTACTTAATTGCTATGGGGGAAATGTGGCCACAATTGAATTCCACTATACGATATTCTGGAGATGAAATATTGAACTGGATACAGGTTCGCCTTATCCTTACCGTCGGTTTTTTACGCCCACTTGGATGTTTTTTGAAAGGGGCATATTATAGAAGTATCAAGACGTGCGAATCTAAATATGTTTACTCTCATGGCATAGTGCCGGCGGCCTGGCTGTTCAGTGTATTTGAATGCTGGTCTCCACTGATTTTTTTCCACAGCAATTTAGACAGGGGCAGGTTTACGGTTACATGGTTACTTTGAAGCCGCATACAGTTATTCCTTACCCTAGTTTTTAATGGGACAGAGGTTGAAAGCCCGCGCCCATAGCAAGACAAATTCGCCGTTAAAAAGGCACTTTTAAACTTGCTCCCAACAAGGGCCATTAAAGTTGTTGTGGGGGAAGAGCAAGAAGTTTCCAGTTGATAAAATACAATAGGGGGATTCCTCAGAGTGAAAAACCAGGGGATAAAATACCTGTTGACGGAATGATTGCTGAGGACAAAACTTCCATTGATGAATCCATGACTCTACCGCCGGGGAACCAATTCCCGTCAATAAAGCTGGAAGGAGATAAGATTAGTAGTGGAACCATTAACGGTAATCAATCTTTTTTTTAATGGAAAGCCCAAAAAGTGGGTTCGATAACTTTATATCACAAAATAAATACAAAATGGTTAACAATCCAGTAGAAGTCGCAGCGCCTATACAAAAATTTGGCCGATACTTGTTTCTTGGTATTTTGCTACCTATTAGGTTGTTATTAATGCCCTTATCACTTGTTCGGCCTGGGCATATGGGGTCCAGAACCGCCATGTTTATGCTTTAGTAAATGCAATTGCCGTTCTAATTAAATTGCTGTCCCTTTGCTTTTGGGCTTGGCCCACACCAATGTCCCGTAATGGAGTTTGGTAAAGGTTGCCCAAACGGGGTTGCTCATAAAGAATGCGGAGGCCCTGGAAAAATGGACAAGGTAGATGTCCTTATTGTAGACAAAACAGGAACCATCACAGAAGGAAGCCTACTGTTGAAAAAAAAAGTAGAGTGCCTTTTGGAGGATTCGCTTCGAGAAGAAGTGCCTTCAATACAGCGTTTCACTCAATGTCTTAGTGAACACCCCACTTGCGAAGCACAGTAAAGTTATGTAAGGAGCAAAAACTGAATTCTAAAAGCCAGATAGTTTCAATGCGTTACCGCATGGGAGTGAAAGGAAATGTTAACGGCAAAAAACACGCAACTGTTAATGAAAAATGAGGAAAAAAGCCAATGCCAAAACTATCTTACTGAAATGGTGAAACGAAGTGCAGACCTTTTCATATAAACAGAGCGGGAATAAACAGGCTCTACTCGTATCTATTCCATAGAGGAGAAAACCGTTTGGATTGTGGTCATTAAGTGATAAAATAAAAGCAAACCAGCGCCAAAGCCATAAAAGAATTACAGGATAGGGGCATAGCGGTTATTATGTTACTGGAAGATAACCCACGACCCAGCACAAGCGGTAGCCAGTGAGGCTTAAATTAAACCGACTTTAAGGCCGGGATGCTTTCCTGAAAACAAAATGCATGAAGTAGAGAAAGACAAAAACAAGGGCAAGGTAGTGGCCATGGCGGGCGATGGTATTAAAATGATGCCCCCGCATTGTCTTAAAAGTGATGTGCGGTATTGCCCATGGAACAGGCACAGACGTTTAGCCATTTGAAAGTGCAGCTATTAACCCTGGTAACAAGGGGATCTAACGGGAATTGTAAAGGCCCGTAAATCTAAGTGATGCCGTAACTGAAGCAACATTAGCCAAACTTATTCTTTTGCCCTTTTTATAACACTTTGGGAATCCCTATTGCGGCCGGCGTTACATATCTAATCCATTCTTCCTTTGGGATTCTGTTGCTTTCTCCCCATGATAGCGGCATGTTGGCCGATGAGCTTTAGCGTCAGTTTCCGGTAATTGCAATGCATTGCGATTTAAGGGACAAATCTATTTCATTAATAATATTAATTATTAGAGAAAAACTGGAAAAGTTGGAATTTAATTATTTAATCTTTAAGAATCTATAACAATGGAAGAAAAAGGACAGGAAATGCGTGATAACCATTACACAAAATTTGTTTAATGGTTGCTGCATTCATTTGTAGCTAGTGTTGACCTTACAATGTATTTAAACTCTTACCAAAATAGATCATTGTATATTTGTCTTTACCACGGTTTCTAATAGTTGAGGCTGTTTAGGCATTTCTGCAATGGCTTATAATTATGTTTTTGCCATGCGCGTATGTTAACAGGGAATAATAAGAAAAACATAGCCATTGTTTCTACTTGGGGAGTTATAGTGCTTTTTACCACAGCACTGGGGGGGGGAACGGGGTTGGTAAAGAGGGCCAAGCACCATAAATTGGAGATGTACTTTGGATGAAAGCCATGATACCGCCAATCATGTCTTTTAGCCATTTTAACAACGTGAGCGGGCAGATATTGAGGATCCTGAAGGTCAAAAAATTGGCGAAGACATCATTAAGCTCATGAAAAAGGAAATTTGAAGAAAGAAGACACATGATAAACAGATTGGAAAAAAATAAATAAAACCCTGAAATAAATATTATGAAAAAGAATGTTTTATTACATGGGGATAGCTGTGATTGCAGGTTTACTTGCCGGTATCTCATTTTCGGGTGGATCATCAGAAAATCCCCAAACAAATACAGAAGAATTCCCAATATTTCGGAGGAGCACGACCATACCGGAGAATCCCTTTCACAATGTGGACTGCTCCATGCACCCACAGATAATGGCAGACGGACCAGGTGATGTCCTATTGTGGTATGGAAACTGATTCCCTGCGCGAAAACAAAGCGCGGACGGTTCTTGCTATGAACGAATAAAATGACCAAAAAATGCCATGGCCTTAGCCAAACGTTTGCAAACAGTTAAAAGGTTGGCAATGCTTACCTTCTTGATTAGTAAAAAATGAATATAATCCCTATCCGGAAAAAATTAAAAATGAACGAAGAGGCAAAATGCATTCAGGCCAGTATTTTGATTGCAGATTAGAACGTCTCAAATGTAGGACTATGATTGACAAGAAGTTAAAAAGGTCAATGTGTTGGCCACCATTTATGCACCCAACCTAGTTGCAAGCTCAGCAAGAATTGATTACCAGCAGCCTCGTTTGAAGGAATCACAGCCTCAATTATATAAAGCTGTGCCGTAATAAAATGCAACTTTGGAAGCTTACTGAAAAAACAAATTAATAGTAATTGAGGATACAGGAAAAAGTACTTGAAAAACTTTCCGATTTATGCAACCGTTCGGGACCGGTCTGTCTGAGAAAACTGACTTCGGAGGGTGTTTATGATAAACAAGGACCAACCTTATTTAAGTTTAGTAACTTAAATTCTGTTTGGGCGGAATTTGACGCTTACGAAGAACCAATAGCACAATTTTCAAGCTAGGTCAAAATATAAAAAATAATTTTCCAATGCTGTATCCCAATAAAAGTGGTTAATGCAAAGTATTTTCCTTTATAGATCCTGTCCTGAATACCAGGACAGAAATTAGGGTTTGCATCCGTGCCTGTATTAAAAATAATGAAGGATTGTTTAAACCCGAATGTTCATATCTTGGAAAATTGAAAGCTTTCGAAAAATCAGTCCATCTGACAATTAAACTAATCCCTGCTACTGCAGTGATGTGGACTGGGAGAAACGTTCATTGGTTTACATTAAGGACCAACCCCAATGAACCTGTATTTGAAAATGCGGGAAATTACCCTAGGCAATAGAATTGGAGACGATTTACGGTTGTTTCCGGTTTGGAGAATGGCGACGAAATTGTACCAATGGACATTTACCGTCAGATGAACAGACTGCACATATTGGCAAGGTAAAAATTCCATGGATGAATAAGGACAGGGAGCAATTGAGGCCGAAACGACAGTAATGAAAATGGTATACCCCACCATTTCAAGTTTAAAGGTTTAAAGCTGCCATGTGGATCATTATATTGATATGAAGGATGCCTTTGTAGCAAGTAATTCAAAGCAGGTTTCTGATTATGCAAAATCTACTTCCCAAAAACTCAAGAACGATAACTTGGATGGATTGGTGCTAAGAAATAATGGAAAAACTCCCCAGACCTTCCAAAAGCCTCCCTCTTCGGCCATATAGGGAACAACCACCATAACATCTTGAGAGAGCAACCTATTATTCGCCTACCCTTGCACTTATACTTAATGAAAATTTCCCTTCCCGGTGCCGTAACAGACAAACATCCTCATATAGTGCCGATGGCCAATAGCGAGAGTAAAGGAGCATTTTGGGCTTAGCAATCAAAAAGAATATATACACAATCCGTACTATGGCGAGCAAATGATAAAGCTGTGGAAGTATAAATAGGACTCGATCCCTTAAATTGAAAGAAAGAGAAAATCTATCCATAGGGTTTAGTTTCCTGGGCTTAGCTCTTTAAAAGGATAGCTATTTTATTATTTTGCCGTAACGGTACAGTACAGAATAGCGATATATACTAATTATTTTAAATGTGCTTTTGTTAAAAATTTTTGGGGGCTGTGGCAACATGTTATGAAACAATTTGAAAAAACTCCTTTAATAAGGATGGTATCATTAGATTAATCAATTTTTACTGTTGACTGCCCACACCAATTAAATTACCTTTGTATTAAGCCATATGGTTTCGGGCTTATATAAGTATCAAAAAACAGTTGGAAATAAAAACTTAATTTCTTTATGAAGAAATTTTGGGACAGTTAAAAGAAAAAAGCGATTTAAGTCTATCCAAAAAATTGATTTTTCACTTTAGCTACTTTGTTACTATTCCTGAGTAGCATACCTCGTTTGCACAAGGTATAACACCACCACAGAGGGCAATGCAATTTCAAGGCAATAAATGCATTTTAATTCCTATATGGGCATGTCGGACCGGTTAACAAGGACCATTAATTTTGTAACGGGAAAAGTGGCTTTTAAGGTGCCAGTAAAATCCATAAAGACAAAAAGATAAACGTGATGAAACACATGTACGAGCTGCTTGAGCGAAAAAATTCCCGATTGTTGTTTTTGATGGAAACTTATCGATGATTTAACTTTGATAAAAAGCTAATCAACAGTTACGGGTTAAGGGCGATTTTTCCTTAGCTGGAAACTAACTAAGACAATAAACCATTCCCATAAAATTTAGAAACTTGTTCCAGAAGGTACAATTCCAATTAAATGCTTCCTGGTCGCTGTTAATTACGGGGACTAGGTCGCTAGAGCGCCCAAGCATAGTATTTATACAAGTTAATGACAAAACATGACTTGAGTGTGGATGCTTGTGCTCAAAAGAAGAAAAATAAAATTTCAAAAATAATATGGACCCTGCAATAGACTATCAAGGCAGGGATAAAATTAAAATAAGCTTGTTTTGAGGGGACTTTTCAATTACGCGGAATTAATTACCATAGAGATTGGGTTTACATTATGGAACATATCCTCGCCGTAACCATTCCGAAAATTAAAGAAAAAACATAATTATCCACTGCAATATCTACTAAAGTAAAAAAAAATAAAAACAATTGGGATCACAAAACACTTAGGACAAAATACCAATTATGGTAATTGAGCCGAAAGTATAAGTATTATAAATTACTAATAATCCGAAATTAAAAATTCGAAATGGGCTTCTTCGTTTTACTTTAAGTAATTTTTTAACCCGATTTGGTCTGGAAAAAATCTATCCTTATTACTGGGATAAGGAAGAAATTTACCGTACCACTTGAAAACCACAGATTAAGGATAATTCCTGACGGACTATAGGGTGCGTGCCATATACAATAGATGAAGTAGAATTCATGAATAAAGCGCCATGGGAAATAGCATCAGGAAAATTAGAGGAATGACATTCAGGAAGGACAACATTTGATGTTGGGCCTTAAAGACAAGGGGGAAATTGTGGCTATGGTATTTCGCAAAAGTCAAAAACTTAATCTATAAAAACAGCGAACCTTTAAAACTTAAATAAAGATCAGCATATATTTACAATCTTTACACTTTTGAAGCACACAGGGCAAAAAATCTTCGCGCCCTATCTGCGGTACCAAGGTTACAAGACATTAGAAGAAATGGGCAAGTCAAGGGAAATATATTGGCATAAACAGGGTTATTTTAATAAAACCATCTCTTAAGTCCAACAGAAATGTCGCGAGGTATGGGCATAAGCATTGTTTTATACATTGGGCTTTTCAAAAAAATATTACTGGAAACTTTACATGAAATTATTGATTCAAAATACACCCCCCCCAAAATCTCGATAATTGATACTACGAACCTGGGGCTTAACCAACCTAATGAAAAAGGGTTTAGATCCAGGAAAGAAGTGCGTTTAAAATGTTGGCGATGAATCGCGGGGATTAAATCCTCAACCTAAGACCAACATCTGCAAAAACTAAAAGTAGAATGGAAAAACCATTTTGATCAAACCTAGATTACCCAAAAACTGCCCAAAAAGATAGGGTTTGAAATTTTTGTTTTCATTCCAATAAAAGGGATTTCACTGCAGTGCATCCCAGAAGCAATTCCCTGGCAAGCATGGAATACAAAACAAGCTAGCGCTTGTTAGTTTTTTGGTTTTTCTCCGCCTCCTTTGAAGTAAACTTCAGAGTACAAAAAAACAAAACCCACAAACTTTCGTTGTGGGTGCTCTTGCGGAGAAAGAGGGACTATCCATAATTTCATTTTTCCAAGTAATCATAGGTTTTTAGAGTTAGGTATGTTTTTAACGCCCAACCGAATACGCACCATTTTATATTTATTTATTTCCACATCAATAAATTTATTGGTGTGTAAATGAAAAATGGACACAGGCAAATTCTAATGAATTTTGGGTACAACCAAATGATTATAACTTGAAATGGTAAGCTGCCTAAATCTCCCAATATAATAAAAACTTTGATATATAGCCGTTAATGGCGACTTGATTAAAATTGCTTATATTAGGTAAAAACTTAGCACATTTCACCTACCATTCCCAGTGGAAAAAGCTCCATTTCAGGTTAAAATACACTTCATTCAAAAGGTTTGACATGTTCAACTGTAGGGGAATGAATTTTATAGACTTGGTAAAACTTCAGGTAAAGGACATAGCCAATGCCGCATATCTTATGGCAGGGAGGCAAGATAGGTGACCCAACTTTTCAGTTCGTATTACCGAGGAGCCTTTCAAAAAAATATTGGCCTTTTCTATTACCAAGGACAAAAAAGCTGAGGACCATTTATATCCCACAGCAACTATGTGGTACCAGAGTGAAAAATACAAATCCTCGAGCAGGGATGAACGCGACATCTAAAATCCATTGCATCGGATGTTGGAATTAAAGAGGAATTCACTACCTATACCCATCCGCCATTCCTTGGGCACCATCCGTCAAGTTTATGGGAAATACCTACGGAGGGTAATCAGTGGAAGGTTGCCATACATTCCCTACGGACTACTGAAATCTATTTAAAAAGTTTCACCAACCATGTTTTGGGACGAGGCCCCAAATAAGGCTTGTTGAATCTATTGATTTTAACCTTATTTTTCGTTCTTAAACTCTTATTAGTATCCAAACCTTTACCTTATATCATTTTTCAATAAACTTTTAAAACCTCTTTGCCTTAAAAATTTGAAACACAATCGCCAGTTTAGAACTTATGAAATTATTAGTAAACCAAATAAACCTAACCATTTTTAGAAAAGTTTGTTTCTTTTTCTTACCTCCTTCACAATTATCCACAACAATCTTTCATTTACAAAATTATTTAGTTTATTAGTGCCTGTCGACGGGAAGGAATTAAACACTAAGGCACTAACTAAATATCCCTTCCCATAACAGGACTTTTTTTCTTAAACAAATAAAAATCTGTCATTGGCGGGAACAACCTACACCATCACTCCCAGCATTTTATCTTATTAATTCTTTACCATATGCTTTGTTTATCGAATAAATCAGCCATGGCAATATCATAAACTGTTGGAACGCGGCGAAAACCAACCTACCTCCACTACTGGCAGTAATGCATCGTATCGGTATATTACGGACCAATCGACCGCGTCATTGTTATAAAAGACTTCCGCAAGTATTTGCCCCAGAAAAGCCGACAAAGGACAAAGCAACGATTTGGTGCGTGCGCGTACCTATTTATCCAATACAACCATTTTATAAATCAATCCAAATGCGAAGAAGCAATATTGAGTACCATCAACCATATCTGCAATGATGCCAGCTACAAAAATGAAATATTGTTAGCAATCGTACTCAAAATTCCTTTGATAATGGACTTGTGCGACTTCCAGAAAAAATTCAAAATACAATTGCCAATAACGACATTGTAATTATGGACTTTCTATAATTTAGTTTGTTTCCACAACATTGTTTTGGAAAAATGGTAATAGAAAATAATTACCAAAACCAATTGTATATGTGCCGGTACAAGTAAAATGCTGAACTTTAATTCTTTCATTTTATTATAAGTTCTTTTTAACCTGTGTCAAATATTTTATAATTTCCTTTTTTTTCCTCTTCGTGAGAGCTTTGCAATTACTATGTATAAGGGAGTAGGAATAAAGTGGCATTTCATCGTCTCCATTTGGCTGATAATGGACTTCAATTTACTGTTTTTCCTCCGTGTTGAATTAGTTTCCCCATTCGTTAAAATAAGTTCTTCCTTAACCTTGTACTACATGGTCTTCCAAAAATCCAAGCGATCGGCTGGATTTCTTAATTGTACCCACGGGATTATTCCGTATTGTTACTGTGGCAATCATAACAACTTACTTGTAACTTTGCTTTGAATCGTTTTAGTTAACTGGTATGATCATCATAAAATCCGTCTTGGGGAAAACCGTATCACTTTGATTTTGCAAGTGGTGGCACAAACTGTATGCCACCAACACAATCAGCAAAAAAAATCCCAATGATTTAACCGCCTTCACTTAGTTTGATCTGCCTTTTGTATACTGCCACAAGGTCATCATTTTTGCTTACCATAGTAGGATCTTGGATTTCTTTCGTGGCCACTTAACCATGTGCTCCCTTATTGTTATTGTACATGGGGCAGAAATCCTGATACAAGTTTTTTCCGTTCCTTGTGATGGCAATCATATCAATTAAATCTACACTCAAAAACTTCAAAGTGCTCACGTTGATGTTTCGATTGGACTTCAGAAAAATATGTTCCGCATGTTCCTTGGCATCTTTCTTAATAATATCCTTTAATTCTTCTGTTGTTTGGACGTATAAGAACTTATATCAAAATTGTTCTAGAAAGCCAGAAACCATATCGCCTCCGAACTTTAGCAGCCCCATCTTCATATCCGCCAACCAAAGCATTCTTAGTTCTAGATAAGTTGGGCAACCCAATTGGTCGATTTCGAGGTCTTTTGCCGACTTTCGTCATCGATCATTGTTGTTTTGACGATTCCCATAGATTGCTTCATCATGGCATTTCTCCTTCTTCATCATGGTTGCCCATCTTCACTTTCCATTTCGGGCGATGGTGCCCATCATCGTTGTTTATTTTCTGCGTTTTTGGTTTATCCCCTGTCATGATGTTGCGTCCCCGCCGTTTACCAATGCTATTGCCAAAATTTCCGTTGATATTCTCAATTTTCTCATTTTTTGTTTAATTTTATATTTATTTGAAGCTATTCCTCTCGATATTCCGGTCATATGAAGAGGTTGAATTCCTATACAGCTTTCAATCACTCTGGTCTAATTGTGTAGTATATATTCATTATACCTCTCCGCAAAAAATACTTCCCTTCAACGTTCATAATATTCGACTGATCTCGGATGCAACAATTATAGGGTTCTACGTGGCCAGCAACTTCAACTACTACCTTTTGAAATTATACTTGCCTTTCATGATAACATTACAGATGGGTAGCATAGTCTCCTAAAATTTCTATACTCGCGCGTGCGCAGTTGCTTTTGTGGGGGCATAGGGAGGATTACAGGCTCCCAGAACTCTATATTTCTGGAAATTCAATACTGTTCTTTCGTTTCAAGGTTTCCCCTATCAGATCTTATCAATATCGGTCCTACATAATGCCAAAACCTTCTTTTTTTAGTTCTTCTGTTGACCTTTTCAAATTATCAGGCTCAAACAATCACCCTCTAGGGTTGGGTTGAGTAAATAATATTTCATACATATTTGTTTTATAGAATTCAAATCATTCGTTTTGTTCTTCGTTATTCTTCTCGTTAAATTTCACCCTTGGCTCGAATATGTTCGATCCAGAGATATTTCCATTTGGGTTCTATTACATCTTTTTAGCATATTTCCGTTCTTCCTTGCATATATCTTAATGCGCCCAGAACCCAGAATATTACTTAAACAACTTACCTCTCTCGGATAACTCATGTCATCATCGTAATATTGGGCCATGTTTTTAAGTATTATTCTTTCTTTTTAAAACCATTTTTCCCCAGTTAAAAATGAGTATAGATTTAAGTATACTGCTACAACAACGGACCCAATACAAATCACTCGACATTTTTATCCATTAAGGAAAGCGCGAGACATAAGGTCCAGTTATAATGCGGTTAACCAATTATGCTGCATTTAGCCTTTATTTCTTTTCCGTAGGTTTCTCAAAATTGCCCCAATGGATTCCAAAATATCCCATGACCAGTACAGGATGGCACCTAAAGATGCCTTATTCTGGTTCAAATCAAAACCCAAAAACGGTTTAAGTTGATTGCCAAGACTACGGTTGCTAGACGGAGCATTATGTTTTCTGGTATGCCCCCGGGCATTTTCCAAAATGATTATTTGGGGGTAATCAAGTCCATATCCGTTTAGCATGGCCGTCATTCTTGGAACGGCAAAAACACTGGCAAAAACAACACCCCGGGAATCGTTCCGGCAAAACAATGGCATACCTACTGTAAACCAAAAAAGCCCATATTTTACCAAAGGGCAGGCTTGAGGCTTCCGCCAAGGAGTTAGGTCCTTGGGCCTGGGGGTTACGATTTCTTTTCCTATCGGAAAGATTGGAAGAAACTGCAAAGGCCACCAAAAGAAGTATAATCAGTGTTACATATTTGCCAAAATTTGGGAAAATTATTTGTATAAGCCGGGCCGTTCCTACAATTTTTATTTGGGGATTTTTTACCCAATTTTCCCCACCCTCCCCGCTTAATTTGTAATTAGGGTTTAAGTTAAAGCCTTTATTTTAAGGGGGCCCCAGATCGACCCCCCAATTTTGCCAAAAAATCCCTCTCCCTTTTTTTATTTTGTTTGGCACGGCGACA
>Ga0163217_1001345_pt1 | contig 13692 bp, 8 predicted proteins | sample SynspAceP_FD_185933 | JGI IMG/M metagenome (GOLD analysis project Ga0163217, IMG submission 185933) | Saline lake microbial communities from Ace Lake in Antarctica - Synechococcus sp. Ace-P (PacBio error correction) | ecosystem: Environmental > Aquatic > Non-marine Saline and Alkaline > Saline ... | reverse complement strand
GATTGTATCTGCTTTCTGGCAGGCTGTAATGCTTTTGTATCCCAGCTTCAAGGCATCATCGCAGCACAGAGATCTGCGCCGTAAATAGCCTTTGTAGAAGCTACTCGATTCTCTGGACCAGCATGAGTATATGATTCGCTGCTTGTAGTAAGCAACGGGGAATGGATGAACAACCACATTACAAACTCAAAAATAGTCGCTCTTTGAATTCGCTAGTTCAATGGCAGCTAGTGTATCTGCGTTTCTTCCGATGAGAGATCCGATGATAAATCTTTTTCACTTAAACTGGATCACGATATCTGACTCCGAAGGCATATTCAGACTCTACCGGTTACTCTGCAAACTCTTCGAATAAGTATTCTGCTACTAACCTGATGCCAGGAAGTCGCCATGCAGTTGATTATGATCGGCTGCTAGCATTTTGAAATTTATTCATGTAATCGAAGACCTACCAAGAAACCAATCTGCCTGATTTAGAATCTAGCGTCGCGTAGAACAATTTCTGCAATGGATTAGGTATTGCTCATAATTTCCTTGAGCATTGAAGTGTCGTATCCGCCTTTTTCGATGGCTTCCGAGTTCATTTCCAGTGATTGATTAATGGATGTTCTACGTTTCAATTGTTTTTTACCTTGAAGACGGTTGTTACGGATGACCGCATCTCATAGTCTCAAAGGATAAACACTTATTGGTGTAATTCGATGATCGGTGTAGCATTGAGGCCAAAAAAATAATCATCTTCTTCAACTTCCAATCACAAGTGGAAGATCCTTTTCTGCGGCGATCAAAAGTATCGGCTTATTCTTTGTTGATCAAGACTATGGGCATAACGCACTACTACTTTATTGAAGTGCTATGTCGATAGCGCTTTCCAGACTACAGTGGTTATTCAATTGAATTATCTTCGATAAACTTAGATGAAACCTTCTGTGTCAGTGAGACTGAAACCTATAACTTTTTCTTCTCTAAGTCTATTTAAGGAACCTCCATAGGTTTTCAATATTCCATTGTGAACTCGCAAGTTTCTCGAAAAGAATAGTGAGGAGATGCGCATTGACATCATTAGGCTCGCCGTGGTCGCCCACCGCGTTAGTCCTATTCCTTATTTTTAGGAAGTCAAATTTGTTTGGAGATTCAAATGTTTTTCCAAATTCAGAAACTTTCCCCTTCTTTTTATTAAATATCAATCATTTAGGATCTAACATGCCGACACGGCATATCATAGCCCCTGTATTCTAATTCTTTAACTTTGATGATAATGTAAGGCTTTCTTGCGACCAACGTACGCTACGATTCACAATATTGAAAAAATTTTTTGACTTGTATTTACTTTTGCAAAGAAAACAGGATTTCATAACCAAAAAAAAAACCCACTTCATTAGTTAGGAGCGGGTGGGAGAACAATTTTTAATTTTGTTGTATTACATGATTTTCGAGTATAATGAGTTTTACTTCACTTTATTCTTAATCAACAAACAAATTGGCGAAGGATTTTTTAAAATTCATCATCATGTCTAACCATTAACAACAAGTCCACCATAGAAAGCCAATCTTCTTTTAATCAGAGTGTTTTATAGATTTGCAATTTGTATAGGATGATATATCACTTGTAAAACCTGTTTATTTTTAAAATCAAGTGTGACGGTGCGAATAGAGGGCAATAGGATTTCCATTCGCATACTAACTCTACTTGTGGTTATGCATGAGATGCTCAACTTTAATTGGATTTTTTCGGTACTTACTTGCGGAAAATTTATTTGACTGGCTTGAGTCAAATAAAAGAATATACCTGTAAAACAGTGGATTTCTGAGTTTAAGGGTACGCTTTCTATTCCCCTATTTCAAACTCAACTGATTAAAAGTTACCCAGCCAAACGTATCTAAAAAGTGATCGAAAGGACAGATCTATTTTTTAAAACCATTCCGAGGTTTGATTTTACACCTACTTTACTCCTACATCATATGCGACACATAGTCAACAACTTTTTGAGTTGGCGTTACCCAGTCGATTACTTTCAATTCAAGAATCCGTAGAAGGTAGTTGTAATCCTATAGGAGGTAGAACATATCTCCAGCAAAAATGTAATAGAAAGTAAAGCCCGTATTTGCCCTTGTGGAAAAACCGATTGTATATTATCACCTGTTCTTGATTTTAATCGCAGTAATTCAGGTAAATTATACGAATGTGAAAACTTTAAAAACGTCTCTTTCACTAACAGAGTCAAATTCAAACGCAAAATCAGGAGCGACTTTAATTTGAATTGTCAGGTCTTTGACGTCCCAAAAAATCTCCCCGAAAGCATAGTAATGGTTAAAACCGAACTTATCAAAATTAAGTAGGCAAGTATCAAGTATCGGCTCTTAATCTCATGAATGAATAGAAATTTTTTTTATCCAAGCAACTCATGAACAACTAATTACAATCATTGAGAAAGTCGCACTATCATAAACGCCTCGTTGATAGGGCGTAGTAGCAGATTGGATTAAATGATACCTAGAATAAGACTTTGCTTCGTAATCAAAGAAAGCATCGTATGACCTGCTAAAAGATTCCTTTCTAACAGGAATTAGTTGGGTTTCAAAGAAGCCAACAAAACCACTTTAGGCAGGTAATTCAAAACTCCTGGAAAAAAAACCCCAATTTTAGGTTGTTTCCAGGCTAGTTTCTTTAACCACGGAGCAGGATCGTACAGAATAATTGAAGAATGGAATATGGACAGAAATCGCCCATAGTTAAAACTTACCCGCGAGGGTAGTATAATATGTCAAATAGTCTCGTGAGCTTTGATTCTTCTGCTTTGTTTAATGCTTGATTTCAAACTTTTTGTCTTTTGAGAAGACCCTCGATTAGTTGTTTTTAAATTCTGCGGAAACTTCACCGCCTTTGAACACCAAGTCAGCATAATTTGCATTGGCAATTATAAATCCATATGGTTAAATCTTTGGCTCATCAAAGTGCTAAAAATAGCGTCATCAAATGTCGACCATCTTAACTTGTTAACAAATCATCGCCAAGGTATGTGGAAAATCCGTTGTAAAACTGCGAACAACTGATTTAGTATCTAAATACGGCTTTCACTTCTTTATAAGTGTTTTCAAATAATCGGAAGTTAAAACTTGTCAATCCAATGTTGCAATGCACGATTCGGAGCCCAAACCCAATTTTTTAACCGTCTCGATTACTCCTTTACAGAAGATTGCACGTTCGTCAAATTGCTCAAGACTTCTTCTGCTGTCATGGAATAACATGCTTTCTGTGGAAATAGTTCCTCCATGATCGATAAAGTAAACACTGAGCTTAGCATTCGGAATTGAAGCACTTTGAAACTAATGGTTTTTCTTCGTCTCCCTACTGCAATATTTGATCCCAACAGTCTTGACATACTTCGTGCAACTATTATTCGCTCGTTGATAAAGCCAAATCGAGTAACCAAAATAATCTATCTTCCATTCCACGCTTTGATCGCTTGAAGTATGCTTTAGGAAGTTTGCAACTGGGAAGTTCAAGAAAAGGATTGATTCTCATGCAACATAGCAGGATTCGTAGTGGACATATTATCGGATTTAATTATAGGTGATAAATAATTGCTACAAATGTAACAAAAAAAAAGCAAAAACTCTGAAAATTATGAAATAATATCTTGTGCCCATTATTACCATAGACATCCCACCCTTTTGTTACGCTAATATAAAGAAAATTGAAGCAAATTTTGGCTTCAGGAATCAAACAGATAAAAATCTTGGTTTTGTTGACTACTATGGGTGCCTTACATGAATTCTCTCAGCTAATCCGAGTTCCAAATCATCTGCGATCTTACCATAGTTTCTATTTGTCAACCCTACTCAATTCAATAATTCCTGCTGACTTTGAACCTTATCCAAACACTTTAGAGTTGATTAGAGAAGTTAAGAAAGTAAAATGTGGATGTGTATATACACCAAGTCAAGAAATATACCCCGAATCTCCCAACCTCCGCTTTTCCTTATGGATCTGGAAACAAACCTCGAGGAGTTTCCTCCAGGGGCATTTCAACGGATAGGACTGGTCGTATCAAAACTGTTAAATATTCATCACCTCATGTTGAGCTTTTTTCGGGCAAAAGGATTTGCAGCAAAGCTTAGCCATTATTTGCAGGCTGGTTAAAGGATCTTACTTCCCAGTAGATATTGTGACTGATACACAATTCGAGAGCAGATGGGACTGGCATAGCTCAGAAACCTGCGACTCTCCCTATTGCACAGGGAAGCTCACTTATCCTTTTCATTTCGCTAACAAAGCCGAAAAAGGATAATATGCCGGGAAAGCATGTTTGCATTCAACAAGAAATCGTCTGTGCATTTTAAAAAGTCAATCGCAGGAACTCGAGTATTTTCGAGCTATCATCCTGCAAGCTTTGATGGTTTCCTAGCAGACTATTTAGCCGAGGCTTATTTCCTTCGTCATCTGACGTGGGGCCTATTTAGGGGGAATAGGTGATGATAACATTTCGATTAAATTTTGATTTTGCCGGCAAAACTAAACCAATGCAATCAAAGTATTAAAAATCAAAAATCACACGGGTAAAAGATCACCCAGGCAAGAACAACATTATGTAGGCTCCATCACATCGTGACGATGAATCATGGACGCTGCGATTGATCGAGAACGAGAAAAGTACAGTCGTTAAACAGTGAATAATGGTGAGCACTGGGAACCTATGTATCAAAGTCGAGCAGAGATGGGGCAAGTATGTCTGAACGGCAGCAGCCAGGAAAGCCGCTGTTGGAGAGATATTGTAATCATAATTTCCTATAGCAGGAATGGGAACTTGGAAGAGGCAAGCAATATCAAGCGGAGATGATCTTCCTGATGAGCAAAACCAATTATATGATGATTCAGAAAGAACCTCAGCAAATCTCGTTACAGTTTCCTCGAGTCGCAGGCTGGATATTTTGTTTTATATCGTGATATTGCATTTGGACATTATGCACAACGCAAATCCAGAATGGTTTTTGGATTCTTACTCGTTGGGATAGCCTTTGCGGGTAATTGGGTGGAGTAGCTGGTGGAGTTATTTTTCCATTTTGAAAGACGACGGGATTAAGGTTACTCCACGATCCTTACATGCAGAATGGTTGGCTACTTGGTAAATATGCTGGTGCCTCGTGCGGGAAGTCGCTCGATGTGGCCGTACTGACACGTACCTAACGGCATATCATAGTTCATCTGTTTCGCCAGTTTGGATGAGCGATTTACCGTCTTCCTTGCTTTTTTTGTAAGAAAGTGAATTGTTTCTAAATCTCGCAAATCAATTAGTTGATTTAAAAATCATTAGGCGTGGAATTCCTTTCCAATCTTCCTATTCGTCTTGGAGGATTAATACTTATTACTTTCTTTATCTGATTTTTCTTCTTTTTGTACAAAATCCTACATTTTTTTTATTGAGAATTAGGCGGGACTTCGATCTTGTAGCAAGGTTCGGATCATGCGGGTTTGTTCCGCCAGCCAATTACGTATCTGGTCTTTTATTTCTTGTGGTACTTAGTAACGCGTCTGCTTTGGGGATCAGAGTACTGCCAATTTGTATAGCAGCGAGTGGTACTATAGTCATGGTAATGGGAAGTATTGATGATTTCCCAGTGCAAGGGAAATTAGGGACTTATCATGCGATTGTGGCTTTCAATTTTTGACTACAGTTGGGGATATCCGAAGCAAGACGGAAATAATCTTCCCTTCTGGCGATTATCATGCTCCAGTTCCTCCTATACTTTTCTAGTCTTATCAGGTGGATAATTTGCTGCTGAAGATTCGCGGCATTGGAAAAAGCTCTTGGCTTACTTCGTTTAAGTTCAACGTTAAATACATTAGATATGATCATAGTAATCTTTATAGTCTTTGCGCATGTTTTTCTTTTTGGTCAATAGGACTTTTGAAAAGCAAGTTTTTAAAAGTATTCCGAGATGTTTCCTCTGGAAGGTGCAACTTTCCGGCTGATATCGCCAAATTATAATGATGGCAGGATAATAACATCACATACGTTGAAGTTTTATCTGTGGAAGGGTCATTGAAGTGACATTTATACACAGAACAAAACAGTAATTCTTATCTGATGTGTTTATTACGGTAGAAATGGCCTCCGCAAGCAGTTGCCACGCCGTCACATGCCTTCCTATCACTTGGCTAATTTAAGATTACAGCTGGTGCCAATTCAAACAGTTGCCGGCCCAATCTTGATTGATGTTGATCGCCTCACTCCTGGAGTGGATTTGCGCTAGGCCTTCTTATGTAAGCTCTTGGATTACATTGTAGTTCAGTGCTATGGATTATAACCCTTGTTCACTTGGTCACACTTCCAGTAGAATTCGATTGCGAGTAACGGGGCGCTTGACTTGGTAAAACACGAAACATCGTCACCCAGGAATACGTAATGTCGAAAAGATGCGCTCAAGTGGCAGACATGACTTATGTAGTAAGCGTTTTAGCAGCTTTGCACACGTGCCTTATTATTGTTTTTATCTTTTTTGGGAATTCGGGATTGATACAGATCAAATAAAAATGGGAAAGGGGCAGGTTGTGCCCTTTTATTTTTTTCATATAATTTCCGAATCGGATTTCAATCCCAATTTATTAGAAAATGCATTTTTACAATTAAACCGAAGAACATTTCTGCAGTCCGAGAATGCTGCAAGAGAATTTGCCAATACAGGAATTACTTCCAGTAGTTATCGAGCCGATTCAGAAGCTAACATTCCCAAAGAGGCAGGTTCAATAATGGGTGAACTTGGATTTATGGGAATGATGGTGAGCCGAAAAATACAATGGCGCGAATGATACCATTTCTATTATTGGTATGGAGGAACTTTCAAAAATTGAATGCTTTCCGCTTCATATGTATGTTCTGGTTAACCAATTCTTTGGTATGCTGGGTTAGAGAAATCGGCTCCGAAGCTCAAAAAGAAAAAAAGTATTTGAAAACCTCTGTAGTTGGTGAAGTTTTGGAGCCGTTCTGCCCTTTTGACCAGAAGCTGGTTCTGACGCTACTTCCAGCAAACCTCAGCTGAGCTTAATGGAGATCATTATTGTCTAACTGTACTAAAAAACTGGATTACCAACGGTTCGTCTGCAAGTATTATTTGGTAAATAGGCAACCAGATCAAGTAAGGCACAAAGGAATTCGGTATTTTATTGTAGAAGGGGAGGAGAAGTGAATTTATAGTCGGAAAAAAAGAAGAAAAGCTTAGGGATCGTTGGATTGACATTCATCATTGATGTTTACTGACGTCAATAGTGCCAATAGAAAACCGCATCGGACAAGAAGGCTTTGGTTTACCTTGCAAATGGAGCCCTTAATGAGGTAGTAGAATCGGAAAGCTGACAGCTTAGGATGTGCAGCGGGAGCTTATGGAATGGGCGCTGCTTACTCAGAGGCGAAAAAGCATTGGGAACCTATCAGTCACATCAGGCTTCAGTTAAATCTTGCAGACTGGCTACAACAATGAAGAGCCAGACTTTTAGGTTGTAACAAAGAGCGCTGGCTGAAGATCAAGGTGAAAGGACTTTTCTCATGCCTCAGCATTGGGCAAAATTATATGCTCACAGTAGCAATGATGTGACGATCGAAGCGATTACAGTACATGGCGCTATGGCATGTGAAAAGAATACCATGTAGAGCGACTATGCCGAGATGCACAAATCACTCAAATTACGAGGGGACCTCCGAAATTCGAAATAGTGATATCTCGATATTTGAGGTAGTCAACTAAATCAACGACAAGGTATTTTCAATTAATTATACCCTTTTTTATGTTTTACTTCTCATTCCAAAAATTCATGTTTTTTAATTAGAAAATTATATTTTTGATTTTTACATTCTCCAAATTATTCTGGAAATTAAACAAGTCATTGAGTCGGTAAATGTTATGGTTTATTCGAGGGCAAACCATTTTAGACTTGAAAACCATTCCACAGTCAAAGATTACAAGAGACTGATTAACACGCTGGATATTCTTCTCACGGGTACCTTGAAGTTTTGGCGAAGATCAGAGCTGCTAAATGAAGGCGAAGTGATGAATTCTTCCGTGCTGAGCGTAAAAACAAAACTTACGCTTGGAAAATAGCTAAAGAGTCAGACTTCCAATCAACAATTCAAAGAAAATTAAGAAGAAATACTCAAAGCAATTTCTTCAGGACATCATATAAATATGAGGATGACTGTATCTCCATTGTTCAGCTTTGACTCAAAAGTTTTTCGATGTGAGTTACTTTTTTCATCACTTAGAACTTCCCCCTTTATCATTCGATCAATGATCGCCTAGCACTATATCGAGACTTGATGAAAGAAGTGGAGGAAGTAATGTTGTAAGGAAGTCGAATCCTTTAAAAGTCAAACGAAATCCTAGTAATCGAGATACTTTCGCCATAATTTGAAGAATCGCTATTCTTAGAAAGAGCCTTTCACCAATGTACCTATTTTTCAAAGGGACCCTAACTTTTCATCGAGCTTATTTACTTTATCAAGACAAACATTGGAGGCGAATTTTCTCAATTAAGTTTTGTCAAATCGCCAATGTATCCGAGATATGTAGGCATATTTAAATGCTTACCGGGAATATCTCAGACTACATCGAATTAACAGCGATGGAAAATGCTGTAGAGTTACTTGAGGACCTCAATAAAAATCATATTCCGGATATCGGCAAAAAGAATAGGCTATAAAGGAACTGAATATTCGAGAGGTTCAAAATGAATGTACGAGTACCGGCTGGAAAGAGTGCGCCGAAGAGAGTACTAATTAAGTTGCAAATGATCGATTTCTTGTCGCTTTAATGCCAAGGCTCGACCAAAATCGGGTCTTTTTCTATGCTATTTCCCATACAGCTAGGTATGCTCTGCGAGGGAACGCATTTTTCAATTGGAATTGATCAATCCTCACCACAATAATTGGATGCTCTACCCACTATCGGAACAGGCTCGATTATTCAGAAGAAAACAGAACTTCTTGAGGCCTCCCTGTCATCAGGAAAAAAAATTGTCATTTCCCCCAAAACTGCCCTCAAAGCTTGTTTAGCTAGATTTGGCTTAGAGTTGAGATTGGAGTATTTTGGGCTATTACGCCGCTTGTATTTCATGTTCGTTAATAACATAACCTGTTGGAACATTCCAACCTTTTTTGGAAAATTGGAAGCAGCGAAACCTATGGCCAACAGAAGAACTTCAGGATTCCTTCCGAAATAAGAAGATAAGAAATAAGAAGCATCTGATGCTGGGTAGTGATGGTGAGAGCCGGGAAAATTACCACCGGGATTTCTCTACCTGCTAGATCTTTCAAGACAATACGACCTCGTCAAATTATCTCGATCATGCTCCCTCCCACAAAATTAAATCCAAATACTGTCGTGATATCATGAAATTCAGCTCTGAGATATTTATATTGATATTTTATCAGGATTACTATCCACGACTTATGCCTTTAGTCCTGAAGACTGTTGAGTGACCTGAGAGTTTTACTTACTTTTTTTGGCGATTTTCATCTTCCGAAGCCAAAGTTGATAAGTTGGAAGGACTTTTCTTTGCAAAAGCAATCCTTACCAATAATAGTCTCTCACCAAGAGAAGGCCCAAAAAACTACTTTGAGATGGAGGTTAGCTTTCTCCAAATCTTGCTCAATACCCTTCGCTATATAAAACTTCCATGCAAACGCTCGGTTTACGGATTTATTTACTAAACCGAGTGCTTGACTATCGCAAAAGTCAAATAAGCCAGCACCAGCAAGGACTAAACTCCGAACTTTAGACCCAAATCTGGGAGTATATCATTTGAGAGGTTGCAATTGACATTCATAAAGTTTGTTCAAGTTCTCCCGAAGTGTATTCAAGATTTATTATAAATCAATATTCTATTTTTCTATTTTATTAAATAAATACAACCTACTTTAGTCGATCCTACCACATCCCCGCTGCATCCGAAATACAGACATAAAGCTAGATAATAACTCCTCCAAAATAGTATTATAAATAATTAGAACCCGACACAAGTAAAAATACCATGTAAGGCGACATTCGTATATTGCTTAAGAAAATGCTTAGTGAAAAACTAAAAAACTCAAAAAGTACAAAGCCCTAAAAAGCCTCATGAAAGTTCAAAAGAGGAGATACCGAAAATATAATCCAACGCATGAACTATATCCATGATATCTCATTTTAAAATTTTATTTGTTTGTCAACAGATTACATATTAACTGTATTTTTATATCTCTAATTTTAACATAACCAAGTTATTTTACTAAAATTCTACAATATAAACCTAATGAGAAATCAAAAAAAAATTAGATGTCGTTTTAAAAGATCTTCTTCTTCGGATAAGAATATAAAGTAATACAGGAATCATAAGCCAGTCTACTCTTGCACAGTATTAATTGGCATAATCTGTCGTCAGTGACGCTGTCATTTTTCGCATCACTTTGACTAGAATTTTGAGACGGCCATAGGCAGATATTCTAAATCTGAATCTCAGATTCGCTTTTGAGGGCTTCGACAACTGTTGCCGCTTTTTTCTGGTTTCCCCCCAAGTATCTCTTGCAGCATAATCAAACTACCTTCAGCACCATACTGTTTTTCGAGCAAGACGGCCCGCAAAACCGCAGTCCGGCAGATCAACCTCGCACCTTGTATCAGTTGGTACCAATTTCACTCCATTTTCCCATCAATTCTATTGAGTGCCCGATATACGAAATGCAGCATCTTTACTCTCTACCTTGAACTCTAAGCATAGCCTAGATCTACGTTCAGAAAGCCTTCTATCTATTAAAAAAATCAAAAGGAGCACACCCTGGAGGAATCCTCACACAGTGGCTGAAGCACAGCATATTTGGCATTTGCCACGCAGCCAATGCGCAGCATCCGGGAAACCGACCATCTCCTAACCCACATATCGGAAGGCGTATTGCCTTAGTCCTACTCCCCCAACGCTGATCAAAGTCAGAATTAGCATACTGCCTCGAGACTTCTTCACGCGGGCTTTCCAGTGCGATACGCTACTTTACTTGTAAACCAAGTAACCGCCAATGATAGACCGTTTGATCCCCCATACCTTAACTATTTTTTACTCTATCCTTGTCATTGGCCGTAGCTATTAGGCGCTTAGAATGTTTGGATATAATAACTATCACATCTTCCCTCCAAGCAAGCTCTACTAGATCGTTTTCTTTCAAAACACAATATCCGAATTTATTATGAGGCACCCGGCAAAAAGAAGAAAGAAACAGCCGGCAGCAGAAATCCAGGAAATCGCACTCTCAAGAGAGCGAGATCCTGGAATGATAGCAAGATTAAAAAGCGCGGAATTCCATCGGGCATTTTTAAAAACTACTGTTCAGCCAATTTGTGGGGGGTTTCCGAAAAATTATCCAAATCGGCCTTGCTGTTTCCCCATTTTGGCTCTGCCCGCATCCAGGGTTCATCCACTAACAAATGGCCGAGGTTAATTGCTGCAAAACTAGTCAGGACATGCTATGGAGTAATCACAGGTGTTGTCCAGGAATCATGGAAGCTGGAAATAAAGGCGCCTTATTCCGAGGGGGGCAAATCGGTTTGGATTGAATATAGAAATGCCTTTTGATCAATTCAATGAATGATCACATCGATCGAGAAAAGTTGATGAGTTTCGATTATTTCTTCGTCCGAAAGGTCATTTCGTAAAATGATTCTTCAGGGCTTTTGTTAGTGCTTCCGGGGATTTGGGATATGGATGAGATTTTTTGAATTCTTTGACTCTGATCAGACCAATAAATTGGAAAATTTCGATCGTATGGTTAGGGCAGCTATTTGCAAGGGTTGGTTGACTGATCAAAAGCTCACTATGTCTTCACCACTACATCAATGAGGAGGACTGATCTATTGTGTGGATCGAAGATGCGACTTGAAGCTGTAAAGTGTCGATGAAATTCGACAACAAATACTTATTTAAGCCCAATTCTAATTTGCAAAGGACATCTCGCGCTTTCTTTATTTTTTGACATTTCTTGCCTTTCGCTTACCATTTATTTGGCTTTTGCGAGTTTCAATGTGAAGCGGGGAGTCCATACATCAAACTTCCGGAGCAGAAGCATATTCAACCAGCAGAAATGACTTTTCGGGATTCTTTTTGAAGATTTTTATCTGCAGACCCTTGAGTTTCGCGGAGAATTCTGTTCGTAGCCATTCCAAGATGTGCGAGAGCGCTGGAGCGCCGAACTCTATGTGATGCTGTATATAGGAAGATCGAATTATTGGTTTTGCTTTTGAAGCGCTCGGATAAGTTTCTTGCCTCAGATTGAGGAATGGATCAAGGCAAATTCAGAATTCCTGAGGATTTAATATTTGGCGATTAGCAGAATCAGGTGATGAATGTAGACTCCCCGGGAGTGCTCGAAGGTTTTTGGCAATTCAGGAAGTCCACCGCTAAAAGAATATGCGGAAGGTCAGGCAATGATGTGGATTGAGAGTTATCTAGAAAAATTACCGAATGCCCTGCTGGTTTATTTAAAAAAGACACCAAATTCGGCGATATGGACAGGCAGTAGTGCCAGTACAATATGGCCAGACTGGCTTTGCCGAAGACAAGAAGAGCAGTTGATTGCTAAATATTATTATGAGCTTTACCCAACGATGAGACAGCCGATATCTTTTTAGAATCCTCGCCCATTCGAAGGTCATCTTCGAAAACCACCGAATTTTGATTTCAATTCAGCCTGGGATTGACTATTCAAACCTTACTCTTAGAACTATTGAGGTAAAAGAGAATAAAAGATTGCTCTTGGCTTAAAATGAAAACAGCAACTACAAGAATTGAAGCAATACAATCTTGCTTCTGATAAAAATTAAATGTGAAAGCGGGGACGAAACTTTATGAATTTCTTTTACCAGAATATAATAAAATCGAGATAACGACTTGTGATGGGTTAGCCCTTAATGGAAAGGCCATCGTTAGACGATTTACTTTAAGACTGTTGTCATCGCTTCTTTTGATAAGAGGCACCGTGTTTATAAATCCTATTCCTGTAAAAATTCTGTTGCAGATTCGGGAAAAAAAGCTGCAGATCAGCTACAGATCTTAGATCTCGTAGCCCATCCTTTCTAATTTCGTACTTCGCCGATTGTTATTTAGTCCACTGATTTGGTAATTCCTATGTTCTTCTCAAGAAGATTTATTGAAATTTTGGTGCTCGCGAGCCACAATCTTAAAATTAGATCTTGAAATCGCGCAACCATCTGGTTGTTAATCAACGGTATAAGTGTTTAGCGGAAGAGTTCAGTTGGCCTTTGATACATGTATGCTGAGGAACGCGCCGCTATATGGAAGAGCTTTCTCTGCTTATGCTCGTGTGTCGTTTCTTTCTAGGAGGCTAGAGCTCGTCGATGAGTGGGACAAAATCATGGATTTCTCCGTAATGCGATCATTACAACAAAAGCTACTTCGAAATCCCCGCTCAACAGTCGGTACAGTTATGAATCTATGATTATCGACTGCTGTATGCTGCGGTGAGGGGAAGCTTTTTCTATTTGACTTGGACAAAAGGTCGTCCAAAACACACTCAGACGTTGGATCTAGTCTTTTCATTCCTTAATAAAAATTATATATCCTCGCTGCCTGTCGTCAAGGCGAAAGTCATTACCGAGAACTTTTTGAGCAGATTCGAAATTGGTTTTTCAAAGTCAGAGTTGAAGAGTGATATT
>Ga0163217_1101830_pt1 | contig 13694 bp, 13 predicted proteins | sample SynspAceP_FD_185933 | JGI IMG/M metagenome (GOLD analysis project Ga0163217, IMG submission 185933) | Saline lake microbial communities from Ace Lake in Antarctica - Synechococcus sp. Ace-P (PacBio error correction) | ecosystem: Environmental > Aquatic > Non-marine Saline and Alkaline > Saline ... | reverse complement strand
AGACTTGTTTCGCAGCGCATTAAAGCGGGAAAATATGAAAATCAGAAACGTTTTAAGAGGAGTTTATTGGTTTCGTTTCAGTTGCCCCTCGTGTTGGAGGGCAGGGTATCCCGAAGGCTTTTGATTTGTCCGCATTGCGGACATCCGATCAAAAAGCCAAAGCGTGGTTTCTTTTTTTGGCTAAAAATTTTAATGTGGCTGGTTAATAATATTTAATTTATTTGATGATCTTCTGGATATTTAGCTATTTCTCGAGCTTTAGGCGAGCTTGACGGAAAGGTGCCTCAAGCGATTGCTGAGAGGGGCTGGGGCAGCGATCGGTGGGAACGATCGGAACTGTCTGATTTTTGCAATTCTTGCGGTGGCTGGGTGACATCATTCTGGGTTTGGCGGCGCTGATGGACGCGGCAAGAAATTAGGAAAAATTAATCAGGGAATAAGAAAATTTCATATTTTTCTTATTCTTGATTTAATTTCAGATTTGTGTCAGGTTTAAAAGGTTGGGCCGCATCGACGCCACAACGACGCCTACCATCCGGTTCGCTCTCGTCCGAAGCCGTGCGGGTTCGCGATAGGCGTTGATCGGGTTGCGGGGCTTGCGGCGAGCCTTAACGGCCGTGCGCTCAGAGCCGGAATTTCGCGTTGCTGATTAGAGATAACCGCCAATCTGCCGGGTGTGGCGACTTGTAACGTGTGCATCGATAATAAGAATGTCGCCGGATAGCAGCATTTAGTGAAGGATTAGTGTGTCCTTTAGTTGGTAGGGACTTCGACCTTTTTTGATTGGGTGACGTGTTTCTTGCGAGCTTTAAGATGCTCGTTCTAGTTCTGTTCTTTCAGCGACGGTGCAATGAAGGTGCGACGTGCGTTTCAGGAATGCCCAGTATGTTTTTCCGGGATGTCGCGCTTTTTTGAGTTGTGTGTCACTCGTCCTTTAAGTAGGTACTCTCAGGAAACACCAAAGGCTTTGCGTTATTTCGCCACATCGGGCCTCTTCACGCCGCGGCTCCGTTTTTCGTGGCCCATGTAGTCGAGTAAGTCCAGCCAAATTCCTTTGAACTGCCATGCTGCGTCTTCAAAGCCGGCGTCAATCCGCGCCTGTCGTAGTCTGTCGTTTTAAATCTATCATTGGCACGCCGTAGCATGGTCTTTTAAATGGCAAATTGGGCGTGAACAATGGCCGTAACGCCAAAATTGCATTGATTTGAGTTTAATGGAGAAGTTTTCATAACTAGTCTATGGCCGACGTGGACTGCGCTTGGCAGCTGACCTCAGCCGCACCTTACCCAACCGTGGAATTCGTGGGGTTAGGCGTGCATACCACACCGTCGGTTTCGCCAGGTTATTGATGTAGCCAAAAACACGCGGCTTTTGAAATCTCTTCATTGCTTGGTTGGGAAAGCTTGAATGCCAAACATCTCCGCCGGATCCAGTCAAAACTCGAAAATACAAAAGGGAATGCAGCATGACCGCAAGCCACCCCCTCGTTCCTTTTCACATTCGCTTCAGTTGAACTCTTCCACAGTTCAAAACATGAGCGAGGTATGCGGGAAAAATCTTTCACAAAAATGCAAAGCGTGACGATTTTTGCTCGGGTAAAGCCACAAAAGCTTTGTCGCGCGGTGGTTTTGCATCGCTGTTGTGGGCGTGCCTTTCCGCCAGTAAGGTCGGAACGCGAGTTTGGCACCAGGCTTTGGCGCGCGCGCTTCTCGGATGATATCTTGAACGGCAAGATAATCAACTGGCTGCGCTGCGACAATGCATGCAGCGTTTGCTCCTACGTCACTGCAGTGATGGTGCTGCGGGAGTCGAGTGGCGCTTTGAGCCGCGTGCGGGGTTCGGGGCAGCATTTGAAGCGGCGCGTTTGGCTGCAAGTTCAGGGGCTTTGGTTCGCGGCGTGGTCGTCGCGTGCTCAGGCTTCATATCACCAAAAGTGGGCTTACCGCCGCCATTCGCTGGGAAACAGCGTTCGCGAAAAATTTTTCCAACAGATCAATGGAGTCACATAAGATGACACCCACGCGGGCCACGCCACCGCCCTTTCGTATTCTGCAATACTTCAGGTGTGGGATTGCACCATGCCGGAGGTTTCTGCGGCACTCGAAGTCCCCATGGGGACAGTACGTGGCTGTCATCAAGCTCAAAGAAAACTGGGCGGCCGGCTGCGCGTGACAAGACGCACTTTCGCGCGCGCGCGCGCGCGCACTCCGGAATATGCGCTAAAGCGCGGATGGCCAGTGCTTGACGGGTTCCAGGTAATCGCGAGTGGTTGGGCGGACCTGACGGGTTCTCGCTGTGAACCCGGTGGCATCAGCATGGGATTGGTTCGGAGGGCTACCAAAAGTCTCGCTACACGATAAACTTGTAAGACGTGTGCGGAACAGGCTTACCATTTGAATGTGATGAAAGTTTGGTTGCGCGCGCGGTTTCCCCAAGGCTGGCGGATTGCATCTTCATTCTGATGCTGGTCTTGGAGTACTTCTGGACGGCCTCCTCAAGACCTTTCCTCGGTTTGTCGCCGCGCTATCGCAGATGACGCACCAACGTCTCGGGCAGGTATCGACTTCAGCCGACTGGCATATGGCATTCTTGACAAAACCGCAAAGGACAGGGTTGCTGTTGTTGATCGAATGGTTGACGTAGATGTTTTGGGAATCGCCTGTCATCCACAAATTCGCTTCCCGTTGGTGATGGATGCGCACGGCGAGGGTCCGAAGGCTCGCGCTGGCATTTTTTCACCCTTATGTTGTGCTGTTCCACAGGACAGCATAATTGTCATTTCGCCGTTTCTCGGCGTGGTTTGCGGCCACTGATGCCGAGTCGGGAGCGCGTATTCACCACGGGGCTGCCGCCTGATTCAGGGCATGCGCGGGCGATTCCTGCGGACACTGGACCTGCGGGCGGATTGTGGCGTCACAGATTCCGCCTGACGCGCTGTCTCGGGCGGGTCTCGACGCCGGCGCCATTGGGCGGCAAGTTCTCCAGCACCGTCTATTGACAATTCCGGCCTGTTATAGGGACGTGTTGGCTGGCACGAGATTGGCGGGCCGATCTTCGATGCGTGGCAAAACCAGATGCGATTGCTACGGTCATGTCAGAGGGACAGCAATCTTTTTCGCCGCGCATTGGCGGTTTTTATCGGCGCGGGCTCAAGCTCACTAGTTTGCTTTGTCTGGACAAGATCGTCCCCAACCGGACAGAGGTATTACATGAAGGATAGGCGACGTTCACGGCTCGTTATCTGTGGAAGGGAAGGGCAGTCGACGTCAATTAACGGCGGCGAGCAAGCGCGGTCTGGCGCGGCCATCGCCCTGCTAACGCTGTCCACAAAACGCAAAAAAGCAGTCGACTTGATGCGTCTCATATTCGAAAATTCATCGCTGCCCAGAGTTCAATTTGGTGCTGGAGTCGTTCATTGGGGTCAGGCCCACCCACGCTCGTCGCCGCGGTTCAGTCCGGTTCGGCACGCGATCGGGACTTGGAGCAAATCACCACAGCATTTTGAGGGGCTTCCTGTGCGGCGAGTGGCGCGCAAGCGGTCGATACCATTAACAGCAAAGAGGAGGCAGACGATATGAAACGTCTGGAACAGCTTAAGGGGATCAAGGCAGGGCGGAGCCACTCTTGTTGCCTCTGCAAGCGGATCTTGGCCAAAGGCTCGAGCACGCGGTGAAGCTGGCTGGATGACGTTCCTGATATTCCTGCGCACTGCTAAATGATGATTTGGAAGCGCTCGGCCTCGATTGCCTGATTTCTTTCCTGTGACACTGGGGCGGCGTGTTTCTCGGTCACTTTGTGTTTTGCCGGTTGATTGCAATTCACTGGTGTTAACGGAAGCCCAGAGCTTGCTAGATGCGGCGTAGTCTTTCGAGAGAGAAGCCGAGAGGTTTGGGACAGCGCCCGTGGCTGCTGCGGCGCGGCATCTTGTTTCGCCCGGCGGTCTGCGACCCGCAAAAGCTGTGGCCCTGTGGAAGAAGGCACGTAGCCTGTGGGCGGCGGGGGGGGGGCGGGGGGGGCGGGCCGCCAAAAGCGATGAAGCCGGGGCTTCGTGACTACAGGTCGGACCATTACTGTGATGAAATTTGAGCCGCATTGCCAAGGCGTTCGTGCGGAGCAAAGCCCGCGATGAGATTGCCCGACTTGTGCACCGGAGTAAGATCTCGGGGGCATGAAGATTCAAAGCTATAAAACAGAGCGGCGAAAAGGCCGCGCCGCAGCTGCTGCCACCAAGCGCCGTGAAGCTGAAGGCAAACTTGCGAGCCCAAGCCGGTCGCCAGCGGGCAGTTCAGACCACGCCTAAAGCTATCCGCGGATGACCCGTTATTCGTCTTGTCGTTCCATCTGGATGATTCTTGGGTATTCAGGTGGTTGGTCTGCTGAGGAAGGATTTTGAGATCCTGTCAGCTTGATCACGGGGAGGCTTCGGCGCTGGTGGCAGCATGATTTCTCGGTGTCGAGGTCGGCGATGTTTAGTGGCCCGCTTTTAAAGCGCTGAATACCAAGGTCGGTTTGATTATCGGTTCATTCAATTCGCGGTTGCTTGCAATCTGCGTCACGCGGGCAGGAGCTTGATTCATGTCGGTTGGGCAGCACAACAGGGCGGTGCTTGCCCTGGTCGAAATGTCGAGATCGAGGAATACCCTCCTCACCCGTGATGACCGGCTGAACAGTCACTTCTTCATTGGTTTGGGAGCGCCCCGGGCCGCTGGCATGAACTCGGACATTGGCGGTAAGGGGCGCGCCGAGTGCGCGCGCTGTACTTCGTCTGGATCGAAACCATTGCCTGCGAACCAGTCACGGTTGGCACGATCCCGAACGATATGGAGTGCTGGCCAAGCTGCTTAAATGATTTCGGAATCGATTTTTAAAAACGTTGTGCCAGCTTGAATACGGCCCGTTGCACAAGTAGGCGACCCTGTCGTTGCGGTGATGAAGTGGCGCTGATGCATCCCGTTTGTGCTCGACATGCTGATCGAGGCCGGTTGTCGCGCTAAGGGAAGATAATCGGGGCAAAGATGGAAGCGTCGAACACCGTCAAGCCGCGTCCAGCGCCTGCGGGCGACGTAGCGGGGCCTCCAGACTTTGAGATGAGCAAGAAACGATTTGCCGACGTTAAATGGATGGACGAATGGCTTTTCTTAAGCAGGGCGTTGGGTTACGCCAACACCAGCTGCCGGTCGAGCAGGCAATGATGTGCGTGGGCAGACATTCGTATGGACCTTAGGCGTGCGCCCGCGTCGGGGTTGCGATGTGCTGGGTTGTTTCCGAAACTGTCCGGTGGACACTTTTGCGGACATTGCAGGACAGTTCAGCGGACACTCTTCTGGGAGATTGCCTCACATTTTTCAAATGGCTTCGTCACTCTGTCCCAAGTGTCCTTACACGACAGGGACACTAGACAGAGACATAACGTAGAAAACAGACGCAGCTCCCGACAGTCGGGCGTTGTGGCTTTTGATACGTGGTTAGGCTGAGAAAAAGTGGGGAACGGCATGGAAGAGGCCGACAGAGAGCAAACGGGGAACGCGTTGCGCAGGCCTATAGCTGATTGATCCGGTTTTAAAGGCTGACGGGTTTCGGTTTAGCTAATGGGGTTGTGACGCAGGGAGACTCGCGAAGGCACGCGGGCCTTGGACCCGCCTGCGCTGATGAATCTGGCCTACCTGAAGGGATGACGACTGCTGATCGCCCTGCCGCGTTTCTCGCTTCGGACCTGAAGGGTGAAGGATTCCGCCCGGGTGCCTTCTGGCCTGCGCCACGTCGAACAATGTTGCTGGAATTGCAGAAATGCTTTCAGTCCGCCGTATCCGCTGCGAATTGAGCTGCCTTGCGCTGCTGCGCTAGGTTATCGCCCTCTGCGGTGGTTGGTGCGGCCCTGCTGGGTTGGACCGGTTTGGTTGCTGAATATTGGTTCAAGGACGTAAGCACAAACGCGACCGCTACACCGGGACTCAAACTGCCGTTCATATAGAACCATCCCACCTCTTCGTTCAGCGCTGCCCAGAGTGCCTGTCTCTCGTTCCAGCATTGGACAAAAAAAGCACTGGTTGCGCCCATACTTCTCTCTTTTTCGTCCTTGCTCTTCCGTTCATCTCCCGCCGGACGCACAGTTATTATATATTGTGTTGTTGTGAGAGGAGATGGCAACCAGCTTTTTATTGTCCATCGGTTTTTGGACCGGCGGTCGTTTGTTGCATCGTCCAGAACCAATATTCAGCAACCAACCGCGTCACCAGCAGGGCCGCACCCACCAGCCGCAGAGGCAAAACCAGCGCAGCAGCGCAGGCAGCCTCATCCAGCGGACGGCGCTGAAAGCTTTCTGCCAATCCGAGCACTGTCGCGGGCGCAGGCCAGAAGCACCGGCGGATTCCTTTCACCTTGCGTTCCCGAAAGCGAAGACGCGCAGGGGGCGATCAGCCCCCGTCATCCTTCAGGTTTTAGGCCAGCATCAATCAGGCCAGGCGGTCCAGCGGTCTTGGCACTTCTGCCGTCCACACCCTTTAGCAAACCGAACCCTCAGCTTTAACGGATCAATCAGGCGGCCTGGCGGCCACGCCGGTCCCGGTTTGCCTCTGTCGGGCCTCTTCCATTGCCGTTTCCCCTTTTCTCAGCCTTAAGCCCACGTTATTTCAAAAAAGACACAAACGCCCGATTTCTGTCGGGACTGCGTTTGTTTCCTCTGTTATGTTCTCTGCTTTATGTCCCTGTCGTGTAGGACCACTGAGACAGTAGTACGAAACCATTTGAAATAATTGAGCAATCTCCAAAGAGTGTCCTCGAACTGTCCTGCCAAATTGTCCGCAAAGTGCCCACCGGGACAGTTCGGAACACCCATCACATCGCACCCGACGCGGCGCACGGCCTAGGTCCATTACGATTTGGTCTGCCCACGCCATCATTGCCTGCTTCGGACCCAGGCTGTGTGCGATACCAAACGCCCTCTTAAAGAAGCCATTCGTCCATCCATTTAACGGACGGCATCGTTCTTGCTCATCTTCAGTCTGAGGCCCGCTACAGTCGCCCGCAGGCGCTTGGACGCGCTTTTTGACGGTTGTTCGCCGCTTCCATCTTTTGCCCGATTTATCTTTTTCCTTGCGCGACACGGCCTCGATCAGCATGTCGAGCACAACGGGATGCATCAGCCCGCACTTTCATCACCGCAACGGACAGGGTGCCACTTGTTGCAGCGGGGGCCGTTATTTCAAGCTGGCACAAACGTTTTTTTAAAATCGGATTTCCGAAATCATAAGGCAGCTTGGCCAGCACTTTTCTCATATTTCGTTTCGGGATCGTGCCAAACCGGTGACTGGTCGCAGCAATGCTGATCAGATCGTAAAGTACAGCGGCGCGGCCACTCGGCGCGCCCCTTCAACCGCATGTCCGAGTTTCAGCCAGCGCCGGCGTCCCAAACCATGAAGAAGTGACTGTTCAGGCCGGTCATCCAACGGGTGAGAGGGTTATTCCTCGATTCTCGGGACATTTCGACCAGGGCAAGCCCGCCCTGTTGGTGCTGCACGGGACATGATCAAGCTCCTGCCCGCTGACGCAGAATTCGCAGCAACCGCGATTGATGGACCGATATCACCGACTTGGTATTCAGCGCTTTAAAGCGGGCACTACATCGCCGACCTCGACACCGAGATCATCTGCCACCAGCGCCGAGCCTTGCCCGTGATCAAGCCTGGACAGGGGGATCTCAAAATCCTTCTCAGCAGACCCAACCACCTGAATACCCAAGACATCCAGATGGACGAAACAACATACGGTCATCCGCGGATAAAGCTTTAGGGCGTTGGTTCTGAACTGGCCGCTGGCGCAGGCTTGGGCAATCGCGTTTGCCTTTTCAGCTTCACGGGCGCGGTGCCAGCAGCTTGCGCGTCGCGGCTTTTTTCGCCCCGCTCTGCTTTATAGGGCTTTGATCTTCATGCCAACGAGATCTTACTCCGGTTCCACAAGATCGGCAATCTCATCGCGCTTTTGCCCGGCTCGAAACGCCTTGGCAATGCGCTCAATTTCATCATCAGTGAATGGTCGACCTTGTAGTCACAAGCCCGGCTTTCATCGCTTTTGCGCACGCTACGTTGCTTCTTCACAGGGCCCACAGCTTTGCGGGTCGCAGACGCGGGCGGAAACAGAAATGCCGCGTTCCCGCAGCAGCCACGGGCGCTTCAAACCGGCTTTTTCCGAAACATACTGCCGCATTCAGCAGGCTTGGCTTCCGGTAACACCAGTGATTTGCATCACGGCAACAACAAAAGCTTGACGAGGGGACACGCCGCCCCAGTGGTCAAAGGAGAATCAGGCACTCGAGGCCGATGCGCTCCAATCATCTTTTAGCAGTGCGCAGGGAATATCAGGACGTCATCCACCAAGCTTTCACCGCGTGCTCGAGCTTCTTGCAAGATCCGCTTGCAGAGCAACAAGAGTTGGCTCCGGCCCTGCCTTGAATCCCCTTAAGCTGTTTCCAGAACGTCATATCGTTCTGGCTCTCTTGCTGATTATTGGGTATCGACCGCTGCGCGCACTCGCGCACAGGAAGCCTCCAAAATGCTGTGGTGATTCTCAATCCCGATCGCGTGCGGACCGACGAAACCGCGGCGACGAGCGTGTGGTGCCTTGACCCCATGAAACGGATCCAGCACCAAATTTATCTGGGCAGCGTATGATTTTTCGATATAGAAGACGCATCAAGTCGACTGGCCTTTTTTGCGTTTTGTTGGGACAGCGGTTAAGGCAGGGCGATGGCCGCGCCGACGCGCTTGCTGGCCGCCGTATTGATGCGACTTGCCCTTCCCTTCCACAGATAGGAGCGTGAACTCGCTATGCCTTCATGTAAAACCGCGTCCGGTTGGGGGACGACTTGTTCCCAGACAAGCAAACTGGTGAAGCTTGGAAGCCGCGCGATAAAAACCGCCATGCCGCGGCGAAAAGATTGCTGTTCCTTTCTGACATGACGTAGCATCGGATCTGGTTTCAGCGCTCGAAGATCGGCCCGCCAATCTCGTGCCAGCCAACCACGTCCATAAGCAGGCCGGAATTGTTCATAGACGGTGCTGGAGGAAACTTGCCGCCCATGGCGGCCGGGTCGAGAACCCGGGCCGAGGACAGCGGCGTAGGCGGATCTGTGACGCACAGATCGCCCGCAGGTCAGTGTCGGCAAGGACGCCCGCGCATCGCCCTGAATCAGGCGGCAAGCCGCCGATGGTGATATCGCGCTGATCGGCATCAGTGGCCGCAACAGCGAGAACGGCGAAAATGACAATTACTTGTCTGTGGAACCAGCACAAATAGGGTTGAAAAAAATGCACGGCGAGCCTTCGAACCCTCGCCGTGCGCATCCACACCACGGGAGGAATGTTGTGAATGAACAGGGCGATTCAAACATCTACGTCACCATCGATCAACAACAGCACCCTGTCCTTTGCGTGTGCAAGAATGCCATAGCCAGTCGGGCTGAGTCCCGATACTTCCGATGACGTTGGGATGGCGTCATCTGCGATACGCGGGCGACCAAACGAGGAGGTCTTGGGAGGCCGTCCAGAAGTACTTCCAGACCAGATCAGGAATGAGATCATCGCCGCTTGGAAACCGCGCGGCAACAAATTCAATCACATTCAATGGTAAGCCTGTCCGCAACACGTCTTTACAAAGTTTATCGGTTGTAAGCAGGACTTTGGTTAGCTCCGAACCAATCCATGTTGATTTGCAACGGGTTCACGCGAGGAGACACCCGTCAGGTCGCCACCACTTCGCCGATTACTGGAACCGTCAAGCACTGCATCCGCGCTTTAGCGCATATTCATTGCCGCCCGCCCCTCGAAAGTGCGTCTTGGTCCACGCGCAGGCCGGCCGCCCCAGTTCTTTAGGCTTTGATGACAGCCACGTACTGTTCCATGGGGACTTCGAGTGCCGGCAGAAACCTCCGGCATGGTGCAATCCCAGCAAGGGCTTGCAGTATTGCCCAGATACGAAAGGCGATGGCGTGGCCCGCGTGGTGTCATTTATTGTGGACTCCCTGATTCTGTTTGGAAAAATTTTTCCAACGGCCTGTTTCCAAAGGCGAATGCGCGCGGTCAGCCCACTTTTGGGATATGAAGCTGGCACGGACGACCACGCCGCGAACCAAAGCCCCCTGGAACTTGCAGCCAAACGCGCGTTCTTTGCTGCCCGACCCCGCACCGGCTACAAGCGCCACCTTCGATCCCTGCCAGACCATCACTGCCCAGTGCGTAGGACAACGCTGCATCATTGTCGGCAGCGGCAGCCAGTTGGATTATCTTGCCGTTCAGATTACATCGAGTAACAGCGCGCCAAGCTGTGGCAAACTCGCGTTCCGACTTACCCGAAAGGCACGCCACAACAGCGATGCAAACCACCGGCGCGACAAGCTTTTGTGCTTACCCGAGCAAAAATCGTCACGCTTTTGCATTTTGTGAAAGATTTTTCCGCTTTAAACTCGCTCCATGTTTTGAAACTGTGAGAGTTCAACTGAAGCGAATGTGAAAAGGAACGAGGGGTGCTGCGGTCAATGCTGCATCCCCTTTTTTCGTCATTTTTCAGAGTTTTGACTTGGATTCCGCCGGAGGATGTTTGGCAATTCAAAAGGCTTTCCAAACCAAGCAGAGAGATTTTCAAAGGCCGCGTGTTTTGGCTGCATCATAACCTGGCGAAACCGGACGGGTGGTATGCCACGCCTACCCCACGAATTTCACGGTGGGTAAGGTGCGCTGAGGTTCAGCTGCCAGCGCAGTCCACGCGGCCATATGTTTATGGAAACTTCTCCCATTAACTCAAATCTAAGCATTTTGCGTTAACGCATTGTCAACGCCATTTGCATTTAAGGACCATGCTACGCGCCGTGCCAATGATAAGATTTAAAACGACAGGACTACGACAGGCGCGGATTTGACGCCGGCTTTGAAGACGCCAGCACGGCAGTCAAGGAAATTTGGCTGGACTTATCGACTACATGGGGCCACGAAAACGGAAAGCCTGCGGCGTTGAAGAGCCCGGGATGTGGCGAAATACCGCCAAAAGCCTTTGGTGTTTCTGAGAGCTACCTACTTAAAGGGACGAAGTGACACCAACAACTCAAAAGCGCGACTCCCGGGGGGGGGGGGGGGAAAAAAAAAAAAAAAATCATTACTGGGCATTCTGAACACGCACGTCGCACCCTTCATTGCACCGTCCGGACAGAAAAACTAGGAACGAGCATCTTTAAAGCTCGCAGAAACACGTTCACCCAAATCAAAAAAGTCGAAGTCACAACTAAGGACACAACTATTCCTTCACTAATGCTGCATCCGGCGAAACATTTTATTTTATCGATGCACACGTTTACAGTCGCCACACCCGGCAGATTGCGGTTACCTAATCAGCACAACGCGGAAAATCCGGCTCTGGAGCGCACGGCGTAAAAGGGCTCGCCGGCAGCCCGCACCCGATCACGCCTATTCGCGAACCCGCACTGGGCTTCGACGAGAGAGCGAACGGATGGTGCGTCGTTTGTGGCGTCGATGCGGCCCAACTTTAAACCTGAACCAAATCTGAAATTAAATCAGAATAAGAAAATATGAATTTTTCTTATTTCTGAATTAATTTTCCTATTTTCTTGGCCGCGTTCATCAGCGCCGCCAAACCCAGAATGATGTTTCACCCACACCCAAGATTTGCAAAATCAGACCAGTTCCGCATCGTTTCCACCGATCCGCTTGCCCAGCCCTCTCAGGCATCGCTTGAAGGCACCTTCCGTCAGCTCGGCCTAAGCTCGGAGAAATAGCTAAATATCCAGAAGATCATCAATAATTTAAATATTATTAACAGCCACTAAAAATTTTTACCAAAGAAAACCACGGCTTTGGCTTTTTGATTCGGATGTCCGCAAATGCGGACAATGCAAAAGGCTTCCTCTTTACCGGGACGGAGACTACCTGCCCTCACAGGGACGCATAAGGACAGGGAAGACGAGCAACTGATAACAGACGAAAAACCAGTAAGAAAACATCATGCCTCGGTCAAAACTGTTTCTGATTTTCATATTTTCAGTCCGCTTTCCGTGCACGCTCAGATCTAGGCTGTTGTGGCGAAACCAAGTTCTTTGCTTCCCCTCATTTACCTCGGTCGAGGACGTTGTAGGGCTGAGAAAAAGTGAGTCGCCACCCGTTTTATCATGGTCGGCGTGATGCAACGGGTTTCATGGAAGTAAGCGGCATTGAGAAACATGCAGTGACATTGCATTTGTTGCGAATTACATACTGCATTACGCTGAAATGGGCGAGGACAATGCAAGTATCCACGGAAACGCGCAAAACCACATCGTCACCCACCGCAGATCTACCGCGAAGGGACCAACAGCAGTTGCTGGGCGATCAACTGGGAACGCTTCAAGAATTTGCGGCGAGGGGGCAGTCGGGTCGATTCACGATCGCAAACTAGGTCGGGGGCGACACCGCTATCCCTGTTCGATTGTCGATACCGACCGCGCGTAGCGGCACAGGCGGGCCTGGCAAATAATCCGCATCCTGGTGACAGCTTGAGCTCCCGTTTAAAGGGTCCGGCGTGACGGAGTTATTTGCCCAGACCAAGGGTGTTTCAGTGACCTGCGTCTGCCTCGCTAAAGGGAGGGTGCAGCATGTGTTGATGAACGAGCGCCTCAATCCCCTTTCGTCCGCGGCGTTTGGCCTTATTTGATCGCAACCTGAGATCTCCGCGAACACCGGCTGAAAACAGATGGCCTATCAGATGCCAAGGACGTGGACCTGTATGAACCGCGCTGGCTGGTTGATCGAATGATCTGGGGGCAGCAAACGGCTACGGCTGCGGCGCATACGACACGGCGAATGACGGCTGATTCCCCTGCGCCGCGACCGTTTCGGCTTTGTGGGGAAGGACATGTCTGGTATGAGATCAAGGCCCCCTTACACGGCATCAAAGGGTTAGTTGCCGTGGGCCATCCACGAAAGAATTGAGTGGACGCCCAGATCCCACACATTGGGTGGCTGATTCTGTGCGCCCTCGCGTGCTTTGCCAGCACGCCCTGGGCACGTGAACAGTGCTTTGCCGGGAACCCTGGCAAATTTTGCAGAAAGGCTTTTCAGGTGGCGAAAGACAGGGGTCGAATCGCGCTGACGGTCTGGTTCAATTGAACAACAGCTGCACCTCGGCTCCCGTGTGCGCTGCGGCACCCCGTCCGCGCAACTGCCTTGATGGCAAAGAGGAGATCGCGTTTTTTGCCTCTGGGCAGAAACGGCAATGGGGCTGCGTTCGGGAGTATCTGGCTTGGACTTGTTTGTGAAAAGACGGGCCCTTGGCTGCTTCGACATTTCCCAACCGGAGTGCCCCTTGTTTGGGGATACCGCGTTGGGCATGTTCTCGAAGCTGGGGACTTCTTAGCTGCTTCTGCAAAACGGTCGCCATTCCTCGTGTTCCTTCCTCGCGGCGCGTAGGCCATTCTTTCGTTCCAAGGCCCCTATGAAAACTGGACTACGTGGCCGATAATCGTTGTCTATGGTGAGACCCCATGGGCAAACCAGCAGGAGTATTCTTTTCTTATATGATATAGTGTGTATGTGTGGACGGAGAGAATGGTAATAATGTGTAAATATATATTATGATAATAACATGAATAATTATGGACACAGCAATAAAGAGTGCTGGCGAAATTTATCCTTACTCGATCTCTACCTTCTCGCAGT
>Ga0163217_1098070_pt1 | contig 13694 bp, 19 predicted proteins | sample SynspAceP_FD_185933 | JGI IMG/M metagenome (GOLD analysis project Ga0163217, IMG submission 185933) | Saline lake microbial communities from Ace Lake in Antarctica - Synechococcus sp. Ace-P (PacBio error correction) | ecosystem: Environmental > Aquatic > Non-marine Saline and Alkaline > Saline ... | reverse complement strand
GGATATGCGCAGATAGTTGTGACATTTGGATTATTGTAACGACCGCTTCCGATTGCTAAGGCCAGCTGTCCAGAATTTGGAAGTCAAGTCCGGCTGCGGCACATCACGGCTTTATCCCATAGGACTGGTCAACGCAATACGGCCTGCGAAGACTCTTGGTATGGCACGCGCACGTTCAGCGACCACAACAATACATGAGAGCCGAATAAACAAGCGCAGTTTGAATACCTTTATTCTGTCGCATGGGCCGGGCAAGACACAGCGTCGAGGATTCCAGCTGATGTCCACCACGTGAAATCTGGAACCACCGGCGTGTTTGATCGGCTCTCATCGGCGGCTTGAACTCTATCGTCGACCCGCAGTAAGATGCACAGAAAAAAGCACCACGCCGCGTGAGCCCGTTTTTGTGCCCGGTGCGCTGATCAACCTGAATCTCGGGGAGTGATCGATTCCTATATGGGTTCCGCCGTTCCGATACCATTCGTCTTGACGCTGCTCTACCGGGCGCAATGCGATGGTATGCAAGACGGCTGCAATCAGCATGGTGACCCCGATGTGATATATCGCTGGCGAGCCGAGCCGCGATTTTGCGAGATCGGCATGCAGGTGTTAAAAGCTGTAAAACGCTGTCTACAGCGTCGACTGATCCGGAGCCAAGGCAAGCCGCCCTATACGCGATCGACGTTCGTCATGGCGAAGGCGACGAAATTGTATACTGAGAACTACCACGCCAAGCGCTTGGGCCAAGATTACAGTTCTGGGCTACGAATTGTTATTCGGGACGACGCCTATCACTCACCGACCTGCAGAAGCGGCGACGGGCGAGCAGTTCATGCGCCAACGCCCTGCCAAATGCTGCTTCTGCACAACGTATACGATTACTTCACTCTCATGGCACATCGACTATGGCTCATGTGATCGAACTGGTCCGTACAGCGGAGTGGGCGATGCTGTTAACACGGTCACGAGTCGTCGGCCCAAATCCGCACCGTACCTTTGGGCTGCCGGGCGCAATCGACGATCTTCTCTATCTGCGACCCGAATCAGTGCACCGCCCAACCATCAATCTCGAACAACCTCCGTGACCAAGATGTCTGGCACGAACAAGAATTGAGCGCAAATTAATCGCGCTGAAGGAAACTCTCCTTGGTCACAACGGAGCTTAATCTTCGGAAAGCATCTAATTGGCAGCCATATCGTTCTAACCTGTTACGGTTTCTATGTTTAGTTTTTTTTTAGCGGATTATCCTTGGGCGGATGCAGTATGATGCGCGACCCTTGTCGCAGCGATTGCTTGGTAGAGCTGATGTTCGAACATGGCTGTGGGCGATATCTTGCTACACAGAGGCCGTAAAGCTCGGCCGTTTCCGTGGCCCGAGTATGGAGAAAAGACCCGCGCCTTGAAGGGGCTTCTGATCAGCCCGAATCCTCGATGAACAAGTCTAGAACCGGTCACGCGCGCGTCACTGCAGGCAGCCGAGGTTGGTCCTGATCGGGGGCGTCAAATCGATAACTCAGGTACGCAGCTGACCCCACGACCCAACCTTTGTCAAACGCTGATTTCTCTCCACGGTGAGGATGACGTCGGAGCGGTCTTACCCAGACCAAGGCAAAAAGCTACACACGGTTCCGCATGCAATGGCGAAGCGTGACAAGTTGGCAGGTGACCGATGCGTTGAAATCCATCGACGCTGCTGCGAACAGCCGGCCGCCGAGGGACCTTCCCCGACAGCTATGAGGTTCCGAGGACGACGCGCCGAATCCGACCCCATGGTGTCTGCCAACAACTGCGTCGCTGCGAGGCCTGGGAGCCGCATTCGATCTCCGATTGAAACGCCCGAAGGATGTTATCTTGCTTCATATGTCGAAAAGGAAACAGCGTGCGGAAAGACGCGAGAGTCGCCAGCGTGTCGTCAACAATTGAATCAAGGGATGCGCTGCAGACCGACCACCTATCTATGCATCATCGAACGTCAGCATGGCATTTCTGGCGTTTTCTGCCCGCAGCGAGCTGCGCAAGAGAAAACCGTTTCAAACACCCTACTCATCGACCCTGCCGCCGAACTCCATTTCCAACCCGGTTCGTGCAGAGCCTGATGGCCCCGCACAAACCGCACGAAGACATTATCTTTGTTGCCGATGGCCGCAGTCACGCCTTTCAGAATTGAAAAGCATAACCAATGTTCACGCTTGCGTAGATCGAGTGCAGACGCCCGGAAGAAGCTCTCAATGCGTCAACGGCAAAACAACACGTACACGCGGTTGAATTAGGAATTTTGTAACCATCGTAAGGTGAAAGGTTCGGTAAACCTTGTTTCTTAGACTTTGCGTCCGCTTGAATAGAATACGTCCAATGCTAGAGAAGACAGGCAAACGGCACGGATTATTCCGTGGCGTTTTTCTGTTGTCTGTTGGAGGTCCAAACACGGTAAAAGCAAGAGCATGATACCCCGGACACAAAAATTGCTGCCTCAAGACAGTCTTCAGCGTGCAGGACCCGATCGTATTTGCGCCGCATATAGAAGCTGAGAAACAAGCCCATCAGGGAAGAAAATTAAACGAAACAAGCAGGTAGAAACATTGGGAAAGCCATGGCATGGCGCTGCTCAAAGGGAAAACTATTGAATGACAGGAAACACAAAGTGGTCATTGCCGACGGATACGGTTGGACATGGAGCATCGCGGGCTACATCGGTGGCAAGCTGATCGCTCCGCGATGATTTCGTGCAAGATCTTCTGAATAATTCGGATGAGGGAAAGCTTTGGCTCTCCTTTTTTGTCGATTGGCGATCCCATCAGCTACCCCTGAATTGACTGGACCCTGTGATCAGGGCGGCGCCGGTTCGTGCAAGAACACGCGCGGGCCGGAAGGGGTGCTGCCAGCGAAGGTCGCGGGCCACGATCGGCCTGCAGGCGTGTAGCGCTGAATGGCGAGAACGCGACGATCAGTGCCGATATGTATGATCTTTGGCGACACGTATATTGCTTTGCTGCGATCGGCAGAACGACTGGGAGCGACGCGCAGCGGGCTGCTGCAATGGCCTGCCGTTCAATACCCGCGGCAACCGAAGGGCTGCGCGGGCGCATTTGAATGACGCAGGGTGACGAAGGCAAAGAATAGGCCGAAGAGACATGACAACGCAGTTTGCGTAGCCCCAAGACCTCGCGGTGTGCTTGACCGAACGCGCAAGTTCGCGTGCTAAAGGCACTGATGGCTCGCCTCGGACGTACCCACCATGCGCCGACGGAGGCAAGCGGGCAACTGCAGTTCGTTTTTCTGAGGTTGCCGCGCCGTTATCGGACACGGCTGGGGCGTTTCAGAGCTATGGGCGTGGTGCGACGCATGTGAAGCGCTTTGGACCGGAAATATCGAAGCAGCGTGTGCGGGGATTGCCTGTGACCGCATGTCTCGCTCCCCCCCCTCCCCCGGTCTGACCTGCCAGACCGCCTGAGCACGTCGATGGGAACGGATTGTTTGGGCGCGCAGACGCAATGCCGCCGCGGACTGGGCTGTAGCATTGGTGCTGGCGATTGCACGTGCATGGCGGACCCGTCGCTTGGCGCCGGGCCCATCGGCCGATGGAGCAGCGCGCGACGCTGTCCCAAGGTCCAACAGCGGCAGATGTTGGAGCTGCGGCAGGTCGATCCGCTGGTGCCGTTCAAACCGTTTCAACGCCAGCCCGGAAGTCGCAGCGGGCAAGCTGTGCTGCGTTTAACGATCAGGCGTGGGCAGTGCGGGATTGGACGCCTGGATACCAGATGCTGATGACGGCGCGTCGACGAGCGCGGATCCCGACCCGTGGATGCTGGTCTCGCGCTGCACGAGCTGATGATCAGCCTGCGGCCGGCTTCGGATTGCGGCGCTTTTGACGTTGCGGAGAGAACAGGCCCCTGGGGATAAACCGGCAAAAATGAACTGTGTGAGAACTGCGTTCTTTTTCGGTCAATGTCGGGCGCGTAAGATTGTGAATTTTCTGGCGTCAATCAGCAGGAAGAGCGCAGGTTTTTATTTCTCAAGGGCGTAGAGGCGGTTCCAGACGAAATCTCTGCCGCTGCCTGTTCGTTGACTATCAGACAGCGGCGGTGTCTGGATCCGCCGACGTCGGCACCTGAGCGACACTTTTGCGAAACCCTGTCGGCTCGTTCAGGCAGCGATTGCGAGCCGCGGCTGCCCTTGTGTTGCAGGATGCAGAGCAACGGGCGACCCACCCATCTGAGCTGGTAAGCACTTGCCAAACGGGCCGCGGGCCAGATCTGCTGGAGGCGCTCTATGCGCATGCTGTGATCCGAACGGTTATATCAGGCGTGTTGTGGCTGGCCCTGCCATCGAGCTGCATGTTTGCGTCGGATCGCAGTCGGTGGTGCAGGCGATGGTGCGGTGGCTATAATATGCCTCGGCGGGCAGCAACCAGTTTACGTCTCAGTATACGCGCAATCTGTCACATCAAGAATTTTCACTCGCAGGACGATCATTATGCTTATGAGCCGATGCAGGCGGCGAAATGGCGATTGGACGTGCACGCGCGCGTTCGCGCTGGAGCAGGCGCTGTGGACAACCCGAGCCCCTCGGGAGCGGATTGTTGTTACGCGGCGAAAGGCAGGCAAGCTGAGCGACGACGTCGACCTTCGTGATCGAGATGAAGAGGCACCATCAGGGCGCTCCAATGCCGCACGTGTTGCTGAACGGGCTGATTGGGGAAACCATGGTTCTCGCCGTCGGGATATGGAATTCAACTACCAAAAGTCCGCGGGCGGGAAGTGCTTGCGTTTGGCCGCCATGCTGGGTTCGCGGAGATCACCTATGCCAATTACCAAGAGGGATCGGCGTTCTATATCTGTTGACTGTTTTGCCATGAACCCACCGGGTCGGCCGCACTGGGCTGTGGGGGATCCGAAATGACTGACGGTTGAAAGCCGATCTGATCATTCGTCCTGAGCGCAGGAGCGATGCCAAGCGGGTGCGGGCCGATTTTCTGACCAGCGGAAAAGCAGGCTGTGGCCAAGCGTGCGGATGGGGAAATGGCTTTGACCGTATGAATGTGCTCCGTCTGCGGTTAGGGCGCAGAAGTTGGGTGCATCACACGAAAACTTTGCAGCTTGGACCGGCTGGAGAGATGGATGACGCTGGGCCGTTTTTGTTACCGTCGACGTGTGTCGCAGTATTTGGCAGGCGTGTGCACTTTTGGTGATTCGCCCGTAGCAATTTGAACGCAAGTAGAGGTTCTGGGAAGATGGCATCGCTTCGACTCGGTCGGAGAACGGAAAGTAAGCCCCACATGCGGCGGGTTGGAGCTAAGTCGCGCGTTTCGAGGCTGTGTTGGGGCGCTTCGAGATCACGCTATGCCAGCCTTCGGCGCGTCATCAGGCGCATCTGGTGCGGGGGCTTAACGAGCCGTCGCTGCGGCTGCCGGAAGCGGTCGGAATCAAGCCTTTGCAGCATGACCGCCAGCCATTGGTGTGTGGAGAACTGCGCGAAGAAACTGCGCGCGGGCCTCTGGTCAAGGGCGCTGTGCAGTTTTCACGGGAGACGCATGTAGGCGTCGGCTCTGATCGAGCGCGATTGACGGTGCAGCACGGCTATGACCCTGCGCGGGCCAAAAGGAGGCCAAGTGTGCGCAGACGTTTGATCTGTGGGGGGTGGTCTTGTGACGTTCCATGCTCCCACCGCTGCGGGGTTGCGGCGGAAGGATTTATCGCCGTCGGGAGAGGTTCTTGCGGGCATGCATTGTCTTTGACTAGACGGCAGAATTTAAACCAACGGAGGTGGGCGGATCGCAACGATGGGTATGAAGGATGCTACGAAACGTCGCAGTGAGCATGGCCGCGCGTGATGTTTTGGCATGTTTCAAAGGCGTTAAGACGAATGACGGACCAATGCAACCAAACAGAAGAGCGAATGATAGCTATGTTGATCTAAGAAGACTTTTGCGGGCCAGACCCTTTCGGGGCGTTAGAGACGGCCCGCCGCGATCAGAAAGCGTTGCAGCCTATATCCGCAATGGCGACGGAACGACTCGGGCATTAACGGAGGGCAATCGCTGTCGGCGAGGCGTGATCGGTGCGGGCTATCTGGAATCCACAGGACGTCGATCGTGATCGGTGAATGCCACGCGCATCCGCCGCTATCGCGCGTGTCAGGTGGAGCGACTCCACATGTCGTGACCATGCCGACTGGCCGGTTGGGCAAGATACGGTCCTCAGAGACTCGAACGCCGCAGATCACCGGCTCACCTTCCGTTGCACAGTACCGGCTGCAAACGCGTCCCGTGGGATGACGTGCTGTCACACGAGGCCGGTGCGGACGGCATTGCCGACAATTCTCCGGCAGCTCGTCCTTAATCACGCGACGACAAGCCAAGGGTTCTCGCCCATACGCGACAATTATCTGGGGAATGGGAGCAACTCGCTATTGCACCGCGTGGGGGGATCTACCGGATGCGGTGTTATCTGTCTATGTTGGCGCAGTACCTCGCCGGGCGACTTTTCAATAGCTCGAAGACGCGTATGTGCGCAAGCTCAAGATGGACGGCGTTATTGTGGTCGGACGGCATGACGCAGGCAGCCCGCGCGTATGGTCTACGTGTGGTGCGATGACCATGCCCGATGTGGAGCGGATTCATTTTCGTCGCTTGTTCTGATTTGCTGCTTACACCTGGCGGACGCCAACCTGCGTTTCTGCGCTGATCCCTTTACGCCAAACCGATGTGGTTGCTACGCAACAACGAGTGTGCACGTGAGCATTTCGCCTCGGATCAAATTGCTGAAATTCGGCACCGCGTAATCGCGGGGGTCAACAAGGGGGCCGTGAGCGCCGATCCGGGCCCGCGACGATGCCGTTTGCATGCTAAGTGCTCTCGGACCGAGCTATGCAGTTGGTGCGGCTCCTGGCTGGGCTAGATTTGGAGCATGATATGTGATCGAAATAAGGGGCGGAGTCCGATCTGCTAGGCGTCAATGATCATTCGAATGGGCAGCGGCTTGCACTGATAGTACAAGACCCGTTGCTGCGGATTTTTCGCCAGCCATCGCAACGATAGACACGACGCAAGATTATCCACGCGACCTTCCGATGACTTTCAGAGTGGAAAGACACGGCAGCCAGGCTTTCCAGTGGCACCGTCGGAGATGTGACGGTAACTGGTGTCCGGACGCTGCGCGTGATCAGCCGCCGGTATTGGTTGGGGACTCAGTGCCGCTGTTTAACCGTCGGGTCAATGCTGCCCTCATCACAGAATCGGTCGAGTATCGTTTGAGGCGGTTGGGCAAAGCTGGGCGCGATGCCTGCGGATTTGCAGCGGCTTGCTGATGCTCGGAGATACTATGAGTATCGCCACAACGCCGTTGGGCACGCGTAGCCTTGGCTAATCAGTCGATTGAACGCTACTCCGTGCGTCGCTTGTGGCACGCATAGCCTGGCTCGATGAACGCCGCTTATGGCTGAGCGCATTTGCCACAGCCGACGGGCTGGCGGAGAGAGCGGACATGGTGGAGGGCTAACTGGCGAATGTCACAGCACGCTGGCGTCGATTGGCAAGGCGGGTTATCGCGTCAGTCGCGGTTTTTTGTCGGACGCGGTGCCCTTGGCATCCGGCCCGCCCTGCCCAGCACGATTCGCGAGTGCCGCGGCTATTCAATCAGTCTGTGGCCAACCAAGACGCAAAGCGTTATTCTGTTCCTGCTACCCATGAGGAGGTGGCTAGAGCTATGCATGGGTTTCACTACAGACAGCCGTCTTTGTGTTCGCACGAATCAGCGATCAACTGCGCTGGTGGGGATCGGTTGACGCGGCCTCCGGAGGTGCCTGGGCTTATGTGCAGTTAGGCAAAGCGGCCATGCCTATACAAGCGCGGCCCGAGCACGGGTTCACGGTGTCGGGTAGATCACGCGGTGTTTCACACAAATCAGGTCGCGACACGTATGGATCGTGTCGCGGCGGGTTTGCCCTGACGGGGCATATGTCAGACCTAGTTCGAGAGTGCGGCGCGTCAGTCGCGAGCACAATAGAATTGCGTAGCCACGGGGTTCAGACGCTACCGTAGTCAATTAAGGAAGTGGATATGGCTTTAAGCGGAAAAGACTTTTGGTAAGTGACATGACAAGCGATGTCATCGGACGTCTCCGGCCTGCGTGGCGACGGTGAGTTCACAGACGGAGCCAGTGGAGTTGACCGCTTGATATACGGGCTGCGAGAGCGCTGCGGCGTGTCTATCTCGGCATACGTCGGGCGTTCGCGATGCGACGACGAAACGCGCAACTGTTCGTACGGCTGACGGCCGGACTTTTCATCAATCTGAATCCCAGTTCGTATCATCGAGGCCGTTTCAGTGCCGCATCGAATACGCGGTCCTCAATGAAGGCGACTATGGCTAGCTGCATGAGAGCATTGACTTTACCGCGTACTGATAGATGCACGCAGGTGGACTAGGATTGACCGGTGCGAGGAGATTCGTGCTATGTAACGGAGCACGGCGCGTGCGCGCTTGACCTTGGTGCATTGGCCGTGAGGATGCGCTGAGAAAGCGTCACTGTTGGCTTGATCAACTTTCGAGAAGGCGTTCAGCATCGCGAGGCTGTTTGGGCTGCCCAGGCTGCTATGAGGGGCCGTCAGCGCGAGACGCTGGCACAGGCGAATCAGGGCCACCGGTGTCGCGACAAGCGGGCGACTTGGCGCGCGCTTTGTGGTGCCGGTATGAGCGTAGGCTGTGATTCGGGATAAGACATCGCAGATGGACGCGCCCGCTTTGATGCGCCGGTGTGAGAGATTGGCATCTCAGCCCGCTTTTGCGCACCCAGCAGATCTTCCTCGGCTATGCTGGGGGTAAGCCAAGCACGCGGCTGGTGGATGGTCGGCCTGATTGGCGGCTATCCTCGATAGGGAGAGAGGGAGACTTGATGGCACGGATGATACATGACCATGGGCGGAACGAACGTGAACGCACGCTTGACCTAAACATCCTGGTGCCGGTTTCATACCGAGCTCGGCGGCTGCGAGGTCTTGGCCAGACGCAAGAGTCGCACGTTGAGAAAGGCTGAGCGGCGCTGCGCAGGCTGACGCTGCCTTTGACGGATAACGTCCGACCTTTGTCACGTGCACTTCATGGTACACACCTACTGCGCGCTAATGAAATCTCACAGATCATGTGGTGCTATACATCGGGTGGGATCGCTATGCGGGATATTGCCCTTTGCGGCGACGAGCCCTTCTCGCAGGGGGGTGACCCTTTGCAAGGGAATTTGTCAAGGCCCGCCAGGTGTATTGGCATGCGCGGGATGCTGATGTCGAAGCGCCGAGCAATTCATGCATGCACGGGCCGCCAAGTGTTGTGTCAAAGGTGGCGAGGCGGGGGCCCGTGTCAGATATCGCCCCCGAATGTGCAGTGTTCCAGCGCATCAAAGCAGATCGCCCTCAGGGCCTTGCATTACAGATGGCAATCGAAACCGCTAAGGAGCAAACTATGAATTTCCACATGTCAATTCCCCCGGCCTAAGCTTGCATCTTAAGCACAACGACGTTCAATGTTGTGACTTCCAACGTTTACGAGGAAGTCAACACGTCCTGCCCATTGCCGAGGTCTATGATGCGGTCGTATCGTCTATGATGACCAGCGCTTTTGGTCTTGAACTATGGACAATGTACGTGTTTCTGAAGACTGGCTGACTTTAGAATCCTGTGCTCCTATGTCGTTCGGACGTCCGAGGATCAATCGGATACGGGATGTAGACGGGAAAGACCATGTGTGGAAGACCTATCCTTACACAGCTATCTCGCCAATCACCAAGCCTGTTCCGAACGGTGCGGATAGTAGAGAGTGAGCCGCTACAGAGGACGATTATCACGTCATCTAAGCACCGGAGTCATTAAATTTGCCATGCGCCGGACACGATATGAGGTCCTGCGCTCATGAATTCGACTTGCCGTCGCGCGTTTGACAGGTTGACCCGGACGCATCGGTCAGTTCGCAATCTTCATCGGCTGCTGATGGGCTTACGAGTGCGGGTTATGAACGGCCGGATAATAGCGCGTTGACCCATGGCGCACGGTGTCTAACACGCTGTGCTATGCTTGGGCATCCAGCGGCGACGCTGACTTTGCTTCACCGATCACACCGCCTGCCTGCGACTGATTCGGGCAGACACGGCTAGGGCCGGCGCGCTGGCCGAGAGCACGATTGTCGTTAGATAATTACGAGCACGGGGGCTTTGACGAATTGACTCAATCCGCGAAACGAGATCGAGCAGGGGCGCTTGATCGCGGACGTGCGCTGCGGGTGAACTGGCGATGTGACGCGCGATTGCTACTCTGCAGTATCGGTGGAAGCAGGCGCCCGTGGCTCGGCGGAGGCTGCCGGCTGACCGACGCGAAAGCCTATGCGTGTTCAGGAACTGCACGGCTCTGAATGCGCCTGCGGGTTCGATCTACGATCGGCTATACGGTAACTGCGCCGAGGACCACCACACGGCGGGTTGTTCGTGGTATGGCATCCGGTTGAGAGTGTGGTTCGCCGAGGCGGTTGATCTAGACGCCCTTCGCATTCGTGGGGATCATCAACCTACCAGCTGTTAAAACGTCAGCCGAGCGAATGTGGGAGGCCAACCAGTTATTGTCTCCGGGCAAAACAAGCTTCGACTTATCCTGGGGATGACAAAAGCTCAAGCGACCTGCGGTTTGAAATTCAACAACCTGCTAACTTCATGCTTTCCATCTGCGGAGCGGGATGGAGAGGTGCCGAAATCCTCGGGCAGCAATTACCGGGTATCACTCGATTATCGTCAGCGAGAGGCATCCGAGGTTGAGCACGCAGATGATTCGGGACACCTAGTGCATTTACACGCGCGCAACGGCTCGACTCCTGGGCTTGGCCGCGTCTGGTAAAGTGTCGGCAGGTGCCACGAGCGATCCCGCCCTATTCGATGGATTGGTCCGAGCGCAGGGCAGAGCCCTTGTCGCCCATTGCCCACTGCTGCGAAATCCCTACCGATGAACACCGGCACTCTGCTGTTCGCATGCGCATCGCGGGTGGGCGAAACATTTGGGCAGGCACAACATCGGCCGCAGCCTTATCATGCCTACGCGGTACGGTTACTGAAACCCCCTAGCATTTGCGTAGCGCAGGCGCATTGTAGCACGTTTGGAATCCGGCTGGAGCGATCTGATGCCATAATCTTCAACGCATTGCCGCGTGGGTATCGGTCGGAAGCTCGCGCGCTTTCCTCGGTTCGCTGTGGCTTGCGTGGGCGCCGGCGCTCGAGGGCGATATCGACCCAACGCTGGACAAGGCGCAGCGTAAGACCGGCAAGGTCGACTTTGCTACGCTAATCGGCGAGGGCGCGGCCTGACGCAGTCTTTGGCGGATCGAGTTCGTGGGCAGATGATGGCCCTGGACTTTTTCCGAAACGACCCGGTAACGGGCGTTGTCTGGCGAAGGGGCCCTTCGCACCCCAAACACCGAATACGCTATAGCGTCAGGCTCATGCGCCCGCTGCTGGTAAATCAGCGTTGGCCGGATTGGCCGATGGAGGAAATCGGGCCAAGACGAGAACAAGGCGTTATTCTGGCACGCAAGATCCAGTCCCGACGACGATTGCCGGCAATCAGCGCGATGATGTACCTGTCTATCGCTGACGGCCTTTTGTTGGAAGAACTCGCGCTTGGAAAGTTCTAACCGTGATTGACCGCAGTTCTCGTTCGAGTGCTGCGCGCGAAAACCCGCCGCGCCACGCCGAGATAAAGCGTCCACAAAGCGTCAACAGGTCTCGCTATCCGACGGGAATACGCTTGGCACGACGGCGCTGTGCATAACAGCACTGTAAAGCGTCGTGGGGGAGGCCAATGTCTCACCCCTAGACGTGCGCACGGATTTCCGCGGGTCGCTGGAGGACGTGACCCAGGATACCGACTGGCCAGCCGCTCGCTTTTGTGTCGTGTTCGCAATGACCTTGCGCGCGGAGTGCCGTGTCCCCAATGTTGAAAAGCCGTAATCTAATGCGCAGATATCCATCTGCAGGTAGAGAGGGCCGCCCGTGGCTACGGCCATGTGATCTCCCCTGAGACTACCGTTCCCGTCATGTGACCGACGGATGCCTGTGATAGTCGTCCACGCAGACTCAGGAAGCAGTTAAGTTCTACCCGTTCATTCTATGACCAAGCTGACGGTAATACCTGCCCTATCCCATAGCGGACCGGCACACCCCAAGACGACTCCGTGGGCGCGGGCGATCAGACTTGGGTACAAGGTTCGGGCGCGAGCAGCACGATACATGCACGCGCACAACTGGAGGGTGGCGCAGTATTCGAACTTCACCGCTATATTCTCGTTCTCGTGTGGACTGTCATATACGCCACAGGATGGTCAGCGCGTCTGCATTACTCGGCGGCTTGAAACCCTGATGGGCGACCGTTGTATCTGCACAGAATGCCGGGACGCAAATCAGGGGCAGTACAGCTTAATGTCGCGTGCAGGCGTCGATCTTGGCCGCAGAGATCGTAACCCTGTTGGGCACACAGAAGCTATGCCGCTATGTCAATTTGGCTATCATCCGGCAGGATGCCGCATTTTCTTACACCTTATCTTTGGCCGATGACAACATCGATTCATCGGTTATCGACACCTACCATGCTTACCATTCGCGACATAAGGGTCATATGACGCGAGCACAGCTGATGCATCTACGCCAGTTGGGGAGGACTCGGCGGCAAAGGAATAAAGTTCTTCGGGCAATGTGCGCGGCAGGGTATTTAGCTCAACATTCAGACCTAGCGCGCGCGGGAATTCCGCACGCCGATACCACGTGGCCTATGGACCTATGGATTACCGAGTTATTGAAGACCTGACGGGCTATGGGAAAACTGCAATCACGACCGAGGATGGGTACGCGGGCGACGAGTGCTGGAAACCCGGACCAAGCCATCTTTCAAGGATACGGCTGTGCTGCGGTGACAAAGGACACAACCATAAATTCTCGACTCCAAAAAGCTCGAAAGCAAGGCATCCGTATTCGACCGCGCCTTATGAGTTGATGCAGAATCAATATCTCGTGGCGATGTCCTTATTGAGGATGGAGGGGGGGGGTGGGGAGGCAAGAATAAAAACCTCTGTCGGAGAATATGGTGCCACCAATGTGGATATGACCGCGCCTATTTCTGGCAATGGGAAACGCGCCCTATCGTTTTTCCAATAACCAAACTTGTACGATGGTCAAAGATTATGACCACGCGAGGATCGCCATGAACGACGCGTCCCGCGCTGACGCTGTCGTGTGGTATTCCTCGATTGTCGTCGTTCTTGCATTAACTGTTTTATACCCTTGGTATTATGGTATGTCGACGGGCTATGGGTGGACGGAAAATCGGCCGATTGCAGGGCGTGGCGGCTATTGTCAAGCGGCTTGATCTCATGCGCTTGGCTTTGATGACTGTTAAACGCGGACGCGTGTTGGCGGTTTTCATTCATGCGGAATTATTGTATGCCGTACCGTGGCCTAAAGTGCTGATCTACTGCTAATCTGAGTAATCGTTGGATAAAAACAACCGTTGAGGGCCGAGGCAACTATCAGGAACGGGATGGCGTTACGTGTTGGCAGGCGATGAAATGATTACGGATACTTTCTGAATTACGGCCGGGAAAAAAAGGCGGGTCTTTTAAAAATCTCTTTTTTCTCCCCCTTTTTTTTTTTTATTTTTTTTTTTTTGAAAA
>Ga0163217_1093154_pt1 | contig 13694 bp, 5 predicted proteins | sample SynspAceP_FD_185933 | JGI IMG/M metagenome (GOLD analysis project Ga0163217, IMG submission 185933) | Saline lake microbial communities from Ace Lake in Antarctica - Synechococcus sp. Ace-P (PacBio error correction) | ecosystem: Environmental > Aquatic > Non-marine Saline and Alkaline > Saline ... | reverse complement strand
TATTCAACGTGTGGCACGATATTACGCAGTGCCCGCTCATGCTACATTTTAAATTGATTGTATCGGGCCAAACTCGCAGCAAAAAAACCTAAACGCCTTCGGTTGAGCATTGTTATTATTGGCGGTGATGGTCTTTTCATGGTGTGGTCAATTACCGCCACTGGCAAAGGTCAATAATTGGTTACCGGTACGATTACAACGACAGTATTCGGCACGGATGCCGTACCATGGCTATTTTACGCGATTCGAAACGGCTTAGAAATCCATTGATAAAGGTGAAGATACGCGGATGCTTATAACGTATCTTTTTAGTCGAAGTTCAGCAACATGCTGTTATTGGCTTAGCGCCTTTAGCCTCGGCTTCAGACCAGCTTGTGCCAGAAACGTGTGGACCTTAATGTAGAATTAAACCAATATTTAGTACGTTTAAAAAGCCTTCCATGCAAAAAAAGCAAAGTATTTATATCATCAGTGGCAAAATTATGCCCGCGCCGAACCAACCTCGCGCAATTGCATTAAAAAACAGCCTCAATGCAGACGTTAATATTAGACATGCTGCAACTTGGTGCTCACCGTCATCAGGATCCGAATATGCACTAAACTCGGTGCTTTTGCCGATAAACAAAGCCATACCGCCCCAGCAAAAAGTCAAAATTATGTAGGAGACAAATAATGGTCTGCTTACCCTACGAAAACTAACTTGGCAACAACAAAAGCCCCTGATCCCTATTTTAGTCAAAATTCAACAGGATTTTTTCGATATTAGTAAATTGTCAAACTTTAAATTTTTTATCATTTCTTTTACTTTCACGATGACTACGGAGACTTTTATAATTCCACTCCATATTTTAAAATTTAAAATGATTACTCGCCCTAAGCTGACAGCTTTTTGCACATATTAATATTCACTATGCCGAACATGAACTCGAACAAACCTTACGTGGATTCAAAGTGTCTTGGTCCCAACTCTTCATTTTGCGCATAATGAGTTTGATTCTAGGTATCAACGCCACATATATCACCGGCTGCATCAATCCATGAATTTCGTTATATGACCTCGCTTATTTCTAACCATCTTTAATGGCGGATAATGTCAGTAAAAACTATGGTTTGAAATGCTTCGCCACTCTCAGCTTACGCCAGTATATCTTCGCAATCATCCCGCTAAAATCAGCCACTAAACCACTATACTTTGGCTGTATTCCCCTTCATCTCAAACTATATAGGTTCACTTTTCAAACAAGCTGCAGCAAGACGCTGGACTATCTAGCTCATATATAGTCAATTGAATATCAAAGCTTTGATAGCAAAGAATTCAAAAGCGTAACAAATACACAATAATGGGGAATAATTATAATCCTGCAACTTAGATTACCTGGAAAAACCATTAACAGCATTTGAATATCTAAAAACACCCAATCAGGCTAGTGTGAAAAGCTGCACAGCATCTACCCCATTTTACACTCGCCAACCAGCTCAAATCAAAGGTCGCAAGCTAAACTCAGCCCTGCCCTATGGCTCTTCGTCAACAATTAGGTTCTAATCTCAATAAAAAGCTCACTTCAATTCCATGGGGAATTCCGTATATACTTTATATACCCACTGGTATTCTGGAAGCAATCACAAACCGAAAAATATCGGATACAAGATGGCATCCTCACGAATATTGTCAAACAACCCCATTATTCTAAAAAGCTCACTCGTACTAATATACAAATAGCCATTGCGCTCACTCAAAATCAAAATCATTCACCAAAGGTACTTGCCGAAATACTATTGCCCCCTTCTTGCAGGTTTTGAAATTGCTAATTTTTATGAATTTCAAATAAGGCTGCAAGATTAAACCGTATAGGCTACTGCTTTAGATGAATATCCCAATTGACTTGCAGACGTCTTCAATAACACTTTCTCAATCTCCAAATAAAAGCTCTAATGCTTATTTCTTGTTCATGCACCCGTTAATGGATCTTATTCTAAGAATAACCTTAAAAAATCGCTTAATCCGAAACCATGGGCCCCAGGCCGTTTGTTTCTTCATCAAAATTAAAAGTAAAATCGCATTGGGATTAAAAAGAAAATGGGGATAGTTGATAAAACGTAACACTTTATAGGCTAGCCCCATAGGAAATGCTTTTAGCACGTGTTTCTTTGAGCAACCATTTAAACTTTTATACCAAAAAAGCACCGCCAACATCCCATTACAATTAAGCACAACCGTATTATTAAAAATACATATACCAATCTTTCAGGCTGGTAACCCTTTCTTATAGATAGTCCAGTATTAAAGTTTTTTACTACCCCCACGCTAAGCACAACAACCATCTGATAATAACAATAGCACCATTTTGATCGGACCTCAATGTCATCGCCCAGCCATACAGTACTAAATGAATTTTAAAACCACCCCGGCATAGGCATAAAATAATAAAAAACAATACGCGCATTTCACCAGAAAAACCAATGTAATAAACAATGCAAATCCACACCCCCCAAAAAACCCCCCCCCCCCCCGGCCCGCCCTTGTAAGGGTCCAAAAACAAACGCTTCGCACTATCTATCATTTTTCCACTGTACACAAGCTATCCCTATACCCTAACTATTGCATGGATTATACAAAAACCGTCAACATTCTTTATCTTTGTCTATGTAAAACGGTTTTCCGCCAGAATCGACGAAGTTGCTGACATTATTAATCATGAGGGCACTTAAGGTACAACCCAAAGTCCACATTCAATGTGCTTGGCTCTTTTTACCGAAAGAAAGTTAATACTGATCTTCAAACGTTTAACCCAATGCCCCCACCACCATGCCAGGACCGATAACAGAAACTTAATATTTCTTTCAAAAAGCTCGGTTACCCTCAACATGATGACCGGACAAATTTTAAATCACATAAATAAACAAAAAAGACCAAACAACCGCCAAACGGTGTCGACAAATCTCAAGTAGTTTATCCCAATAAACGATAAAATGACAACAATTCATGCCTCGCAATGGACCAACCAATCTAAAATAGTAATTATAAAGTCGAATGACTAAAAAATGCGCCCATTTATATCAAAGTAAGCTAGAAATTAGATTGCAATGACAAAGTAAACCAAGGTGACCAAAAATAGCCGGAACCGCAATGCATAAGAGTATATTCTTTTATCTTTTGTGCTTCACCGTATCATTAGCAGAAATTCAATTGACGCATGTTAACTCTTATTCTGTTATTAACGTTAATTAACAAAACCTTACAACCAAGCAGCAATAATTTACCGCTAAATTGATTTAGTCATGCTTAACAATTACTTTTGCAACAATTCCCACTCCTCAGATTGATTCAAATTAATACCATAATAAAAACCACTCATCTATTAGGCATTCATACGTTCCGGCTAACAAAACTCCACTACATAAAGGCATCCTTAAAATGACATCAGCACATTTTGTTCATCTGCGCCATTTAACTGAAACGTTCCACACTGATTCCGACAACTTCAGGAAATTATCCCGCCACCAAGACAACTACAATATTCGCCTCCCCTGCTTCATAATAGCTAACCATTCATACGTTTTGCCCTGTCTGACGTAAATCATGACTGAATCGCAAGAGAAAGTAGGTAAAAATTAAAGGGACCTCGTTAGTTAAAATTAGCCACTTAACTTAAAAGCAATAATTTCACCGGTTCATCTTCTAAATATAGCGGACAAACCAAATTGTTATCCGTAAAAATAAAAGCACGTTAAACTAACCCCATTTACCTACTCAGGGGGAAAACGAATATAATCCAAACGAACGTCATACCAACAAACTCCTTCTTAACCACGTTTATTGTGCGACGGAAGTGATTGTAAGCAATGAGTTGCCGGGACGCATCGAACAATCTTTACGCAAATCTTCAATTGCTTAACTTTTTTTCGGCAAGTCGCCAGCTTGTAGATTCCTTCAGCCAGATGAAGGTTATATTTTCAGCGTGAATGTAATTAACTTTCAAAAAACAACAACCTAATACCACTCTATCTTAGTAAAATGATCATTCACAGCATTTAAAAACATCTTACTGCCACGATGCTCAAGATGCTTAAATAAAACTAAATGGGTCTAATCGGCTTAGCGCTTCTTTTAGGTCGAGCAAATAAACTAAATAGCGGACTGACTAAACACAAAATTATCACTAGACTGAATTAAGCACATTATCCCGATCATAGACCCTTACTTGATTATTTTTAGGAAACTCGTTTGACTAATTCACCCCATTCTGTCACTTACGACCTGAAGCGGGTCTTCCCCCCAAATAGCAGTCATTGATGATGGTCTCTTGACATTAATCCCTCCTCATGACAGCCAAACATTTGCGCTTGCCCAGCATGGAACCCGCAGTTATTATCTCGACTCGCCAAAACATTCATAACAACTGCAAAGCTCAAACGATATGGAGTTGTGTGGCCGGACCAAAAAAGCGATAAACAAAACATGCATTGCCCCCCTGTGAATCCAACAATTATTTCACTTACCAAATTATGCCTACGTAACTTATCATCAGAGGTGCTAATTACATGAAACACATATGCTCTTTTTTAATGCTCAAATATTTTTTTAGAAGTATGGGCAGTCTGATCTACCCTGCTCCTCTCAGCTAAAACCATTGTAATTATCCAAGTACAGCCGATAATTGTTCCACCACCATCCCTGTCTTTTAGTGCACTATGATCCGGTATGCTGTACCATGAGATAATTATCAATTAATTGATCACCCGTGCTAATGGCGAATTGACAAAGCAGTATTCACCGCAGGGAACTTAAATTTGAACTGGTGGTTGACGAGGCATCAAATGATATGCAAACGTATTTAATGATTAGCCCAAAATCTGTCAACAACACTTTAGCTTTATTTACGGGCAACCAGCCCCCATCAACGTTATTATCAATTACCTTACACCATGCGCAATTTGCGCTAGAGAACCGGCGCATCAACTCTTAATGTTTGCTCTAATATCTAAGCCCATGCTAATGACCTCCATACCAATAGCTATCGCAGCTTTCTCAGTATGCAGTCATATTTTTTTTCAACCTGGGCATTTCAACGGATTAGACCAGGTAACTTCGTTGAAGGCAGTTAGCCACTGAGAAACCTATGACTGAAACAATTGTGATTTATTAAGGATAACATATTTACTACGGACGATTTATTAGTGCACGTAGGATCATCTCAATGAAGGACTATTTATTCGTGATTGATGTGGCAAAAATCTCATCAAATTAAAACGTAATAAGGACGCTAAAACAATCTGGCTTGCGGCGTCAGCTTATGACTGCGTGGACAAAATTTTATAAACAAGATGAGATCCATCAATCATATTGTCACAATATAATATAAGCGATTCCGAGTGCCCTCACTTTATTGACTTTCCGCCAACACATCCCAGATACCAATATTCCTTATATATAATCGATGCGCTAATTTATGGACACTTACGCGCACTAGAATACCCGACTCAACTCCAGGTCATCATGACATTTAATAAGCAATTTTGTCTAGACTTTAGTATATTTTTGGCTGCGGCTGTGCAGAACTCAAGATTACCCACCGCAAATGCTGCCTGAGTTTTGTTCCCATTAAACTACAGAACACTAAACAATAACGATTAAAGCGCACAGCAGAGAAAACAAGCATCAAACATGATTTGGAAGCTTTAAAGCTAAAGGGAAACCGCAATGAAAAAACCAATAGTTGAACCCAATCCAGCTTATGACGCGTTATGTTAGTAGTATATTTATAGCCTCTGATAGTTGCAATAGCGAGCGACCAACGTACTTACCATGCTTGACCGCTTAGTATCTTAGTAGACCCTCTTGTTTCTCTTCTGCGTATAAAAACGTTTTATACAATAAACTTAGTTGCGCCGCCAAATGACACGATTTACCTGGCAGTATCAAAATCCATAAAAAAATGCGATCTGTTAAAACTATTGATGTTCAGTTATTAATCGAAACCTGGCTTGAGAACTCCAAGCCAAATCAAAGTCTCGCCCTGTTACCTAATCACCTAAGCTAGCTATAAATAACCAAACTCTGAATACCTTTATTCAACATAACTAACAAAATCAGATAGGATAGGACAATACCCGCCAATTGAAATAACGGCTCATCAGGACCGTAATAACTTACCTTAACTAACTCCCTTCACTTTGGTACAGCAACTTAAACACAAAGATATAAGCACTATTATGGATTATATTTAATAAAATATGAAAAACTTTTATTATATTGTATCTTCATTACATATTCTTCATTCATTAAGAAAGTCACGTTGCAGTTACATTTAAATATCACCGCCCCGAACTATATCGGGTTTAAAATAGCGCATTAAAATGACAAGTTCAAAAATATAAAATATATTCAACAATCAATCTAAAAACGTAATGTATTGTTAATAAAATTCGGCAAATTTAGTGTTGGACACTTCGTTTAACATCATCCTTACTTTATGAAAACTTACCAGCACCTTATTCGTGATGTTAATGTGTTGGTAAAGCGACTTGTATTTATTGATTCAATAAAAACAGAACCACCAAAAGCAGAACACTATGAAAAACACAAAATAAATTTAATAAAAAACACTACTCGGCCAAAAGCATAGTTTTAATGCTCCGCGCGTCGATGTGACACCATGTATGCACAAGAACAACTCAGATGAAACTGATGTTAATTCAAAGGTACGCTATTCGCCAGTTTACAAAGTATCAAACAATCAATTCAAACTGAATCAATGTGTGTGACGCCATTTCTGCGGAAATAAGGTAAATTCCCAGATACTTAACGCTGCTGGGAATCACTACAGCTATTAATCTGGTGTTTCAATCAGCCTCTAACGTGAAGTCTCAACACCGTGCTTGGTTTTGGCGCTGAAAGCAATATGTACCTTAAATGCCGTACCATGCCATCCGCAATCAAACCTATAATGATATGCGGCGTTTCAAGATGCATTTGATTTTTCCTAACCTAGCGCGAAAAGCGTAAGCTGTAGATATTCTACAAAAAACCGTAAAAGCGCAAATACAAACGGTGTATGGTGCCACTATCAAACATCATTCACTGCCAAAAACCATCTAACAGTAATGTTTGTTGCCAGTGTTGGTGCAAAGAGCCCATGGCGATACCCACAACCGTCGGGTGACATTACCCATAAGTATCAGCTATATTCAGTTTCCCACTAATATGATTCAAACTTTGGATTCATTTCTCAGTACACTAAAACGTGATTCAGGCTCTGTGACCACTTAATGATGGTATAACACTTGGATGATGTGTTGCCCCAAGTAGAGCATGAATAACCCCATACCTCGTAGTAAACTAATCCGCCGGATCAAGGCCATTATAATTCTCGTTTTATATTTCGTCATGGAAATACGATACTCAGCTACACGGATAATGCACAACTCACGATCAATTCGCTCCAAACTGACAATTCACCGTGAAGTACACTACCACCTTGCTGGGGAAAAAACACATTTCAAGCATTTACCCAAAAACGCAACTGATCAATAAACAGGGGGTGACAAAAATTCAAGCGTGTTGAATTTCGAATTCAACTATGCCACCATAAATAAATCTCAAAGAACTGTATCCAATGCATGATGATTCATGAACAGCAAGACCGCGACCAAACAAAATTAACCTTAAGGGCTCCTGGGGTTTTTAAAAACTCAAATATCAAATAACTGTATTGATTATCAGGTTAAATTTTTGCACATGATTTCTAAATGCACAGCGTCGGAACTGGCCCTGTGACGTAAGTTCTTTACAGGATATGGACTGGGCAATCTACCGTTTCCCCAGAAAGTTGTTTTTTGCTCGAGATAGAATCCCACTTATAAACGCCTCATATACACTATAAGTTGTAAACGCACGGCTCTTATAGTCTAATTAAGGCATCTCGGTTAGACAATGGTTATAATTCTTTCCCTTATCAAATCTCAAGCGATTCACAAAAGTCGACCGGGTACAACAAATCAAAATGGCACCTCTGGGTTTGAGCGATGTAACAATCAGGTTTGATTCCTTCTTATCCAAACCAACAGCTGACCTTACTGGAAACCGTATACAATTATCAATTTCGTCTGACTGAAACATTTTGCTCTAGAACGAATGGTTATCCAGGGGAGTTGCCACATTATGAGGCTTACAACCCCTTGAATACTTCAGTGGCGAGTTGATACTATGGGTATGAGTCACTGCAGGATGATAATGCTTGTTTAAAGCCACGCTGTAAATGATACATAGCCGCACAACCATTTCCCACCCGTTAGCAAAAATATTACCCCCAGTCCTATAATCAAATCCGCTCTACAAATACGAAAGAAAGTTAGAAAACCCAAGCTGCAATTTTCCAATTCACCGTAGACCGCAATGGTAATACTTTAATTCTTTCTTGAGTACGTTATATAAACCAGCTTGAACCTCTAAGTACTTAGTTCATACCAACGTTATAAACAAGCCTATGGAAAAGGATAATGTAATGACGTTGCCGATCTGGGTAACGCTCTAGACCATCGAGGCCTGCCAGCGCGGAAAAAACAAGCTACATAGAACTTATATCCCTAGCATGGATTTTACCCTCTAACAGAAAGTTTCAGACAACTGGTCAGCTTCCTTATTAACATCCAAGCACGTTTACGTAGTTTAGCTACTTTAGCTTCTGGCGTTATGGTTCACGTGCTCAAACCTATAATGCACAGGCCTGTCTAACCGAGCTGCCCACCCACCCTCAAAGCCCTGTTAACTAACCCTTGTAAATCTCATTTCTATGCCTAAGCTCACAATCTGATCCACGTGTTATATCCTACAACCCCTTACGTTACGTTCTCACAGGTATATTGGGGAAAAAAAACTAATCAATTTATCGGTCACAGCAAGTTGTCCCAAATACTAGGATAATACTAACTCCTCTACTATACTCGCCTCAAGCAGCGCAGCATGGACCCTAGCGATTCTGGTGTCTTTTAAATACGAATATCTAACGTATGTTGTGCTACTTAAACACGCGCAAAATACCCTGATTAAATGCACCAACTTTGCTTACAATGATGTAATGTAATGCACTTTGAGAATATATCCCGGAAACTGACATAACTGTACGACCAAAAAACCACTTGCCGAACCGTCACAGCATGGGGGAATCTGAGATCTCTAATTCTGACCACCCCTTATACCCACCTTCAGAAACCCTACCCACACCCAACAACGAAAGATAGGGAACGAAGATTACGCTTCGTCAGAATTTCGACTATCTTTGTGAAAACTGCTTGTGTTGTTGCAAGGCCAACTACACCCTTTTCGTCCGCAATGTATTTTGATAATCTAAGCTCATCCAGCCGTTTCACACAATTTGGCTTAGAGAGCCTAAGCATACTTCTAACCTATTGGTTTATTGAAATAATGCATGGTTCTATTCATTGCACGGTATTCTTTAAACTTGCCCCTTGAATATTTAAATAAACACAAGTAGATAATTCTAACTTCTCCTTTATTAATCGTAAGGCGTATTCACATGACATAACGTAACTCATGACGAGATCTAGCTATTCCCATCTGCGTTATTCATTTTGAACGTCTAACCAAAACGTGCTATCTGAAATGCGTCACACTTCCCCGTAGATTACGATGAATTGGACTTATGACATCCACCCAAGTGGATAGCATACAAATTCTGTATGCTTTTGTAATTAACTAATAATCAAAAAAAGAGTAAACAAAAAAAGCCGCTGGATTTCTCCACGCTTCTTGCATAATCTAATGCACCGCATTATGCTGTATAAATAATTCAACATATTCAAAAGTTATTTTAATTATGACAGTTACAATAGACACTACAAATACCGTACCCAAACAAGACCCAAAACATGGCTCATTTGCCCTAAATAAATGGCTTTTAAATCAAATCACCCGGCGTTGAATCATCGGGCTTGTCTGCATATAGAAAATTATTGGCACCCTACAAGTATTCTATTATTTATCCATGAATTATTTAGCGAAATACAAAAAGATACCCTATCCTATGCGCAAAATCCAGGACACTGAAAGAAAAAAAAACATGCCTTAGCAGCGCGCTTATGTCAACAAAACGGTAAAATTATTCTTAGGAATCCCAGCACTGATTCTAGCAATGCGCCGTTCTAAGCCCGCTTTAAAATATCGTGACGAGCTCCAATACTTGTTATAAAAGCGATTTACAACTAAGGAGCCTAGGCTATTCAAAAATTTACTGTAACCCAAATAACTCTTTCATCTGAGTTCGACATTTTGATAAAAGCCAGAAGGTATTTGATTGGTTTGAAACGGCAGTGAATCGCCAGTATAGACGCTACTCATGCCCTTTGTATAGAGTTACCTATGATGTTAGACCTCAACACGAGACCTATAGTTCCTGCCGCTTCATTAAGCGCCAAGGATCCAAAACCAAACAAGTTGAAAGTATGAATCTTTATTCTGAACAATTTCTAAAATAATTTTATTAGGGTCTATGATCATTAATACAAGCGCATTAATGTGACGATTTTCCCCGAATTACAAGAAACCCATTAATAATAATTCATGTTTGCCACGCCTTTTTTAAAGAATCTGGATGCTTGAACCCGGCATATTAAATTAATTAAGAAAAAGACAAAACATTGCTCTTAACTGCGGATTTCGAGGATAACGAAAGGATTCATCCTCAGCTGAAGAAGCCGACGGGCAAGTAAAAAACGCAAAAAGCAGTATATAATACCCGACGCTTGTTATTGTCAATTGACTAAAAACATCAGAAAGGGGGATCGAATGAAAAAGACCGAGAGGAAAAAACGAAAACAAGGACTCTCAAAAAAAAGACAATGCAAGCATATTCAATAAGACACAAACAAACGGCGATATTGTCAAACAGTGAGCAACTTCCAGACTGTTTTCTGAATCAGAATCCTGAAGAATGATATTTTAATAATCTAAAAACCTTAATCCCAAAGGGGGCATGTGAATAATTGGATAGTTCGACCGGGTGCCCATACTACGCCCAGATTCGAACTGTGATAGCTATCGAAATTAGTCAAACAGCATCTATAACCATTGGCAACCACTTCATCCGTCCCATAGCTGCAATGCTCTGGAGTTACATAGCCATTTTTTATATAGCCACAACATCGTAACCAGCCGCTAAATCATTAAACAAAACTTCTTGATGTATTTCATAACTGGTTGGATCTAATTTCACCACCTCGATGAATGGATATTCGCTGCCCCTCAGCCCGCAGCAGAGGTTTGCTTTTTCATAATATGGTCCTCCAAAAGGTGTGTGTGCATACACTTTCCAAATTAGAAGTTCGGGGAAAATAATTACATGCCTCGACCAACAAATTCCATGATCTTTCTTGCCATTATAGAATCGCACCACTGTACCTCTTCATTAGAGCTCAAATATTAGCTTCTGTTTTGGGTTGTTGGTGTTTTAAAAGTTTTTACCTTATTTCCACCCACCAGAATCGGCAACTTAATCGTACCTTTAATATAGCAACCTGGGCGGGCAAGCTTTGAGGTATGTGATGGGGGTGGCCAACCCACTTAAAGCGCTGGGAATCCCAAGACAGCTATTGGGCAAGACAAAGCCCGAACAGAAGGCAATTCCGGCGACTTACCAAGCAGAATAGTGGTATCGCATCCGCTTGGCTTTGGTCTATATAGGTACTTTTAGCCGATCCACTACCCATCGATATGATGCTGTACTCATGTGAAACTGAGTTGATGGAGTTCGGATGCTACCGTATTGTTAACAACACCGATATATTCCTGGGATGATCGTGCAAATCGAAGCATTGCTATATTATAGTCTATGCATCTCAGTGCATGACCGGTATGATATAATTAGCATGAGTTTTACCCCGAAAAACCTGATCGTCATGCTCACTTAGTCGGAAAAACATCCCATTGGGGACAACTATTTATTTTCTTTACGCCTGATTTAAAATGAGCATTACTCTGAGCTCGATCCGGGCGAGTCAAGCAGGGACTGGCACTCAAACCTGAATTCTCCTACAGCCGTAAACCTGCCCCGAAAGGGTTGTTTTGGGCCTGTAACGGAATTCGCTACTACGCCAATTCAAAGTCACAGTAGCCGGATACTTATCAGTTGGCATGGCTTATGCCATGCATGTGTGAGGAATAAAAACCCAAAGCGATGCCAATACTGACACGATTATGCAGGATTCGTGCATCTACTTCATAGGGGATGTCAGGCATTCACATATTTTTCTGCTTTTTCTGGGCATTCGCCAAATTATGAACAGTTCTTATAATATATGACAACCAGTAGCAATCTCCCTACCTAGTTATGGTCGTAACCCGAAGCCGACCTTTCGATGCAAGCCCCCGACAGCAGAAATATCAGCGCATATTGAACCGATATAGCCAACTAAATGTGCAAATAAAAAGTACTCGTGCCAATGCGCCATGGCCTTGCACCTGCAGCGACTGCACGTTCATCTGGTGATCGCGTTGTGAAAACATTATCACAGATTCAGACTAATACAATACGCTACAGATTCACTCTCTTGCACTAGCCTCGCTACATATCGACGTAGGACAATTCCTGATTAGTGATCGAATGTCATCCTCCCATCGCGGGTAAACTGTTGCTTCCAGTCTGAACTTAAACCGTTGTTAACAGTAGTCTGTGGTAGCGCGCATATGTGACCATACGACCATGCATGCACCTTATCAATCTATGTTTCTATGTCCCTTTGAGAAACCTGTGATTTATTCGCGCGGGATGCCGATAAAAAAATAAACATTGTTGTTAAACTGAAGCCTACACTTCAGCACTGACTCACAATTATTTACATCAATTTATATGCTCGCGCATTACTCTGCCATTTCCAAAGCCACCTTTATATGAGCATCAATAGTCTTGTATCGAAATTATCTCGATGCAAAGCTGTGTTTTTGCCAGTGCCTGAGTTTTGTGCGAAGACGAAGCTTCCACCCACCAAATCCTGTTGCCCTAAAGAACTGTGGCAAGACTTTAAGATGCAGACATCTAAACTCCAAAATAGAATAAATTGCCTTCAAAAATGTCCTCTAGCATGTCCAAAATATATGCCTGACATCTACGTTGTTATCACTCAAGGATCATCTTTTTTTGATTGGCGTACACGGTGCCCAGATTACCGGTACCTCACTTCGCGAAATCAGTGAAAAAGAAGAGTTATTTATTAAACGTCATGAAGGTTATGCAACATCTGATTCAAGTGCGGTGGCCCAGGACAGAGGACCATCAGAAATTGCGACCAGAAAAAGTCCGATTGAAGTGCGCTAGTTGCGCGCCCTGGGTAGAGAACAATTTAGACCAAAGTGTGTAAATTTATGGCCATCCGTATTTGTTATGCTGATATGCGTCTCAACGCAATAACAGATCGTATAATGTGCTATTGGCTAGAAGAATTGTAGAAGGCTAGAAAAAGGACCTTTACATTACGGGTTACGTCGAAGACTTGGTCCCCAAACTGGGCTTGACCTTTGAATTAGTGCTTTTTGTATTAAGCAGTGCAGAACATTAATTAGACACAAATCTGTTCTGAGAAAAATTGCATGCCGAACACCAATCTATTAGCCACGTTCTTTCATTCAGCCTAGTCACACGAAATTCATTATCAATTTTGCATCAAATTATATCTCTCTCCTT
>Ga0163217_1052072_pt1 | contig 13695 bp, 20 predicted proteins | sample SynspAceP_FD_185933 | JGI IMG/M metagenome (GOLD analysis project Ga0163217, IMG submission 185933) | Saline lake microbial communities from Ace Lake in Antarctica - Synechococcus sp. Ace-P (PacBio error correction) | ecosystem: Environmental > Aquatic > Non-marine Saline and Alkaline > Saline ... | reverse complement strand
CGCCTGCCAGCAACTGATCGGCCCAGCCCGCCCGTCAGTACCCCACAACTGCAGCTTTCCCCTGAAACCTGCCGGTAGAAAGGCGCGCAAGCTGTCGCGTGCGCCGCCAGCCCCAGCGCTCCGCTTCTGAGCGGCGGCCAGCCGCAATTCCTCGCGACGCTGCGCGGGGCTGGCCAGCAGCGGCTGTTGCGACGCCAGCTGCTGGGCTCATCGGGGCGTCATAGAGACAAAACCGTTGACCCCATCGTAACGATGTCCGGGATGCCGCGCCGCGGGTTGGCGCCCCACCACCGGGCAACCCCCCCGCCGCCATGGGCCTTCAGCAGCACCAGCCCCAGGTTTCGGTGCTGGAGGGGAAAACAGGGAAAAGCATCGGCATGGCATAGGCGCTGGCCAGCTCTTCACCGCCATGTAGCGAGGAAACGTGGTGGCCTGCCGGCAAACACCTTTTTCCGAGCTGTTTGGCGATGGGGCCGTCAACCGACTAGCGCCCAGACGGGCCTGGGGCATGCATCGAGCCACGGGCCGAAATCCGGCTCACTGTTTTTTCGGCCGAGAGTCGCCGACCATAGAAGCAGCAGGGCTTGTCACGTCGGCTGCATGCCCCAATTAGGGTGCGGCCGCATTGCCGGGATTGCCGCAAGCTCCGCCGGAACAAGTTCCGGTGCAACGCCCCGTTGCCAAGGGCGGTGTGCTGGATTGCCCCGCTTGCTGAGCTCCTCAACCATCGCCCTGGAGGGCAGACGTTGAGCTTCGGCCTGGTTGTGGGCGCTTTGAGCAGTCCCAGAGGCAAAGGCTCAGCAGCCGAGCCGTAGTGCTCGAGTACTTGGCAGATGGGGTGATAAGCTGGCCACCAGAGGGATCTTGGCGCGGACTTGCCAGGCCAGAGCGGCCCAGCCCGAGGGACGGCGGATGACGACATGGACCAGATCCGGCGCGAACGCCTCCAGGGCTCGGCAACGCCGCCGTAGGCAAGCGCCCCAGTTTGAGCTCGGTGTAGAGCGGCAGGGCATGGCCGGAACGGCCGATCACCCGGGCGCCCATGTAGTGTCTGGACCCCCTTCAGGGCAGAAACACCAGCCCAGCGTCCTCGCCCCCCCACCAGATGCTCGACCGTCTTGGTTGAGCCTGGTGACGATTCCCGTCGACCTTGGGCAGGAAAGGTTCGGTGAAAAAGACGATCTTCAAGGAGGCCTCATTCAGTGAGGTTTCTTGGCGGGTTCAGACCTTGGCCCCGACGGCCAGCGCCTGGGGAGGAGTCCAGGCGAAACGGCAGGGGATTTCGGGAGCATCGCAGACGTCAGCCCAGCGGCGGGTCCCACACGACCACTTCGGCAGCAGGGACCATCTTCCAGGTGGTGGTTTGAGGCCCAGGCTCCAATCAGGCAAGCGTTATCGACGATTCAGATCGTCTCGATCGCTTCCTTGCGGGGTTGGCAGATGCTCCACCTTGCGCCGGTGACGGCGGCACCCTTCTTCGGCCAGATTCCTTGACCTTGTGGGCTTTCGGTTCATCTGGTGTAGAATCCGGACCTTTTCGCCAGATTTGGGCGGGTTGGCGACGGCCAGCTCCACACACTTGACTGGAATCCGGAGTGAATGAAGGCGCGGGTTGACCACCGGTGGTGGACGTGAGGATAGCCGATTCGCGGCCTGCATCAGGAAAACGCGTTGTAGGCACCGGTGCCCGTAGTCGCGTCGTAACGAAGCGGTGACCAGCCGGGGATTCCGGTCAGTAGATCGGGATTGGTGCCCAGGACATCCCCTGATGGAGATCGCGGTGACACGGATGTTTTTCCGTTCTTGTATGTAATAGAAGAACAGCAATTGGTCGAGCGTTCTTGGTCATGTATAGACCTGCCCGGATCGCGTGGGTGGAGAATCTTTCGCGGAAACCGGGTTGCCACGGGCTGGGAACCTCAACGTGAGGTAAGCCCTTCCGGAATGCGTGCGCCGCCGGTGAGCCTAAGCCGTACACCCCATCGTTTTTGCCGAGGTGGGACAATGTGCACATCCAGCCGCTCTCGACTGATGCGCAGAGGCAGGTTGTGGGTGCGTTTGACGTTGTGTCGACCGCGTATAGCGCTTTGTGGCGCTGGATTTCATCGAGTAAGGCGCGCGCGCTGCTAAACGGCGAAATGCACCACCCGCCCGCTTCGCGCCGCTCCTGGCCGCAGGCAAACCCAGGCAGGCCCTCGTAGATTCTGGGCGATGTCGAGCGGCACAAAAGCGAATGTAACACGGCGGGCTGCGCCGCCGGTTTTCCCCAGGCCCGCCAGGCGGCCTGCAGGTTGGCGATCGGGTGAACACTCAACGCCGAGAACCCCGATGGTCGATCTTGCGACGGCTTTGAGATTGTCACTATCCCACCACGTCGTGGCCGCCATCGCCAGATTCACGCGCCGCCAGCCGCAAAGCCATCCGCCACCGAGAAGACAGAAACCTTCACGTCTGAACTCCTGCTGAACGAGACGAATGCTCCCTTGGCAAGCTACTACAGGCATTCAGCGCCTCCGCCGGGGCCCGGCCCGTTCAGCTGATCCCCACAGCCCACAGCCCAGCATCGCAAAGCACCAGCAAGCGACCCACGGATCAGCAACAGAAGCGTGAGGCGGCTTGAGGCCACCCACGGACCACCACCTGGATCGGGGGCTCCTCCCCATTAGCAAAGGCATTCGGCGGCCGCCGTCCTCCCGTGTCACCGGACCATGCAGAAACCCCCCCTGAAGAAGGGCAAGAGTAAGCACGCGTCGGTTGGGCGGACGGCATGCTCGGGGGTAAGTTCATGCGCTCCGCCCGCCCGCCTGGCCGACCAGCCCCTGAACGGAGAAACTGGCCCAGAGGCCTCCTGGCGCCAAGGGCAAAGCGGCCAGCCCGGCAGGCGATCCGAACCAGCCTCTGTGGCCCATGCCATGGCCTCAGCCATCGCGGCAGGGTCACCGGCGCAGGGCGATGGCGCTGTTGACAACAGGCATCGCCACCCACTCCATGGCCTGGCCGCTTCGCTGGGACGCCGATGCCCGCATCCACCCCAACCGAAACCCCGGCCCGCTTTTGCGATGATCAGGGCGATATGGCGCATTGCGACCCCTGGGCGGAGCGATCGCGGTGAGGCCAGCGGCATGACCGTGGCACAAACCGCCTCTTCAAGCCGTTTGGAGCAGAAGCGGATCGCATTGATGTACGGGAGCACGTTGAAGCCCTCGGCCACAAAGCTGCTCTGCCCTGGAGCGTGCGAAGGATCGGCAAGCAAAGTGGCGGCCCCTCCGGGATCACCTTCCAAGCTTCACAAAAGTTGTTATCTCCTGACCGACCAGCTGCCCAGCTCCCGGCCGAGCCGCCCGCCACCCCGCCGGCCTCTTCGGCGGTGGCCAGGCCTGCGGATGTGCGGGCAAACATCCAGGAATCCGCACTCCAAGTCGATGGCCTCGATTCAAGCCCGCCATGGCCCGGAGCTGAAGCTTGTCTGCACCCGGCGCACCGCCACGGGTGACGAATCTCGCACGCTCGCCGCCAGCTGGGCCCGCATGACCTGAGGCTGGGTACTGCCGGTTCCGGTCATCAGCCGGGCTCCGAACAGCGCGGCCACCGATCATCAGGGCTGTCGCATGCGGCTGGATCCGTTGCAGACATGTTTCCGGCACAGCAACTCTTCGCGTCTAGCCAGGATTTCCCTTCGGCCACGTGTTGCCGCTGCGGATGAATCAGCAACTTTAAGTCGCAGGCGTGGGCGGGCGTCCATCGGGATTCAGGCCACCGGGCCTCAGCAGCTGCTCCGGCAGCGCGTGGCTTCATCAGCGCAGCCTGACCTTGCGCGGCCCCTTAATCTTGATCAAAAGCTTGGTCAGCCCCTATGTACCCTGTCCTTCGCTTGCGCTCGCCGGCCTACGCCGGGTCCGATCGGCTCGATGGTGCCCTTCAAACCCCGCGAAATCCCAAACACGTCGAATTCGTTCCAAACTGACTTTCGCTCGCGTTTGAAACCTTCGATCCCAGCGCTCCGCGCCCTGCAACTGGTGAAGCAACTACCCCGCCGGCTGGGGGGGCAGTTTATTTTCAGCTTTCGCTCGGACCACCCCTGTGCCGCTGGAGCTGCGGGCTCGACACGCTCACCGCCAGTCGTGGCAGATCTGTTGATTCTGCGCGCGCGATGAACGATCGGGATCCGTCACGACGGCCGTGCAGGGCAAATCTCAATGCCAAAGCGGATCAATTTGAGCTGCTGCCCCCTGATCGACAAGCTCCCCCCAGCCCCCCCCAGGGGGGGGGGGCGGGGGGCCAACCCCCCCCCCCCCCCCGGGGGGGCCCCCCCCCCCCCCCCCCTCCCCCCCCCCCTGGGAGGCCGGAGCCCGGTGGTGACTTTCTCGGCCTGGAGGGGTTAGCTTAGCGGCTGGAATGGCACCCAGGCTGGGACCAATCCCGGGCAGACGCTGTGCTGGCACCACTGCAAGGCTGACCAGCCAAACCAAGCGCCCTGGGCACAAGTCTCCTGGAGCCGATCCGAGGGTCTGTGTGAGCAAGCAAGGTTCCGCAGAGCTCTTTCTGAATCCGCGCAATTCCTGAAGACGTCAGGCCACTTTCTGCAGACGGCGGCTTTCCAGAAGGCTTGCGTTTCTCGCCGAGGATGGCGAGGTTTGCTTTCACAACTACGACGCCTTCTTCATGCCTGCCCCACTTGCTGGGAGCGGGATCACAGCGTCCTGAGGGTTGCGGCGATCAAGCAGTTTGAGTCGTTTGGCCTTGTTTTGTTGCCGGGGTCGAGACACAAGAGCCTGCCTGGTACGCCTTGCCGCGCCTCGTCCGGTTTCTCTGGGACGCTCAAGGGCATAGCAACACAGGCGTTATGTGAGGCGCCAACGCGGATAATCAGGCTTGGCCTGCAGGGCCGCCTTGTAGACGGGTGCCGCTTACTGAAAGTTGTTCTTGGGCGGCCCAGTAGAAGCCAGAGCGTTCTGCATCAGGGACCTGGGCCTCATTCGGCTCAACCGGCTGAGCGCTTCAGGGCAGTTGCAAAGGAGCGACGGCCTGGCATACATCCGCTTGCGCCAGTTGCACCGAAGCCAGTTCAATTAGAGAGTGGCCGGATCCTGGCTCGCTTCCTTCCTTTCCCTTCCACCGGAGAGGTGCTTCATCCCGGGCCGCACCCGCAACCCAACTGGAAGCGATCAGCACAGCCAGCGGCACCCAACAGGAAACGATCAGTCCAATCAGTAAGCCTGAGCAGAGCATGTCCATGGGGCCTCCTCGGTCAGGTGGAATCAGCGATTGGCTCCCCAACGGACATGGCGAAGCTGGACAAGACGGGATCGGCACAGCCAGCTGGGCCAAAACATCATCGGTTCAGCTGCACATCGGCCCGCTGAAGCCACCGATCAGGGCCGGCTGTAGCTGAGCCATTCAGGCGTGCCCCAGCCGCATTGCATGCGAGCAAATCCAAGAGCGGCGAAGTCACGCTTGCGGCGCTGCGATCCCTGTATGCGATTGCCACAGGGGGGGGGGCCTTCATCACCGCTGCGTTGCGGTACGTGAACAACTTTGCTCCGCTTGCCCCTGAAAGCGCGGGCCCAGTCTTAAAAACCTTGATGCGGCGGCTTTGCGGGCAACGTGCCCCTCTTGGACGCGAGCCATTGATTCAGTTTCGGGAGTGAATGGGTGGTCGATCAGTGGCGTAAAAGGAGCATTGCCCCTCACGGTTGTCCACATCCGCGCTCGTCGACGACACCATCGTGCCGAGATAGCCTTGCGTTTCGGCTCTTGTGATTCAAGCAGGTGATTGTGAAAGCCGGCGGCGCTGAATTTCCGTTACCGCTGGAGCCTGAAGCGCTTGGCCGCAGCTCTGCGGGTCTTGAGTTTCGGCATCTCTTGCGGCCCGAACCACAAACAACCAAAGTACGACTGGAAGCGCCCTTCGCCAACTCCCCCCTGCTTCCCTGTCCTTTCGAACCCCTTGCGGCCTTTGCTGCCGGCCCATGCCTCACCTGACCCTGCTTCAGCCCGCTCCAGTCACCGCCCTTTCCAGGCACTTGCCTTTCCAAGCAACGGCCTAGCGGCCGCTCTTGACTGGGTCTCGGTTGCTTCTCGCTGTCGATGGCGGCGGGGTGCCGTGGCGCGTCCGCTCCAGTGGCGCGTTGCACTGGCCGACCCAGCCGCCGCCGCCACTGAACGGAAACAATCCCGTGCTCTGGGATTGTCTGCCTCAAGGCTGGGCCCTGCAGCTCCGCTGTGCTGGCAGGCGGCCAGTGGAGCTGTGACCCTCACCGATTGCCCCGGGCAGAGCATAGCGCGGCCAGCCTGACCCTGCGCTGGCGGGAGCGGCCCCTCGCCGAAACGCTTTGCCCCTGGAGGCGCAGTGTGCTGCGGGCCGTCGCCAGCTTCGAGAAGTGCCGAGCAGGCGGCCACGCCGCAAAGGCACTCGCGTGTGGCCAGGCCCAGGTCGCCTTCCCCAGGAATTTGAGGTGTGGGCACCGCTGGATCGGGACCGCTCCGCAGGTCACGGCCCGCGAGCAGAGCAGGTGCTGAAACAGCCGTCGACGCTTCGAAACCCCGGCGGCGGCGGCTGCTAGGAGGTCCGATTTCAGGTCAGCGCCTCCCCGGTGGGCTGCGCTGGGACGGCGGTGGTGTTCCAGAGGGACCGTTCCGCCTCCAGTTGCGAAACGCCTACGGCGCTGGAGCCTGATCGAGGCAGGTGCCGATCGAGCGCTACCTGCTCGGGTGTTCCCACGAAATTGGCGCCCCTCGCCAGCGGCAGGCTCCTGCGGCGCCAGCCGGTGCTGGCACGCACCTGGCCTTTGCGCAACCGCCACCGCTTCGCCACCGATGGCTACACCTCTGCGCTGACACCCAGTGCCAGTCTATGCCGATCCCCGCCAGCCGGCGCTCCGTGCGGGGGCCATTCAGGCCACCCAGGGGCCAGTACTCAGCTTTGGCGAACGAACGATCAACGCGGTTTGTATCACCCACCAAATGCGGCATCTCCGCTGCGTTCGAGGAGTCTGAGCGGCGAGGGCCCGCCCCTATCTGCCAGGCCCGTCCGGATTGGGCCGAGCGCCCTTTGCCCAAACGCTTCGCCGTCCCTCTGCCAGCGACCCTGCTGCCCGGACTCCTGAGCCAGCGCAGCCGGCCCTATGGCGCGACCCACCCCCGTTTCCGCTGGGCAACGAAGGCTCACTGGCCCCCAATGGCCAGGATTTAGCTCGCAGCGGCGCCCAAGCAATTGGGCACCCCCCTGCGCTCAAGTTCTTGGAAGCGGGCCGATGCGGCGGTGCTGGCACTGGCCGTCGAGTCGCAGCGCCGGGGAGCGGGTTCTGCGCTCGATTGCGATCCGTCGCACCTTCCGCCAACTGCCAGGCACCCCTGTTCGACCTGGTTTCCTGATGGTGCCGGTGCCTGGCGATTTCGTCGGAGGCGCTTTGGCCATGTGCTGGGTTGCCCAAGGCTGGAGGCCCATTTCGATCTGGCGGCACGGGGCTGGAGCCTGACGGCGCATCTCGAGCACTACTACCCGGGCACGGATCTAAAAGGGCGATCAGCTCCTTTGCGGTGACCTCTAGAAATTGAAACCACACCGTTCAAAACGTCCACGGATCCAGGCCCTGAAGGGCACGTTCTTGAAGTGGATGTCTTGAAGCTGCAGAGCGTCTCGTACAGGGGCACAGCGAAGCCCAATGGCCGCCCCAGGGGCGGGCGAAGGGCAAGGCGCCGTGTTTTGTGATCCTCTGCGCTGCTGGCCGGGGTTAGCTCCCACTGGCTTGAGGCCACCCCGCATGCTGCTGCCCGCGATAAAACAAGCGTCAGCTTGCTGATGGCCACCTACCTGCGCCGCACCGTCTTTCAGTCCCTCTGCGCGGGTCCGTCTCAACGCGACGCCGGCATCCCCCCTTCGCCCTGGCCTGGTGGTGATCAGGATCTGGCCCGAGGTGGATTGTTGTGGTGGCCGGCCCGGGACGAAGGGAAGCGTGCCGTGCGCTGGTGCACGGGTTCTGCCGTTTGGACTATCCGCCGCAAACTGCCTGGAGGTGTGGTGTCGCAATGACGGCAGTGAAAGACCGCACGGCAGGCTGCTGGCGATCTTGAGCGTCAACACCCCAGCTCACGGGTGATCCGGCGCAGCCGCGAGGCGGGCGCGCAAATCAGGCGGCGCTCAACACCGTTCTCGACCGCCTTCAGGGCCGCTGGATGCTCGGTGCTCGATGCCGATGCCGTGGCGCAGGCCGATCTGCTCCAGCGGCTGGTGGCCCATGCCGAAACGGCCGTTGGTCGCGTTTCAGTTGCGCAACGGGCGTGGGAAACCACCGAGCGGCCAAACCTGCTCACCCGGGGCCAGGGCCATGGAAATGGGCTCTCGACCTGGGATCCAGGAGGCGCTTGCTGCCGGCGGAATCGCTGACTGCGCGGCAATGGCCAGCTTGCTCCCGCCGTGCGCCGCTCCGCGCTTGCGTGGATCAACCGAACAGAGACCGTTACCGATGACCTGACCCTCAGCTTCCGCCTGCTCTGGCTGGGGCATCCGGTTGAATGCTGTGGATCCGCCACCGCAAGTAGAGAAGAGGCGTTCTGACCCTGCCCTCGCTCTGGAGACAACGCAGCGCTGGGCCGGAAGGGGCTGCAGCGCTTCTCGATTAACTGGCCAGGCCTTACCTCCTCCCGCCTATCGCTGCGGCAAGCGGCTTTGGATCTCGTGCTTCTTTTTCATCCAAGTACGCCTTTGCCGGGTGATGGAGCGTTCGATCTGTTCACCCGCCCTGCTTGACCGCTTCCCAGCCAGCCATTCTGGCCCCTGACCTTCGTGGCATCAGGACTGACGGGCGGGCCATGTGATCGTGTTGCCGCCGTTTCAGCCGAGGGCCTGCCTTGCCCGGCCGTATGAACCCGTTTACTCCATCGCCCTGGCATGCTATCGCCCACTGGTTCGGGTGATCCCTGGGCTGGCGCTGGCAATGGCCCTCTTTGCCGAACGGACTCGGTCTGGGCCAGAGACCCTCCATCTCGGTCTTCCAGACGATCCCGACGACGACGAACGCCCTGCCCGGCGATTTCCCGATCTGACACCCAGGTGTCCTAGTCGGCTGCTGACTTACTCGCAAGAGTTTCGCCCTCACTCCCAGTTCCTTCATTCAGGACTGACCACACTTCTCCGTTGAAGAACTCCGCAAAACAGGCCGGCGGGCCTGCTCTTCAAGCGTTTGCCGATCCGCTGGGGTTCCGGGCCGTCGAGCTGGGCCGTGCGCAGCCAGTAGCAGCAGCGGACTAGGGGCTTGTGGGCGCAGGCCGATTTGCTGCACGGGCGCCACAGTTGAAACCGCTGGGCCCTGGGATCGCAGCTGGGACAGCCGGAGCACTTGACTCGGGCCACAGGTGGACCTGCAGGGCCCTGGTGGTTTCCAGCAGCAGCTGGCGCGGGCTGGGGCCCCCCCCCCCCCAAGCCGCACTCAGGCAGTGCTTCTCCACAGGGGAACCGGCTCGTTGCCACCATCGGGAATCCATTTCCGCTGACCTGGCACCACGGCCCGCTGGCTGTCGAGCCGCGCCAGCGACGGCCTTTCTGGACAAACAACATCGCGTCGAAGGCAGCTCCAGCAGGAAAGCGATCTGCTGCCACCAACTCAGCCAGGTTCTGGCTGGTCGCATCTGGCACACCCAAAACGGGAAGCGGCGGCGGATCAGGGCTGGGTTCAGGGCGAGGCCGGAGGAGCGCGTATCGGGGGACGGGCAGAGGGGCGCCTGAACCGAGGGCGGTTGAGCGGAGCTGGGTGTAACCGGCTTGGCGATGGCAACGCTGCTGGTTCGGCCAAGCAACCCCAACAGCAAAACACTTCAGCCAGAGCCGCGGCTGGATGCTCTGCGCAAATTTTTGTTTCGTGCCCTCCAGTTTGCTTCTTGCCAGCCGCAAGCAACCGATCACTGCTGAGCCCTGGCCAGCTCAAGCAGCTGGGGCCGGTTACTGGGGGGAAAAGGCTGCTCAGTTTCGGGCCATCCGGGCGCGTACGGCCAAACACAGATCGCGGCCAACAGAGGAGGCCAGCCCCTGGCAGCACCCGCGGAAGGTTCGCGCCGGCGCGTCAAGCAAGCAGGCGGCAGGGCCTCCGATCAGCTCCAGGCTCAAAGGCAGCCAGAGCCATGCCCCACGTGAGCAGTTCCTGCTCGGCACGCCCCGAGCAGCTCCCAGATCGCCCCGACTTCGATCGAAGCCGCAACAGGCTGAGGGCTGGTCGAGCAGGCTCCTCCGCATCCCTCAGCCCTCCCTGGGCCCGTTTGCGCCACACCTGCAGGCCTCCGGCGGTTGATGCCGATCTGCTCCTGCTCGGCGATGTAGCGCAGGTGCGCCCTCCAGGGCCGCCAGCGGATGCGGCGAAAATCGAAGCGCTGGCAACGGAGAGGATCGTCGCAGACGCGCTCGGATCCTGGTGGCCACCACAACACCACCCGGGCGCGCTCCTCCAGTGTTTTTTGGAGCAGGGCGTTGAAGCCGCGGTCGAGAGCCATTGGCACTTCGTCATCACGCTTAGACCTTCCAGCGGGCCTGACCGGCTGCGAAAAACGGGAACGCTCGATCAGCCGCGGATGTGTCGACGCCCGGTTGATGGAGGGCCGCGTACATCTCGCATCCACCATCGAGGGCGTTGCCTGCGGGATCGAGTGCAGATTCACAGACCCCGCAGGGGTTCCGGGTGGGGCAGGCTGGCCCACAATTCAGCGAACGGGGCCAGGATCGGGGCACTGGAGGTCTTGCCGTTCCCCGGCGCCACTGAACAGGTAGGCGGGGGCGATTCATCCGCGTTCTGCAGCAGGGCGTTTACGCAGCGTGGCCGCAATCGCCTCTCCTGGGCCAAACCAGCTGTCCGAACCGCTGCGGCCGGTACTTCTGTGCAGCGGTTCATAGGCGCGGCCTCGCTCATGGGCGGTGGTTCCCGGCCGGATGTCCCCTCTCGATCAGCTTCTGCAGCCTTCCTTCCAGGCTCCTCCCACCCGTGGCGAGCTGGTCCGCCAGGTTCTGCGGGCTGCAGCTGCAGCCGCAAAACGAACTGGTCGGGCGCTTTTCTTGCTCGACCCCACTCGACAGCTCCGCCTGCTCCAGTTCCTGCTCAGCCGCTGCTGCAGGCGCTGGCGCAGGGCCATCGAGCTTGCTCCAGCTCTCAGGGCAGTCGCGCCGTTTATCGAGCGAAGAGGCCCTGCGCCAGGAGCAGACGAACGGCCCCAGGCAGGGGCCGATGACGAACTGGCCGATGCGAGGCGCCGAAAGCTGCGTTGCGCAAGCCGTCCTCCACCTGAGTGCTGCTGGTGTGGCCGGTCTTGCACCAATCGGCGAAGTCGTTTCCGCAGTTGTGAACCACCAGTTGTAAGCTCTGCTCGCCGAGCCGGCCCATGCCGCCGGAGGGTCCACGCCCGAAGGGAGATGGCGCCGGGTCGTAGGACAACCCACGGTGGCGTCTTCGCCGCGGCGGAACTGCCGAGCTGACTGCGCCAGGATTCTGCTGCCTTCAGTAGTGGAACGACAGTGCGTCGCCAGTCGGATGCCGGTGAATGCGTCAAACAGATCTCTATGCCTGCGAGGGCACCTGCAGATGGTCAGCGGCGGCCATGGACGGCGTCCTTCCGGCCTCAGGCCGAGCTCCTGTTTGCTTGATCACACTGGCGATGCAGCACCCTGACTTCCGCCGCTGCTCGACCAGCTCCCGGTAACTAAGTGCTGACATCGTGCTGGCGGGAGGTCATACATCAGTCGAGCATTCAGATCTTCGATGATGCGCGCAGCGCTCGGGCACCTGTACGGGCCGGTGGCCTCATGGCAATCGCCTCGACGGCCTCGGGCTCGAAACTCCAGGCTGACCCACTGTCCATGCCTCAGCAAGGTCTGGAAACTGCTGACGAGTGCATCGCGCGGCTCGTAGAGATCGCCTGAGCGCGCGCACATCCGAGGGGTTCAAAAAGCACCGCGCTGACCGGCAAGCGGCCGATGAACTCTGGAAATCAGGCCGTAGCGAAACCAGTCTTCGGGGGCTCCATGTGGCCGCAGCACATGGGCCGCCTGCTGTTCTTTGCTTGTTGCGGTGCGGCGCGCCGTCGTTGCGGCAGGAAGCCGATCGAATTGCGCGCCCAGCCGCCGCTGCACCAACATTCGTCGAGACCCACGAAAAGCACCACACAGAGTGAACAGGATCTGCTGGTGTCGATTCTGGATGCAGTCTTAGGTTAGGGATGCTTTTCGGCCCCCTGGGCGCACGTTGGCGACGGTGCCCTCCAGCATCTTCAGCAGCCTGCTACCCTCACCCGCGAACAAGCCGGGTGAATCGAGGGGTTTTCACTCTGCGGGCATTCTTGTCGATCTCGTCGATTTAGATGATGCCCGCTGGCCTGGTCCACATCCATTCCGCCTTCTGCAACAGCCGCAGCAGGATAGTTCCCACGTCTTCACCGACGTAGCCCGCTTCGGTGAGGCGTTGGTGCATTCCGCCACCGCAAAACGGCACATCAAAAGCAGTTCGGCCAGGCGTCTGGGCCAGGCAGGGTCTTGCCGCAGCCGGTGGGCGATCAGCAAGATGTTGGATTTGTGCAAGCCGGGGCCGGTGCGATCGAATTCTCGCCATTGCCCATCGCCCTGCCAGGCCAGGCGCTTGTATGTGGTAGACAGCCACGGAGAGCACTTTCTTGGGCCTCCTCCTGGCCCACCACCTGGGCATCGAGAAAACGATTTATGCAGGGGCTTGGAATCGTGCCAGGTGGGAGCTGGCTTGCGGTTTTTTGCGGCGCGGCTTTGCGCGGCCGTTATCCGCAAGCGGCCGGGTACCCGCCCTGAAACCTACGAACTAAGTCCTTCATCAAGGGATCTCGTTACAAGATCGATGCATTCATCGCAGATTGTAGACCCCGGCCCGGAACGATGCAACTTGCGCACCTGCCTTCCGAACTTGCGCGCCAGATGACGAACACGTTCGGAGAATAGGCGTCGAGACGTGGGGCCATCAGCGAGCTTCAGAGCGAAGGAAAGGCGTGCGGCGAAAAGGCGCGGGGAATTTCGATCGCGTCGATGCAAACCGGTAGAGCTCAGGCCAAAGGGGCTTGGCTCCCACCTGTTCGCATCGGCTTGGAGTCTCCGGCATCCCACGACCACGATCGATCAGGCCGTAGCGACGGCTTCAGGTGGAGAAAGAAAGTAAATCGCGATCGGGTCTTCGCAATTCTTGCGCCAGTGGCTGGCCGGCTGTTGTTCCAACCATCAAGGCTGTCAAAGTGTCCTTTGAGGTTAGAGGGAATTCCCTGCCTGGATTTCGAGATCGACGGCCTGGGCCCTGGGGCACCACCCATCCGGGCTGGTGGAATCATGATCCGCGCGCTGTGGAAAGGCCAGGCGTCTTGCCCTTTGCTTCCACCGGTTCAGCAGGGAAGGGGCCCCCATGGCTGGCGGGCCAGGCCATTAGCAGATTCGTTGGACCACAATCAGGGCCCCACTTTGCTTGCATGGTGTTCGTAAGATGCCAGACCCCGAAGGTGAACCGGGAACCCTTCCCGGTTGTGAAAGTTGGATGTTAGATCTGAAATTGTTTCCTTGTCTTTTTGTCTTCGGGGCTTCGAGAAAAGAGGGAAGGGGCTTGGCCCGGCCCACCCCAGGGGAAAATTTCGGGCAAAAAAAAAACGGGGGCCCGGTCCCCCCGGTTCGATTTTTTGCCCGCAGTACCCAGAAGATGAATCTCTTCTCCC
>Ga0163217_1079010_pt1 | contig 13696 bp, 15 predicted proteins | sample SynspAceP_FD_185933 | JGI IMG/M metagenome (GOLD analysis project Ga0163217, IMG submission 185933) | Saline lake microbial communities from Ace Lake in Antarctica - Synechococcus sp. Ace-P (PacBio error correction) | ecosystem: Environmental > Aquatic > Non-marine Saline and Alkaline > Saline ... | reverse complement strand
CATATCCGTGCCCCTGCCGGGCCGCAGTGAAACAGCCCTGCTTGCAGCATTGATGGAGCTGAAAACTGAAGTCGCCACGCGCTGCGGCTTTTCGCGCATCAAACCCGAAAAAAGCCCAAATCTGTGTGCTCGAAACCCGATGGAAGAAACCCGCCTTCGGCCTGCTGCGCCGGGTTTGCCTCGAACACCTGCATGGCGCCGGCTGGATGTACCAAGGCGGCGCCCGGCAGCACGGCAAGTGCTGCCCGCGGCCTCAGTGTGCTGGCCGCGACAAGCAGCTCGAAACCTGCATGGAGTGGCTCACCGCCATGGCCAGCCAGATCCCCGAGGCTGGACGGACTCACCCCGGCCCAACAACAGGACCAATTTCAGGCGGCGGCAGAACGCGGCAGTTGTTTTGTGGTGTGGAGGAGTTAGGCCCAAATCCGGCACTTCCGCAAAAGTTCGTTTACAATTGCCTCACCTTCGGGCAAGGGCTTTGGGCGAACTGATCCGATATCGGTAGTGAATGCACGCAGCTCTTAGGCCAGTTTCAGCTGGTGGCCTTTGTTGGTCAGTTGGCCTGGCCCTAAGCCTGTTTGCCTACTGTTTCAAAACGAGCAGAAAAACAACGACGACGACGAATTCCAGCCCCGGCCGGCGCTTGATGCAGCCATCAGCTGACGCAGGCAACCTGGAAATTGCCGGGGCGAGATCGCCAGCAACAGGCGTAAAGCCCTGAGCTTCAGGCTTTCGAGTGCGGCAGAGTAAGGTTGGCGCGGTGGGGTTATAGGGCTTAGCTGGAGCTTGGCGAGGGTTCTGCAGCTGATTTGACCAAGAGGGTTTCATGCCGCCCGTAACTGACTGTCTTTTGCGGGTGCCGATGTCTTCGAGTTGGGAAGATCTTGAATCTCTCTCTCGCTTCATTTTCTTCACCGACACATCGGCGAAATTCCCGTGCTTTGTGGCAGGTCGCGCCCGCTCGGGTGAGGTATGTTGGCGATCGTCACCGTCATGCCGAGCCGTCCGAGAAGCCCCGCACGAGCTGAACCAGGCCCTTGCGAGGTTTTCTGGCCAAAACCAGCCTCGCCGCGCTTGTTGTCCTGCAGGGCACCGAGAGAATTTCGCTGGCACTGGCTGAACCCTCGCTGACCAGAAACCACCAGGGCGCACTTTCGTCAGCGCCCGGACCGTTTGCCCGCTTGACTCCTGAATACCATTCACGGTGCGGTGGAGACGATGTATGCCCTCATCGAGCCACTGCGCGACGATTCTCGACACTGGAGGCCAGCAGACCACCGGTGATTGGCTGCGCAGGTCGAGAACGGTAGGCCCTGCACCCCCTGACTCATCCAGGTCTAGAGCGCGGCGCGCATGTCCTTAGAGCATTGGCGTTGAACTGCTTGAGAGCGGCATGTAGACACACCTTCATCCCATCAGGGACTGGTGTTGATCTGATGTCATCCGCGTGGACTGATCCGCGCGCGGGTGAGGGGAGCAACATCAAGCAGCTGATTGTTGCGGCGCCATCTGCAGCGTGACCGTGCTGCCGGCCTGGCACGGATCAGCTGACCGCATCCTCATGTCATTGCCTGGTGGAACTTGCCGTCCGATCTGCACGATCACGTCTTCGGCTGGACCCCTGCCCGGGAGCGGGCGGAACAAGCGATCGCGAGACCACCATCAAGTCCTTGGGTCTCCTTGTCGGACTCAGCTGATATTCCCCACCCGCGGAGAGCTCTCGGAGGTGTCGATCTTGCATCTCCTTGAACTCCGCGGGTCCATTGAAGCGGGTTGTACGGGTCGTTGAGGGTGCGACGCACTCCCCGAGACTCGCCTATAAAACCGTCCTTGTCGTTGCCGTGCTCTGGCATCGCAGATCACGGCGCAGCTGGCGCAACTCGTCTGGGCCGTGAACCTTTGCCGGTGGTGTCGAGGTAGTCGCGGAAGCACGACGTCTGCACAGCCTGTCGATCAACCTCCTTCCGGGCTGTCGGTGAATCAAGGAGCGGAACTCGGGGCCATGAACCACTCACCGCCAACCACCGGCCGCTGCGGTGCAGACGCCGACCCCCGGCCAACACAAAAATGCTGGCGACACTGGCCATGCCTTGGACTCCCTGCGCCGTTGACTTGCCTATTAAAACTAGCCGCCTGATCCAGCGACGCCCTTTGCAAAAGGACGGTTACAGAACGTTCTGGATGTGACCCATCAGGGTCGACCCAGCGGCGTCCGCCTTGATAATAGGGCATCAGGGGCTCCACACCCTCGGCTTCCTGGCACCGCGAGGATCTCGTCGGGCGGCCGCGGACTAGAGAGAGATGAGCTGCCGGGGGGGGCTTGGCCCACATAGCCGTACGTCAGGCCGTCCGGCCATTCTCGCCAAGGCCGTTAACGATGCAATCCCATCACCGGCGATATCAGGGCCGGTTGAGATGGGAAGGTGGCAGTTAACGCACCACGTGCAGCACCTCCTCGAGGTTAACAGGGTGCGGCCGCAGCTGGCAGGCCACATACTCCACCATCGTTTTCCTCAGGCCCAGGGGCCTGCAGGGATCGAGTAGCAAACGGGATTCCTTCTTCCGGTGCCCTCAGTTAGAGCGGACACCCGGATCGTTGTCCGCCCAGGCCTCGGCATCAGGGTGGCGATGCCGGCGGTGTCTTGATGCGGCCGTAGGCGCCGGTACCTGTTCGTGACGGCCAGGTGGCAGGGGGTAGTGGAGCCCTGCATCCATGCGGTCAGCCATCATCCGGTAGGGCGGCCAGCAATCACCGGCGCCCGCCGAGGCCTTCATCGACACGAACGATGTTGTGGAATCGAGGCGATCGCAGATGTGGTATGACTCCATGGGCGCTCATCCACCGCACTGCCAGCGGCGTGGTACGCCGTAAGTGAACAGATCCGCTCGGCCAACGGCCGTAGTCCTAGTTACGCCGTATGCCGCAGGCCCTTGTCCTGCTCCTTGAGCAGGCTCACCAGCGGTTCGACGCGTTGCTCTGGATTGCGCGCCCCGATCGCCGGCCACTTCCTCAGGGATGTGTGAACTCCGGTCGCTTGGGATCGGGCTTGCGAATACCATACAGACCTGGATTGATGCGCAACCTGTCGACGTTGTGGGCCACTCCAGGCGTTCATTCATCCGTTAGTGGTGCACATCGGCACAGCGCACCGACCTAAGCTGTCGTTCAAGCCGTTTACGGAATCTCACCCACCGCCCTTGGCGGGGCCAAGGCTCGGCACCGTCGAGCCCCGCCGACTCGCAAGCCAGCCTCATTGGCAGCCGCGGTGCCGGCGGTGGCGCCCTCATATCGAGGGTGTCTCATTGATCATCGACTGAACACCACCGGGTGCTCGCTGCCCACCCAGATGTCACCCCACCCGCACGCTGCGGGCTGTGCGGGGCGGATGAACCGTGTCGTAGCGAGGGTTATCGGCCCAGCCGCTGGGCCTGCCGCCTGGCGGCCGGGGCTGACGGCCGTTGTGGGCGCGAGGTGCCGTCATCCCACGTGCAGGGGGCGGAAGTGGTTTCAAACACTGCCGAACAGATCAGGGGGCACTGCGTGTGGTCGCTCCTGGCGCGCGGCAGGCGGTCGAGCCGCGCGCACTCATGGACGTCCGCCAGGGTGTCCACTTCGGCGATCCCTGCGGGCCGTGACGGATTGCGCAGCAGATAGGAGGGAGGAAAAGATCGGCAGGCACGAGGCGCCCTTGCCAGGTCTGCCACTGGCCGCCAGGCTTGGTATTCCCCCCGCGGATCCCCAGGCACCCCTTTCACCGCCGTGGCGCCGGCCAGCAGGATCAGCTCGGGCTTCACAGCTCACCTGCTCAAGCAGCCAGGCAGCAGGGCCGCCATCTCGGCGGCGATCGGCTTGCGGTTCTCCGGTGGCCTGCACTATTCACGACGTTGCAGATGTAGAATCACGATTGTGTCAATCGACACGCTCAGCCAGCATACTGACTCGAGCAGCTGGCCGGAAGCGGCCCACGAAAGGGCTGCCGCTGACATCTTCCTGGGCGCCAGGGCCCTCGCCGATCACCATACAGGCGGGCACACGGGGTTGCGCGGCTGACCCCACCTGCTGACGCCGAATCGCCTAGGCCGCAACGACGCAGGGCCTCGCAGCGCCATGGAGGCTGGCGGAGGCACTGATCCAGGGCGCCTGAATCGCGCTCAAATGGAGACGGTTCGCCCCGCGAAAGGGAGCCCGAGAATCGGCATCAGGATCGCTGCTCAAAAAAACAACGGCACCTCCGGGGGCGACCCCCTAGGCAGTGATCTGAGAGCAGATCCCCATTGCGTCAGGCAGGATTGATTCTCCATTCCCTGCTCTCCGCTGATGGAGTGCCGCCGCCATGTTGCGGTCGAACGCTTGCGCCAGCACTGATGCCCGCCCGGTTGAACCTCTCGGCCCGGGCCATCGCGCTGCAACCCTCGCTTCACCCTGCCATCGCGCCGTGCCCGCCAGCTGCGGGCCGGACGGTTTCGACATCTGCCAGTTGAGCGCGGAGAACCGACTATCGACCACGCCCGCTTCATCCGTGAAGCGGCAGCGGAGTCCCTTGGCGCGGGGCACGCTATGCCCGGCCGCCGGGACCGCCCTGCGTTCAGGCGATCGCTAACAAGGTCAGCGTGGAGAACGGCATCCCCACAACGCCGGAGCAAGTGCTGGTCACCAATGGGGGCAAAGGGCAGGCCACTCTACAAAACCTCTTCCAGGTGCTGCATGGGACCCGGGCTGATTGAGGTTGCTGTGCCAGCCCCGCTATTGCTTGAGCTACCGGAATGGCCCGCTGGCCGGTGCCACCGGTGCGGCGGCTGCCCACGAAGCCCGTGATGTTTCCGGCTCCTGTACCAGCAAGGCTGGAGGCGCGCCGATCCCCAAGCCGCAGGTGGCTCGTGCTCAACAGCCCGTCCATCCACGGGCATTGGTGATGGATCGGGCGAAACTGCGAGGGCATCGCGCCGGTGGCTGCGGCGCCATTTCCCAGGTGGCGGGTTGGTCTGCGATGAGATCTACGATTCCTTGCTGGCCCCGGCCAGATCCATCACCAGCTTCGCGGCGTTGGCACCGACTCCAACACCGCGTGTTTGTGGGTGAATGGCTTATGCAAGGCTGGGCGATGACCGGCTGGCGGCTGGCTATCTCGCGGTGCTGCTGAGGTGGTGGCCGCGGGCCAGTGCCCTGCAGAGGCCAGAGCACCCAGCAAACGTCTGCACCTTTCCGTACGGCGCCCTGGCCGCCCTGGAGGTCCACGACCTGTGTCACCGAAATGGCCGCCGACCAGTTCATGCGAGCGACGGCGGCTTGCTGCTGACGGCCTGGCGCGGCTGCCGGGGGGTTGACTGCAACCGCCAGGGAGCTTCTACGCCTTCCCCGATATCAGCGTTACGGCCTCGACTCGATGACCTTCTGCAATCGTGTGCTCGGCAGGAGGCCTGCCGAATGGTGGCCTGGTGTGGGCCTTCGGGCGACGGACACTGCATCCGGCTCTCCTGCGCCCGCCTTCACCGCCACATCCTGGATGGCCTGGCGCGCTCGAACCGATTTTGACCAGCTCTGAGCCCCCTCACCCCTCCCTCCGATGCGCTCTCCTTTCCGCCTGTCCGCGCTGCGGCGCCGAAAACGTTTCGCGGTGGTGCCTGACCGGCCTGCCCTGCTGCTGCTGTTGCCACCCTGCTGACGCGCGCTGAAAGGCCCAGCAGAGGCTGATTCGATTCAAGTTGCCATCCCGATTCAGAACCGGAAACCCTCAACCCGTTCTCTACGCTGGTCTGGCCAACGAGCTCAAGCGCAGCCTGGGCGTTGGGCCCCGGTGAGGTACGTGCGTTGACGTTTACACCGCGCCGCGAGCGCTTTCGCAGGTGGGACCTTGACCTGGGTTTGTTCGGCGCCCTCACCGGGGTTCCAGGGCCCGGTTGACAGAAAACCGGCGCAGGTGGATCGCCAGCGTGAGCATCGACGCTTTCGTTTCAAAGCCTGTTCATTGCCAACACGCCAGCGGATCAAAGCCCGCTGCGCAACCAGAAGGGGCTCACCGCCCTCATGGGAAAGCGCTTCACCTTTGGCTCGGAGGACTCACCTTCAGGGCGCCTGATGCCCCGAGTACTACCTGGGAGGCGGGAGTGAGGCCAGGCACTTCAGCCGGTGGTGCGCCGGGCTTCAGTGGGCAGCCATGGACGCCACGATCGCCCTGGTGCAGAGCGGCGCTACCAGGCCGGACGTGTGTGAACGAAGAGGTGTGGCAGGCAAGCTAGTTCGGCAGGGACCGACACGAAGAAAGTAGCCGTGATCTGGCGCACCCCTGGCTACCCCACTACACTGGCTCGCCCAGCCGATTCGGACCGCGCTTTAGGCCGGGGCTTCACACCGGCTCCAGTCCACGTTCATGAATCTTCGTGCCAGCAAACCCCCGGCAGGCCAGATCCTCGACCTCTCGGTGCCAAACGCTTCATCCAGACATCGCAACGGCAATACGACCCCATCGAGAAGTGGGGTCGCGAGATCGGCAAGATCCGCTGAGCATGGCCACTCAAAGAGCCCTCTCCACTGCTGAAGCTGCGTTGGCGTCACGGTGCCGGGCCGCAGGAGGCAACCGCCTGGAGGAGGTGTCCCTGCAGCTGCGGGCCGGGGAGCGCGAAAAAAGCCCGGCTTCGATCCAGCGGGGGGGCAGAGAGCACCCTGCTGCGGTGGCAATGGCCTGTTGCCTCCCCCAGCTGGAGCCGTGCCTTCTGGCAGGAGGCACGCCGCGCCCCGCTCCAGGCGGCCGCGGCAACGGCAGCGGCCGCACTCCCACCCTTGCAAGACCTGCGCCTGATCGAGAGGGAGCCTCCACGGTGCAGCAGAACCTCAATGCGGCACGGCTGGCCGACTGGGCTGGCCGAAGCCCTGGCCACTGCTTCAGCCGCTTTGAAACCGAAGCCAACGGCGGCCTTGCGGGCAGGTGGACCTCGATCCAGCCCTGCTTGCCCAACCGAGTCACCCGCCCTCTCCGGTGGCCAGCGGGCAGCGGCTGGCGATCGCCCGCCTGCTGCGCAGGAGCCGGCGCTGTGCTGGCCGATGAACCTGCGCCAGCTCGATCCCCGCTGCGTGGAGCTGCTAGGCCTGCTGCTGCGCCAGGGTCACCGGGTCTTCACGAGGCCCCTGTTGCTCAGCTTGCACCGCCATGATCTTCGCGGTTGTTTCTGACCGGGTGCTGCTTGGCCCCTGAGGGCCGGGAAAGCTGGTGCTCGGACAGACCCCTGCGGGAACTGAACCCGACCTGCTGCGCTAGCTCTACGGACCCCGATCCGACCTGGACCCCGCCGCCACGCGGATCGAGTCCACCATGATACACGGCCTGGAGCTGCGTCCGCCGCCCCGCTGTTGCCCCTGCTGCCGGCCCTCGCCTTCTGCCGCTGTTGCTGTGCTGCCCGGCCTTGATCCATTGGCGGCGGCTGGGGAGGCTGGTGGTCCCAGTTCGAGGCGGCAGCGCATCACCCCGTCGCTCGACCGCTACTGCTGCGCCACCGCCTCGCCGGCCTTGGCAATCTACGTGGGCATCGCCTGCTATCGGTTGGGCGCTCGCCTTGGCCCTGGGGCTGGTGGTGGTGGGGTGCTCACGCCTACGCATCGTCTGGCGAAACCTGGCTGGGGCGTGGGCTGCCGCCCAGTCGCCATTCCGGCGGTTCTGGCGGGTGCCGCGCCGATCACGGAATTGCTCTGGGGGCTTGCTGTTTGCGCTGCTGGGGTGAAACCGGCCGTGGCGGTTGTGGCCATTTCGCCATCACCTATGCCGCCCTGGTGGCCCAGGGTGAGTGAGCGACCTGCCGATGCTTGCCACCGCCCCCTCCAGGCCGCTGCGCAGCGGACGGCGCCCCGGCGGCGCCGCCTGCTCACGCCCTGGGACCGGCCTTGCTGCCGGGGCCTTTCAGCTACGCGGCTATCGCCTGAATTGCGCCTGGGCGCAAGTGCCACCCTGCTTCGGGGGTTTCGGCTCGTAGGGCTGGGGCACGGAATTGCGCTGAGGCTGCAAGTCGTTTGCAATTTCACGAGCTCTGGGACGGCCCTCTGGCTTGCTGCTGGCGGTTGATGGCTAGTGCTCGAGCCCTGCTGCGGGCCCTGCGCCACCGCTGGGGCACGCCGAGCCGGTTTCAAGCTGACGGACAGCTGGCGTGGTAGGCCGCAGCAGGCCGGGGAACTGGCTACTGCCCTGCTCCGGGCCTGCTTGCCGTGCGGTGGCTAGGTGGCGATGCCCTGGAGATCAGCCCGGCCCAGCTGCTGGGCCTGGGCAGCCCGCTGCGCGCCACTGCGGCCAACTGGCGATCGGCGGTGCTGGCCCTGCCCTGGGGGCCGCCCTGGTGGCCACCCCCTGGCCGTGACGCTGCTGGCGCCTGACCTGGCGGGGGCGTGGCCCCGGCTGCTGTTGCTGCTGGTTGGCACCCTGGCCCTGGGGTTCGCCATGCTGTTTTGGCGGGCGTCTGGGCCATGGCCGGCTGTAGGCGCCACGCTCACCGGCCCTGCTGCTGCTGTTCTTGCTCAAGCCTAGGGTCATCACCGCGGGCGTTGCCCTGGCTGTTTCACAACCTCGGGGTGCTGGGCGGCTGCTGCTGGAGGCTGCGAGACACGCTGCTCAACCCGGATCGGGCGGAGCCGAAAGTGGCCCTGAAGCTGCTCGGGTGTGGTCGCGGCTTGGCCCTGTCTACGGCCGCTTAGTGGCTGGGCCCGCTTCCTACCTGCATACGGGCCTACCGGGGCCGATGTGATCTGCGGGAAACCGTGGTGGTCGGCTGGTGGGGGCCGCCGGGCTGGGCGCCTGCTGCTGGAGGCTCAGTTCGTTGGCGTCGATGAGCTGATTGCCCTGATCGCGGTGTATGCCGCTGACCCTGGCTGGGATAAGATGCTCACGGACGGTCCCGACAAGCTGGGACTGCTCTCGGGCTGACCCCCCTGCTCCCCGCGAGCCCGAGCAGGCGTTCCGGCAAGCTGGTGGTGCTGGCGTGACAGCAGTGCTACGGCTGGGGCGAATTTTTTCCGGAAACGAGTGTGGCTGGTGCGAGCGGCTGCGCCGAGCATGGATAGCAGTGCCCGGCGGCCGGTGCTCTACAACCTCGGTGTGCGCGGCGATGGACCTCGAGCGGCTGGCGGCTCGCCTGCCCAGCGAGGTGGTTGCCGCGGGCGAACTGCGCCGCCAGGCTGCCCCAGCGGCATCCTGATCAACATCGGCTTCAAACGAAGCGCCCGGGTATCGGCAGCCCCGATGGCCGCACCAACTGGCGGCCCGAGGCCTTCCTCTGTGTGCCTGCGAGCACTGGTTGCGCCAGGCAAGGCCAGGCCGCCGGTGCTGGTGATCGGGCTCTCGCCGAGTGGATGGGCGGTGATGCCGGTATGCCGCTGCCTCTGGTACGAGCTCGCCGCCTGCGCCGCTATTGAGGCGCCTGCTTGAGGAGGCCTGCTCGAGAGGACGTGCCCTTCCTGCGCATGCTGGAGGGCCCCTGCTGGGCGTCCGCATGGTTGCAGGCCTGATCGGACGGCAGATGGTGTGCATCTCAATGGAGCGGGACCATCAGCGGATCTTTGAGGCGGTGCGGGCAGGGGCCGGCCCTGCTGCGTTGCGCGGGTCCTGGAGCCGCTGGTGCGTGCACGCGAATCGGCCTGAGGGGGGGGCGTCTCCCGAAATGGGGGTGAGAGAAGAATCCCCTTTGGGGGAGATAGCGTGACGCGGCCACTCGAAAGAGGTAAACACGGAACTCCACCACCAGGAACTCCACCGACCAGACCACCAACGACAAGCCCCCCGCCCCAAACCACGCCATGCCAGAGACCCACCTCGCCAGCCTTCAACACCTTGCTGGGCCGCTATCAACCGGCAGTGCCGACCACACGAACGCAACAGGGCTGGTGGACTCAACCTTTTCCCTGGTGCGGGAAGGTGCTGATCGCAGAGCGCAGCACAAACTGCCCTTCGACGATTTACTGCATTTGGCTGCTCGCCCTGATCAAGGCGTCGAAAGTTTTCGTCCCGGCAAGGCGTTGCCCTGAGCAGCTACGCCGTTCCCTTACATCCGTGGGGCCATGCAGCACACTCTGCGCGACCAGCACCCGCCCCTGCGCTGCTCACGCCTGGCTTGCGCGGCTCTACCGCGCGGCAGACCTGCAGCGCAAGGCCTGCACAAGCATGCCGCCCTCGACGCAAAGCACTGGCGCAGCTCGGCTGCCAACCGCAGCGTGCGGAGGGCCTGCGCCTCCACTGGGCCATGCAGCTGCGCAGCCTCGATGCCCCGTGGCAGGGGAGGACCTCTCGCCGCTCGGTCGACCTGCTCGAAGCCCCGCAGACCCCCCACCCCTGCCGCCCAGACAGCACGGCGAATCGCCTTGCTGCGAACCGAACCCCAGGAACTGGCTGGCGGCTGCGGCTGGGCCGCTCGACCCCGACTCCGCCAACGCTGGAAGGACGGGTGTTGGGGTGAGCGTTTCGTGGCGCGAGCTCGGCGAAGCCGTGGCCTGAAGGCCCGGGTTGCCAGAAGCGCTTTGAGACGTTGGTGGCCCAGGCTGCGGCGCGAAACTCCGGCGCCGACCTCGGCAGAGCTGTTCAGCCCCCAAGACCGACTGCAGAGCGCTTGCCGCTCGGATCGTGCCGGGGCTTTAGGGCGCAGCAGCAGGGCAGGCGATCGCCAGTTAGCGCCAGCGATTCAGGGTCTGCAGACCGTTGACCAGCTCGTTGCTCAGCAGCGAATAGCAGCCCCTGGCAGAAGGCGGCCGATCAGGCTCTCGATCAGGCGTCGCCAGCAGGCCCACAGGTCACCAGCCCCGGCCGCCGGAGAAGAGAGGGGCAGGCCCAGGGCCCAGAGCATGCAGGCATTGGCACACTGCCCCACCAGGCTGGCCAGGGTCCTCCAGGCTGATTGCCCCTCGGTGCCAGCCGGACCCGCCCGCAGCGCTGGTGATCACACTGGTGGTGCGTCACCCACGGCTTGCCGATGCTCGCTCCGCAGGTGTCAGGCAGCTTGGCGGCAAACTGGCGCTGAGAAGCCCAGCAACAGCTAAGGGCAGACCGTTGCAGCCGGCGCAGGTGGTGAGCAGGCCAGGCAGCGCGGTCGCCGCCGGAACCCCAGACGTTCTCACGGTCCGCGGCGGGGCCGCGCGGGCTTCGGCCAGCCCGCTTGGGCTTGCGGCGATAAGCCCAGCCTGGTCACCAGCGACCCCCAGCAAGCAGATTAGAGCACCACCGCCAGCCCAGCGCGCAGCCAGGTCCCCCAGAGCAGGCTTGGCAGGATGCGGATGGACCCAGCCGGCAGGGGTGAGCAGGCGGGCAGCGCGCGCTGGGCCAGGGGCGATCAGGAGCGGCGTTGAAGCCCAGGGCTAAGCCAGTGCACAAGGTCTTGGGTTGGCAGGGCAAACGGCACGACAGGCGAAAGGCGGCTGCTGTTCAGCTGTCGATGGCGTGTTGGCAGTGGCGATGGCGGTGGGCTGGGCGATGGATGTGTTGCACTAGCCCGAGCCTTGGCACCAGGGCTTCTCCCCAGGCGGGATAATTGGGAGAACCTGCTGCTCCTACCTCGCCATGGTGTTCAACCGCAGCCTGCTTCTCCTCAACCTTGACAAGAGGAACGAGCCGAAGACCTCTGGCTGTGGCCCCGTTGCCCAAAGCGGACGCAGCCAAAGAAGCCAGGTCCGCCACTGGCAGCGACTGCGGCGAAACCTGCAGTGGCCTCCGCGCTGCCGCTGAACCGCTCCGGGGCGCCAGCCCAGCGGTCTGACCACGCCAAAGTTTGACCACCGCCGAGGTGAATCGCCGCCGAGCTTCGCCTCAGCCAGGAGAAACAGCCCCCGCCGTCGACGGTCACCTTTTGCGCCGAGAACAGCTGATCCCCCTCCGCTGCCTGCCCCGCCCCCGTGCATGGCCGCGCCAACCTGGCTGGCTTCAGGCGATTGCGCCATTTCCGCTGACTCAGCGGCTAAACAGGCCGTTGATCAGCGGCTGAAAAACTCAGCAGCCCCAGCGGGGCGGCTCTCCACGCGCTGATATCTGGCCCAGTCCGGCGACGGGCTGCGGTAGGACGTGCGCAGGAGGCGCGGACCCAGGTCCACCGCCTTGCCAGCCCGCCGCGATGGGCCCGCTTCCTCTTATCGGGCTCCCAAAACCCCTTCTGGCCCGATGGCGAGCTGTTACGCCCTGGGGACGCCAGCGGCGCGCTGAGCGGGTCGGCCCCATGGGCCCAGAAGCTCGCAGAGGCGGGGCAGCTCTGCGGTACGCGAAGGTGCGATCAGAGCCAGGCCCGGCCAGGGCTGCGCCAGCCACTCCTGGGCCTGCAACGGCCTCGCCCAGCTCGGGCAGCACAGCCGCTCGCAATTGCTCGCTGGCCGCGGCAGATCGCCGTCCAGCGGTTCCGTCGCCGCGCTGAATCCCTGTGCGCGCTCTGGCACGGCAACGGCTGCAGCCCGTGTGTCGACCCCAGAGCTCGCAGGCCCTCCGCACACCACTCGCCATCGAGCCGAGGCATCGCCACCGCCAGGGTGAGGGGCAGGGGCGGCGCGCGCGGCTTCAAGGGGGTTGGGCCGGGCGGTTTTGCTCCAGCCGGCGGTGGCCGATCGAAGCAGCACCGGCACATCCAGAAGGCGGCCAGCGCCAAATCAACACGGCAAAGCGATCACCGTTGCCGTACCGCAGCCGCGCGTAGGTAGCGGCTTCCTCGGCATTGAGGCCAATGGTCGCGCCAAGCCGGCGGGATCGATCAGCAGGCGGCGCAGTTCGCCGGGCCATGGCAGGGGGGCAGCGGGGTGTGCTGTTTTGCGGGCATGACGCTCAGTTGGTTACCAGCGGGAAAGGGGCGGTCGGCCTGTTTCCTCCACGGAAAAGTCCTCGTTGACGACCCACGATCACCAGTTCGGCGATCTCGACGACTTCCTTGTTCGAGTGGTGCAGGGGCATTGATCAGCCAGTCGTAGGGCCACACCATCGCTGGTGCCGAGAGTCCCAGCAGCAGCGGGCCCAGTCGCCTGATACTTTCCAGCTCACCCATGTTGTGGATCAGGGCCCGCAACGGACTTTTCAGCGCCCTCGCTGTCGTTACGTCATCCAGCTCAGATCAGCGCCTCCTCCGTGCACCTGACAGGTTTTTCAGCGTTGAAGGCCCCAACTTGCCGAGAAAAAACAGACTTTCCAAACACGGTTTCACATAGGCCTGCTCTCCTGGCCGGGGTTATCGGCGAACGAAGCCAGATTTCCAGCAGAGTTTGAACGGAGTTCCCAACGTCCGAAAATCTGACGGGCCATCGGCAAGCGCTTTCGCATGGCCCCCCATCCACACCGCCAATGGGCAAGCTGGTACGGACCTGAGGCGCCCCCATGCTTGGAGTCCAAAGCCTGGGCGTACCCAGCCAGCCACCGCCGCTTGAAGCCGTGCTCAACGGCCTGGAATTCTGGACGCGTTCAACCAGGGGGAGGCCGGGCCCTGGTGGCGGGCCCAGGGCGGCTCGGGTAAGGACCACCTTGATGGAGCTTGATCTGCGGCCTGCCACGCCCAGTGGCGGCACGAAATCCGCTGCAGGGGGTCCAGCGCTGAACCGCCCCGCCAGCCGGCGCTGGCTTCTTGGCGTCTTGGTTTTTCAGTTTCTTGAAAGCCGCACTTCCTGGGTTGAAAGCGTGGGGGCCAGGGAAGATTGAAAAAACTGGTTTAAGCGGGTCGGGGGCTTTGCCCGGCCCGAGGAAAGATCCTTCTTGGTGCCGGTGGTCAA
>Ga0163217_1069915_pt1 | contig 13696 bp, 18 predicted proteins | sample SynspAceP_FD_185933 | JGI IMG/M metagenome (GOLD analysis project Ga0163217, IMG submission 185933) | Saline lake microbial communities from Ace Lake in Antarctica - Synechococcus sp. Ace-P (PacBio error correction) | ecosystem: Environmental > Aquatic > Non-marine Saline and Alkaline > Saline ... | reverse complement strand
TGGTGATGAGGTGGCGGATCACTGCTCGTTGAGGTCGATGCCCACCGTCCACATAGTCGTTCGGCCGGCGAGGAAAAATACCAGCCGCCACCGAACTCCACGCCAGGGGCAGCGCCATGGCCGCGGCGACGCGGGCCGCCAAAGCGGGCCGAGCAAAGCTCCAGCTGGGTCAGCAGCGGAGTCGGGCGGAGATGGGGCCTCAACGACATGGGCAGGCAGAAGGCGGGCTTCCCAACCTTAGATGCGTTTGTACTATTCGCTTATTCGAGCTTGTGTCGCTGCGGCGGGATCAGTCCTTGCCCCCTTCAGTCCTTGTTCCCCTTCAGTATCGTCGCCTTCAAGCAAGCTAGCTGATGGAATTTCGCTGTACAGCTCCTTGTTGCTCGCCGCTGCGCGCCCGGCGGCTGCGCAGCGGTCCCTTGCCGCTTTGTGGTCGCCGCTGGGCCTGCCGGGCGGCTGAAAGGGCCACCGCCCCGTTCGCGGCGACTGCTGCTCCTTGGCGGTTGCCTTCCCAGTTCCTGCAGCCGCTGCAGCAGGTGGGTCAGTATCGGGGGCAACACCCGGCCATCGGCTGGCCCGGATCAAGCTTCACGGAACAGCTGATCGGATCCTGCTCGGATTCGAATCGGGGCTGGAGCCCGCGCGGCCGCGCGGCCGGTTGTGTTGGCCTTGGCGGGCACGGGCGGCAGCGGTTTTTTTTTGGGGGGCCCCCAACTGCCGGCCCAGTTGCTGGAAGGCGCTCCAGGCTGCGCGAATCGAAGCGGCATTTCAGGGCAGTCCAGCGTTGTCTGCGGGACGCGGCCGGTGACGGATGGTGCCGGTTGGCTGGCTCGCAGAAAGCTTCTTGAGCCACATCGGGCCGAAGGGCACGTTGGGGAAGCGGCGGCCGTCGATCCGCCACTTGATCGAACTTGGTGTTGAAGGCGAAGGCATCTTCCAGCACGGCATTCGCGCAGGTCGGTGCCTTCCAGCACCGCCGATCGAGCTATCGTGGTCCTTGGCGCAGGTCGCGCGCGCAGGTGGCGTCCTGCAAACTTAGGCGCCGAACCAGGCTGGCGCCGCGCCAGGTCAGGAGCCGGGAGAGATTGGCCTCGCGCAGATGTTGGTGAGTTGAAGTCACCCCGTTCAGGTCGCTGTCGTGGAAATCGGCGCCGGATCAGCACTGTTTGGCGTAATCCATCGCCGCGGCAGCGGGGGCCAGCGGCCAGCCCACTTAGCAGCAACAGGCCCAGGGACCAACGAACCCAGCAAGCGGCCATGGCAAACGGTGACGGACAGAGAAGAACTCTAGAAAGAAGAAAGGTCGACCATTCCATGGAAAGCGGCTCACGCCGCAACAGTCGAGAATCGGCGGCGGGATCCGGGCCAGTGGCCGAGCAGCGCGCCCTGCGCTGTTGCGCAGCCGGGCTGCAGCTGTTTGGCGCGGGCGCTGGCCCTTGTCGCTGGTGTGTGAACTCGATCTGGTGGTCGCCAAGCCGGGGACGCCTGCTGCTTGGTGGAGTCAACGGGGCCGGCGGCCATCCTCGTTTGCGTTGCGACGGCTGGGGACTTGTGCGGCCCTGGGTCCGCTGCAAGCGAAGCCCGCGTGGCCCGCGCCTGGGCCTGCTGGCTGGCGGCCCATCCACAGCGCGACACCGAGACCTCGAAGTGGTGTTCGGCCCTGGTGCCCCTGCCACACGGCCGCGGAGCGTGTGCGCTGGTTGCGGGCTGGTATCAATGTTCGTGGGAGCGAACCAGGCGGCACTCTGGAGGTGTTGCCCCGCCGGCTGCCGAATTGACCTTCGCGGCCCACCGAGCCCGCAAAGCGCTTTCGGCAGCACTGGCTTAACGATGCGGCCGTGCTGCGGACGCATCGTGGCCGCCGCCGACCTGCAGCCGGGCGAGTTCGGTGCTGAGTGGGGGCCCGGCCGCGGCGCCCTGACCGAACAGTTGGCTGGCCTCACGGCGGCGCTGACAAGGTGCAGGCGTGGAGGCTCGACCGGCGACTTGTGGTGGCCTGGCCCAGCGCTTTGGCGTTGATCCCCGTTTTCAGCCTGCTCGAGGGCGAGCGCGCTGGCGGTGCCCCTGCCCGCCGCCACCAAGGTGGGTGGCAACATTCCGTAAACAACGATCCCGCCCCGCTGCTGGAGCGTCTGGTCGGTCGCCTCGAGAAAGCCATTTCGCCGTTCCCTACCAGCGGCTTGTTTCGCTGCTGTGTGCAGCAGGAAGGATGGGCCAGCCGCATCCGGGCCCGGCGGGCAGCAGCGCCTTCAGTGCCCTGGAGCGGTGCGATGCAGCGTGTGGCCATGCCGCACGGTCTGTCCGGTGTTGCCGCCCCTGCTGCTTTCAACCGCCACCGAGGTGCACCTCGGGAGGTTGATCGTATCGAGGCCGCTGCCGCCGGCGCAACGGCTCCGATCAGCTCGCCGCCGCGGTGGAACAGGCTGCTGCGGCGTTGGCTTCACCAGCGCGCAAGATTGCTGCGCAACAGCCTGGCCGGCCTGCTCGCCCGAGGAGCTGCTGGGCCGTTGGCGCTGGAGGCGGCATTGATCTGCAGCTGCGTCCCCAGGACCTGGCCCCGGAGCGCTGGGTGGCCCTGGCCCGCCAGCTGGCTGATGGAGGGCCCTGGCCCATCTCCTCACTGACGGCCGGACGCCAGGACAAAAAACAGGGTGGTTGTTGCTCATGGGCTCCGAGATCACGTTCCTAGTGTGCAGATCACAAGGGAGATGATCCCATGAACGACACGAACCAACAGCGCCCCTGGCCGGGTGATGGCCCTCAACAGGTCCGGGGGGGAGGCTGGCCGGCGCCGACCCCCGCTTCGCGGAAGGCCCTGGCCCATTGCCCATCCCCCCAGGGAGGCGGCTGAGCTGCAGCGGCGCAGGGCGTCACTGTCACGCCGAAACGCCCTCTGGCGTAACCCCGGGGGGCCGGTTTTTGCTGGACGGCGGACCTTGCCCACCTGGCGCGGGCTGAGCCCATCGCTTGACTGACGCCGGGGCCGGCGGGCTGAATCGGCGATACCCGCCCAGCCCGCGCTGCCAGCGATGGCCGATCTGCACGTTCAAGGCCCCGGCCCAAGATCAAACCTGCACCTGGAAGTGCTCGGCCTGCGGCCCGACGGTTTTCCACGAGCTGGCGATAGTGTGATGCAGAGCCTGGATCGGCCGATGAGTTGGCCCTGAGCGCCCGCACAGATGGGCGCTCCACTGGTCTGCGACCAGCCCGCCCTTGCCGACGGGATGGCAGCAACCTGATCCTGCGGGCCGCCGAAGCCCTGCGCCCGCCCGGGTTGCAACGGCCCGAGCTGGGGGCGATCTGGCCCTGGTCAAGCGCATTCCGGTGGGCGCCGGCCTTGGCGGGGGCTCCAGCGATTGCCCCGCCACCCTGCTGGGGCCTGGAACCAGTTATGGGATCTGGCGCTGACTGGCGACGACCTGCAGGCCCTGGCGCAGGAACTCGGCTCCGATGTGCCCTTCTGTCTGGCTGGCGCACCCCAGCTCTGCTTCGGGCGGGCGAGCGACTGGAAGCCCTTCAAGCTCTGCGGACCTTGGCCCAACTTCCGCTTGTTGCCCAAAACCCGGCCCTGTTCAAACTGGAGTGTGCTTTGCGGATCAAGGACCCCACGGCGAGCGTTCCACCCCCCTGGGCCTATGGCCGTTGCCGCGAACTGCGCGGCGACTTCTACCTGGGAGCGCCGAGCTGGATTTTGAAAGAACGCCGCCAGAGCCTGCGCCAGGCGTCCCTTGCTGGCCGCCCCTGGGCCGGGGAGCGACCATTGCCGCCCCTGCGCAACGATCTGACAGTCGGTGGTGGAGCCGTGAGCAGGCCAGGCGTGCGCCAGGCCTGGCCGGCTTGCCGCCAGGCCGATGGGCGCGCTTTAGGGGGTGGCGATGACGGCTCGGGGCCCAGTCTCTTTGCCCTGTTTGGCGGATTCCAGCGGCGGCCGAAGCGGCCCGGCCCAGCTGGGGCCGGAGCCACTCCAGGCCGAGGGGTTTCGAAAGCTGGTTGTTGCCGCTGTGCAGCAAGCATGGGAGTCCGCCTTGATCGCGACGCCGCCTGGACGAATGAGCGATTCACGCCCCTCCCACTACCCCAGAAAGCGCTTGGCTGAGCCCGCAGAGAGCGGCGGAGGTCAAAAACCGACCGCGCTAAGGGGGCCGCTCAGCTCTCTCCGGAGCGCTCACCAGTGGCCTGTTGCGCCTGGTTGTCATTGCAGCTCAGCCAAGCGGGTCGTGTTTAATTACGCCCTGCATCCGCCCCAGTTCAGCAAGCCCTTTTGCCCAGAGCATCGCCACGGCGATGAAACCCTGGTGTGGGGATGACTTCCTTGGCCACCTTCACCTTTGCCTTTGTCGGCTCGGACTTTGTCGGTGTTCATTCGCAGCTTCACGCCGCTTGGTCGGCAGGAGGCCTTCCCTTAAGCGTCCACCAGAAAGAGGCAACGCTTCAGGATCCGCATGACCCCCCACGACCTCCGTCTGCTCGCGCTGCTTGCTCTCGCCGGGATGTGCTGTCGGTTCGGCTGCTCGCCACCTTTGCGGCCGGGGGGCTTGAACGGGCTCCCGGCCGGCCGTGCTACTGGCCTGAGAATAAGTTGCCGCCTTCCACCGGCAATTCGCCGGGGTCCGCACCCGTCCCCGGTGGCTGAGACGCTCCTCTTCAACGCCCTGCGCGATGCCATCGACGAGGGAGATGGCGCAGGAACGTGATTGACACCGTCTGTGGTTCGGGCGAGGAACGTCGGGCGAGTAACGGCGGTTCCTTACAAAGTCCACCAAGGACCTTTCTACGAGAAATACGGCCAGTGGCGGGTGGCTCGACACCCCGATCGCCGAGAACAGCTTCACCGGCATGGCCGTACGGCGCCGCCATGACCGGCCTGCGGCCGATCGGGAAGGCATGAACATGGGCTTCCTGTTGACTCGCCTTACAACCAGATTCTCAAACAACATGGGGATGCTGCGCTACCACCAGCGGCGGCAACTTACACGATCCCCACGGTGTGCGAGGCCCGCGCGGCGTGGGCGCCGGCCAGCTCGGGGCGAGGCACAGCCAAGCGCCTGGAGGCCTATTTTCCACGCCGTGCCCGGCATCAAAATCGTGGCGGTGAGACCCCACCAACGCCAAGGGGGCGGATGAAGGCCGCCATCCGCGACAACACCCCGTGCTCTTCTTCGAGCATATGTGCTGCTCTACCAACCTCAAGCGAGGAACTGCCCGAGGGTGATTACATCTGCGCCCTCGACCAGGCGGAGGTGTCGTGCGCGAAGGCCGCGGACGTCACGATCCTCACCTACTCGCGCATGCGCACCACTGCCTTCAAGCCGTCCAAGCAGCTCGAAGCCGAGGGGCGTTCGATGTGGAGCTTGATCGACCTGATCAGCCTTCAAGCCCATTTCAGTTCGAGACGATCACGCGCTCGATCCGCAAGACCCACAAGTGAGGTGGTGGAGGAATGTTATGAAAACCGGGCGGCATCGGTGCTGAGCTGATCGCCCTTGAATCACGAGCAACTTTGTTTTCGATTGATCTCGATGCAAAGGCCCTGCGGCTCTCCAGCCAGGACCATCCCCTACCCCCTTACAACGGCGCCTTTGGGAGAATTTGACGAGTTATCCAGCCCATCAGAGTCGTTAAGGCCGCCACCCAGCTCAAACCCGCGTTTTCTGAGATGGCACGCCCACAGGGGTTGGTTTCGCCCTTGATCCTGGCCCTGGCCATTGCCGCTGCTGCGGTGCTGGCCCTTCCTTCCCGCTCCAACTGGGCCTCGAACTCTGCGCGGCGGCAGCCAGCCTCACCTTGCAGTTGATGCCGGCCGGCGCCATCACCCGGGTGGAACGGGAAGCAGCTCGAAGCCGTGCAGCTGGTTTGCTCGACCGGCGGGTCAACGGACTGCGGTGTGGCCGAATCCACCCTCCAGACCGTCGGAGGAACGACCAGCTGCTGCTGCAACTCCCCGTGTGAGCAGGACCCCACCCGGGCCGCCAAGGTCTCGGCAAGCACCGGCTCGCTGGAATTCCGTGCCCAGCCGCAGGCACCGAAGCAGGAGATGCATGGCTGCTACCCGCCTCAAGGCCGCCAGGGCCGAGCGGTTCTGGCGCGCCTCGAGGCCGAGGCGCCAGGATCCAGCCCCCGGCTTTCTCCCGCCGGGACAGGAAGCCTCCCACCGGCTTCCCGCCTTTCCAGCGAAAGAGCTTCGGTGCCGCCCGTGACCAGCTCGGGGTGAAGGCGTCCCCAAGGAGCCAAGTGAGGCGAGCAACCTCACGGTCCTTGCTCGAATGAGGTGAACCGCCGGGTCGTGGCCTCTTCTATGAACCGGCGGCCCTTCACGCGGCAAGGATCTGGCTTACGGCCGGTCCGCCAGCAACGCACAATGGCCCCGGCTGGGACGTCACCCCTGGGCCTTCAACCAGCAGGCGGTGAAGCTTCGCCCGACTCACCCAGACCATTGCCGGCAGGGCCGCCTGCTGGCATCGTGCGACGGTCGCTCGCATCAGCGAGGCAGCGTTCGGCCAGAATTTGCTGCTTGCCGGCATCGCCGGCGGAGCGGCCAGCATTCACCGGCAAACTTCAGCGCCGAAGAGGCCCGCGACCCGAAGTGCAGCTGCGGGCGGAGGCTCGTTCCCCTGCCGGTCCGGGATCATCGAGGTTCCGCACCGTCGGGCCCACCTCGGGGCTGAGAACGTGCGCCGGCAGCCTGATCGCGGCCCTCTCCGGCCTGGCCATGGTGCGGTGTTCATGGTGTGTTGGTCTTCGGCTGCCAGTGTTGGTGGCGTGATCGCGCTCGCCCTCTACGCCTGTTCAAACTGGCGATCTACGCGCTGATCCCGGTCACGCTCACCCTGCCGGCGGATCGCCGGTTTCATCTTGAGTTGGGCATGGGGGCGAGGTGGGGGGATCTTTGGGGGGCCCCCCCCAAAAACGTGCTGATCTTTGAGCGGCGTGAAGGAGAGCTACGGCGGGCAACACCTTTGATCGCTCGATCGACACCGGTTTCTCCCCTGGCCTTCAGTTCGATTCTCGACGGCCAACCTCACCACCTTGATTCAGTTGCGCGGGCCCCTGTTCGGTCTCGGCCCGGCCTGGTCAAAGGGTTTTGCCGTCACCCTGGGCGATCGCGTTGCTAGCTCAGGCCTGTTCACCGCCCTCACGTGACCCGCTCCTGTTGCGGCTGCTGCATTGACCTACCCCTCGCTCAGGCGCCGACCTACTTCGTACCCGCTGGCCAGCTCCGGCCTGACCGTTCCTTCCCCAATTGGCGCTGACTGCGCCCCTTGTTTCGCATCAAAACCGCTATCGCCGCCTCGCGCTGGTCGTGTCCTTCCGGGTTGCTGCCTGCTCCGCCTGCTGGTCTGACGCTCTCCTGGCTCAACCCGGCGATCGGTGGCGCCCTTGCCGTCCTGGCCTTGACTTCACCGCGGCACCCAGATCAGTTGCCAGCGCAGCTGCGAAGCCGCCTGCAGCCGATCCGAGCCCGAAATTAAAAAAAAATATTCAGCTGGCCCCCAGGCGCTCAGGGAACTTTGAGCCTGCCCGGCTGAGGCTCCGTCGCTCGCCCAACCTGGATCCGCCGCCATCCAGCTGCTCGATGAGAACCGCACGATGGTGTTGCGCCGGCCCCGGTGCTCTCTCCGGGCCCAGACCCAGGCCCTGATCGACGCGGCCTCGCGGCGGTGCTCGGTCCCCTCCAGACCAGCGGCACGAGGTGAACACGATCGGCCCCCAGCCTTGGGCCCGGGCAACTGCTTCAACGCCAGGCATCGCCCTTCGTTGCTGGTCACTTCACGGCAATCGCCCTTCTACAGCAGCTTTCGGCGTACAGCCGCCTCTTACGCCTTTCTGCCCCTTGCTCTGCCTCGCCCACGACGTGCTGATCCACCACGGTCTGTTCGCCTGGCTGCGGGACTGCTCAGTGGCCTGTGCAGAGTCGACAGCCTCTTCGCCGTCGCCCTGCTGACGGTGGCCGGCTACTCGGTCAACAACCACCGTGGTTGTGTCTTCGACGGATCCGTGAACGTCAGCGCGACCTGGGCGCCTTCTCGGTCGAGGACCAGGTGGATTTTGATGCCGTCGCCGTCACTCTCACCCGCGTCGCCTACACCACGCTCACCACCCTGTTGCCCTTGCTCGCCCTTGATTTTCTTTGGTGGCAGCAACCCTGTTCTGGTTCGCGATCGCCCTGTCGCGTGGGCATCAGCGTGGGGCAAGGCTGGTCCGGAGCATCGCCATTGCTCCCACCCTGCCGCGGTGATCAGCGGCGGCCCAGCGGTGCCCGAGCGGACCCCGGATGAGGCCCAGGCCCCTCATCCCGTTCTGCTTGTGGGCCCTGGCGTTTTGGGATCTGCGCCTGGAGTTTCGCCTGCTTGGCGATCCAACTTCACCTGGACGAAGCCTGGGTGCGGGCCATGGGTCAGCAATCCCTGGCCATCGCGGTGCCAGCTGCTGGCTCCGGCCACTCTGGCGCCGCACGCGCTTCCTAGGTGATCCCTAATCCCTAGCCGCCGGCTGGCTTCCAGCGATTCCATCACCTTGCTCCACTCAGCAACCCGCTGGCAGATCACCTTGGCAGCACCACGGTCAGCGCACGGCCAGCAGCACGCCGGGCAAAGCCGAGCAGGCTCGAGACTCTGAGCTGGGCCATCAGGCCACCGTTGCGCAGCAGGTTGACGCGTGCGGCGCAGTAGCAGGGGTGAGCACGAACGCTTCGAAGTTCTGTAGCAGCACCCGCAGGATCAGGCACCTGCAACCAGCTTTGGCCGGTGTGAAATCACAGGGCCACCGCAGCGGCAAACAGGGTGGCGGCTGTGGCCAATGGTGGGAACGAAGGTGAGCAGGCCACAGGACCAGGCCGCTGGCAGGGCAGGGGCAGCTGCAACAACGCCAACCGCCCAGGTTAGGGCGAACACCAACCAGGCGGAGATCGTCATTGCCGTCCAAGCAGCCGCCCACGGCCTTGGCGGCCAGTTCATTGCAGCAGCCGCTGCAGGTCAGGCCGGCAGAAGCGCGGGGCAAGCGGCCGATCAACAACTGCTGATGGCCTGCGCGGATCGAGGGCCAGCAGCAGGGCCAGCAGACCCATCAGCACCCATTCTGGACCGTTCGTGTTCGCCGTGCTGCCGGCCACGCCGAGGCAAACTGGGAGCCCAGGGGTGGAGCGCTCCCAGCGGCCCGGATCGAGCAACAGCTTGGCTCCAGGTTCTGCAGGCCACGGGGAACTGCCGGCCAGCTCCGCCCAGCCGCTTTGCAAGCGCACGGGCACCAGGCTGGGTGAACTTATTGGCCTGACTGCACCAGTTCGCGGAAGCAGCAGTTTCCGACACCCTTCCAGCGATCAGGCCCAGCACCGTCAGCACCAGGGCGAGGGCGGCGGGCCGGTTGAGGCGGCAGCCGGCGGCGCAGGCCAGCGTCACCGGCACATCGAGCCACTGGCCAGCCACACGGCCGAACAGAAATCAGTAGCACCCAGCGCAGTTCCCAGAGGCAAGCAGCCCCCAGCAACCACCAGGCCATCACCCCCAGCCAGGGGCGCGGCTGTTCATGCGCTCAACCGCTGCCGTTTCCAGGGATCGAGCACGTCATGGATCAGCACCTCCCGGACCCACCACCTGCAGGCCAGAACCGCCAGGGACAAGGGCAGCCAGCAGACCCAGGGGTCGAAACAACAACCGTGAACAGGAACTGGGCGAGAGGGTTCAGGCCGGGAGAAGCTTGAGCTTGGTGCTGCATCAACCGAGGGGTGATCACGTAAGCTCTCGGAGATGCTGGATCACGATTGTAGAGCCCCAGCACCCCAGGGCCTTCCATGGGCATCGAGCAGGGCACGGAGATCGGAAACACCTGCTCAAGGTGGCCGACGTTGGGGAATGACGTTTGAGCCAGACCCGGGCCAGCAGGGCATTGGCCACACCAGCTTCACCCCAGCAGGGCATCAGGCCGATGCCTGAGAGCAGAGCACGCAGCAGGAAACTGATCAAGCACGCCCACCATCCAGTTTGCTGAGGGCAAGAGCCGCAGAATCGAGCACCCGCCTTGAAAGCGGCGCCGAAGAACGACGAAACCAGCAGCACAGGCCACGATCCCGGTAGCCGTGGCTGCAACGGGCCACCATTCAGGCTCACCGCCACCACGAACAAGAGCTGGATCAGGCCACCGCCGAGGTTGCCGGCCCAGGCCCAGGTCAGGCGGCTCAAGGCCGCCACCCAAGCCGCTGCCAGGGCGGCGCGGCCCTCACTGCTGCTACCCGGCAGCAGCTGCTGCCAGCCAGCTCAGATTCCAAGGCGCGCGTTCTGACTGGCCGTAAAGACATCTGGGGCGCCATGCCTGAGCGCCCCCGGCCCCATCTCAAGCAACAGCCGCCGCGCTGCCCGGCCAACCTTGGTGATCAAACTCACCGAAACTGGGCGGCGAAGGGGATCAATACGGTGACAGCCAGCACCAGCAGCACCAGCAGGCCACTCAGGCTGAAGCAGCAGGGCGATCGCGGCTGCAAAGCCAACTGGCTGGCCCACGAAGACCCACCAGGTGAGATCGCCATCGGCCAGGATTGATGGCGGCGAACACCTGGACCACCACATCGCGCAGACCTCCAGGAGCAAGGCGATGGCGGGCAATCGTGCGGCCAGTTCCCAAACCAGTTGCGAATTTTTCAAGCCCCTTCTTGCTTCCGCCTCCTCTGCGGGCGCGCGTCGGTGGCTGATTCGACCGGCTGTGATTCCTCTTGCCCGGCGAAGCCGAAGGCCGTGCCGGGCGCTAGCGATCGCGAAGCGCCCATGAACGAAGCGAAATCGTCTTCGTTTTCCAGGAAGTGGCTTCGATGGCGCTTGGCTTTGCCGTTCACGACCGTGCATTGACCTCGCGGTCACCAGTTCGCTTCCTCATCGAGCAGGAACATGGCCGGTGATGTCACCCATCGCCTCCGGTGCCCAGGCCTCGGGTTCCTCGAAGAACAAACCAGGCCTGGCCGGTCCGTCTCATTCGCGGGGAGGACGGGTCAGGCGGATAAGGCGGAACAACGGGCTCATCCACGCCACGAAAAAGAAACTGAATCCGCAGTCATCGAGGTGGCCAGGCAAGGGCTGATTCCTAAGCAGCGCCACTGATTTCTGGCCCTTCTGCAGCAACAGCTCGGCGCGCCTCAGGTTCGCAAAGCGTCATCAGATCCAGCGACTCGCCAAGCCATAGCCTGTTGTAGGCGCTTCGTGATCGTAACAACGGTCGTAATAGTCCAGCATCTGCGCAGGCGGCGCCCAGTGCCTCCGCCGCAATCCGCCTCCAGGCCAACCGGGTCCGCTCCCGGTCCCAGCGCCCGGGCGATCCGGGTCCGTGGCCTCGGCCAGGGCGGCGCGTTTCTTGGCTGCCGTACACCGCCCACGAGCCGCCGGCACGCGCTCGTCGAGGGGGGCGGGCGCAGCTCCAGCCGCGGTGCTGCCTGATCTGCCGCCAGAGGCCGGCGGGGATCGGCAAGCGACCACCTGAACACTCTCGGCCTCAAGCAAGATTGGGCCGGCAGCCACGAGCCAACGAGGCCTGGCGGCCCAGGGCGATTTTCGATAGTGTTCGGTGCTCGGCTGGGGCGGCAGGCCGAGCCGCCGAAGCTGCTTGCCACGGTGATGGGGCCAGGCCCTCGAGCATCCCACCCACGCCGACGCCGCGGCGCTTCCAAACTCAGCAGCAGGTCCGGTCTTGCCGGTGCCGGTGCGTCCGCCCAGCAAGCCGCCAAGGGCCAGGCTTGCTCGAATGGGGCCAGCCACCCAGTGGCGATTACACCTTTGTAGCCCCCTTCCAGGAGCAGAACGGCAGGCGATGGTCTCGGCCAGCCAGGCGAGGCTCGCTGAACGCAGGCACCGCGCCCAGCAATGGAGGCGCAACGCAGCGCCCGTTCCGGCCTCGCCCGCGGCACCGGCCTTGGAGGGCCTTAGGCTTTCGCCCAGGTCGGCAGGCGCGGACCCACCGGGCCCAGTCCAGCATCACGGCCTGACTGACGACCCGTTGCTGTAGAGCGTTGCCGATCTCGGCCCGCTCATCGTTCGCGAACAGGCAGGTTGTTGGGCGCGGGGGATGTGGCCACGGGCGTACTCGGCGGGGCTGCGGGCATCAACGATGGGGCGGCCGCGGGCCAGGAAGGGCTCCGGATCGCCAGCCGCTCCGCCACCACCCGACCCCGGACCGTCCTGCCTGAACATAGTGGGCCAGCCGGCCAGCCCCGATCCAGGCCGGCTGAACGTATGATCTCAGGACCCTCCGCCACCAGCACTGTCCAGTGCCCCGAACAGTTGTTGGAGCGGTTTTTGGCCGCTCCAAACAGGCAGGCCGCAGCCTTCTGCCCCAGCTCGAAGGGCGAGCTGGGGAGGTTGGGCGACCGCTGCTGCTTTTGATGCCGTTGGTGTCTCGATTGCCACGGCGACGACTGGGCCGCTGGGCGCCCTGATCCAGCTGTTGCTGCGCGATAACGACAAGCTGGCAGCGGCATTCCCTCCCGCTATCCCCAGGGCGGCTGGAGGTGCCGAGTGCCGAGGGCATCGATTACGAAGCCCCTGCAAAGCGCCCTGATCCAGCAACGCTTCGAAGGAAGCCGATCGACTCACCAGTTGCCTGCTTCCGCCGCCTCCCGGCCCCAGCTGCGGAGCAGCGGGGCTATTTATTTTTCGCGAAAGTGCCGGCGAATCCAGTTGCGTCGATCTGGTCAGCCTCGACCGGCTCTGGGGTCTGTTATTCGCTGGTACGCTTCGGTTTTTCGTGCAGGCACGGCCTGTTGCGCAGCGTGCGGCGGGCGCTGGGGCCCGCTGCTCTGGCCGAAGCTGGCTGGGAAAACCGGCGGCACCTGGACCCCGCTATCCTCCGGGTTCAACCTTGGTCGCTGCAGGCCCCTTGAAGGCCACATTTGCCGCTGATTCAAAACCAGCTGCCGCGGGGTGCGGCCTGATCGATGCGTGTGCTCTTTGCCATCCAGGTTTGCAAAGGCGCCAACCCAGTTGAGCCTGAGTTGTTAGGTTCAACTTTCAGTGATCAAGCAGTGAAATGCCCCGGCTTTTGATCAACCCCCCACACCAAGTTCGCTGGAACCGATTTTCCATCATTTACCCTTCCACCCTCCAGCTCGGCCCCCCTGCTGCGAGTTGCTGCCTGGGAGCCCATGGCCAAGTCAGCGAATCTGGCGGATTCTTGCGATCTGGGCCTGCCAGGAGGCCCCTGGTGAATGCCGTGCGCCATTGGCAATGCAACGACCCCAACCAAATGCCTGCGCATTCGCCGGTCCTCTCGCCCCGTTGGATCATTCTGGCAGATCCCAGGATGAAGGCCTTCGGCGTTCCGCTTGATCGCCCGCTGCGCCCAACCTTCAGCCCAGCCCGGAAAGGCCTGTTGCGGCCGGGTTTTTTCCTGATTCACCACTGTTTTGATTTTGATGTGCGCTGGACGGCCGGTGGCCCCAACCGCTTGCAGCTCGCCTGCCAGCCGCCCGCCCGTTTAACAACAGGCGGGTTTTAACGGCTGGTCTGTCAAAAAACGGCCGTTGGGGCTGGGCAGGCCCGGGTCCTTGAGATCCCCTTCAGCCAGGGGGGGGCCCCAGACCATGTTCAAAAGCAGGGCGATTGCTCCGGCGGCCTTGCCGTTTCACGGGGGCCCAGGTCGGTTTAGGGGGAGCTGTTTCGGGCGCTGGAGGGGGCCAAGTTTGCACCCCAAGGCCAATCTCTCCCCTTCGTGTGTGGGGTGT
>Ga0163217_1049252_pt1 | contig 13696 bp, 18 predicted proteins | sample SynspAceP_FD_185933 | JGI IMG/M metagenome (GOLD analysis project Ga0163217, IMG submission 185933) | Saline lake microbial communities from Ace Lake in Antarctica - Synechococcus sp. Ace-P (PacBio error correction) | ecosystem: Environmental > Aquatic > Non-marine Saline and Alkaline > Saline ... | reverse complement strand
GTCGTGGACATCGGGCGCTGTAGATTAGACATCGGCCATGTTGGAGCTTGTCGATTTCCAACACGCGAAAGCCCACGTTCCTTGTTCCAGTCGGGGTGCGTGTCCCCTTCGAGGATCCTTGCGCCTGCGCGGGCGGATTGCCGTTCTTTGGAAATTTCGGCGATGGTGGTGTAACCAGTTTTCGCCCCTCAGCCTTTGTCGGACAATTGTTCGCCGATCTGGATTCGAAAATAACGCTTCGTTTTACCACCATCCTTCGAATTTCTGAAGCTATGACAGCATGGGACGGTTGATTCCAGAACCTGCCGAAAAAAATCCATCAACAAAATTCGGAATTTTCTGTGGTTTCGTTGTGAGCTGGACAATCCGGCACATAACTTCAGTTGGCTTAGGGTGGTCGAAAAACTTCACTTATTCAAACAAGCCGTTACCTGCTTCGTGCCACATCTTATTCCCAGAAGACCAGACCATAAAATTCTGATGTTTCGCGCCCATCGGACGAACAAGTAGTGTTTTCTGGTATAACCTGCCAACGAAGTTCCTTCACCCTGCTTAAACTTAGGCGCCATTCAATCATGTTTTCAGCCCAATTTATATTCATAGGTCGCTTTTGCGCGACCCAGCGGCTTCATAGCCCTCAGGTGCGATCGGATAGACCTGCGTTCCCACTGGCTGCTTCGACGGGCTAGAACATGCATGGGCCTATATTCGCGTCTGTTTCTCCCACCAGTTGCGCCGCATTGACCTTGTTAAATATCGCTCTTTCATCATTTTCTGTTCGTAGATTGCCATGTTAGCATCCGGTCATCGCAATCCATGCAATTCGGCACCAGTGGGTTCGTTGAAAACACGACGATGTTATCGGGATGTCCCGAGCAATACCGCGGCTCCCCACTTCCCATACCGCGTGCCTTGTTGGGACGTATGCATCAACCGATCATGCTCATCACCAAAACACTTCGCGACCCAGTGCGATCAAATTGGCCCAACTCAGAACATCAATGGATACAAATAGAAAACCCACATTCTTTAATAGAAAAACGGCGAAAGTTCAGCCGCGGAATTACATCATCGACAACCAATCGAATGAAAACCGCCCATGCTGGTGCGTATTCGATTAAACCAGCCGGCGTTCCCCGCCTCATCCGTTTCGTGTGTTCGACCGCTCCAGAAACTCCGCCGTGCTTTTCAGGAAAAATCATTCTCATTAACAAAATCGTTCCCCGTTATTATTAGGGCGGGTCGATGTAGATCCATCTTTGACCTTGCCCAGATAGGGCTCCTGCAGCAGCTTGAGCGCCTCCAGGTTGTCGCCCTCGATGACAGGTTCTGCGTGGTATCGAAATCCACCGCTCTCTTCGCGCACAGGGGCGGCAGGGTTTTGGGCAATCGGGGCATTGCCGGTAATTCAGCGCCTTCGCGCTTGCCCGGCCAGTTCAGTATAGCGTTCCTGCGGCCCTCCACGATGCTGTCCGAGAGCTCCTGCCCGCAGTTGGTCAAAAATCCACGCGCAGGGCAATCTTGCCATCTCGCCGCGCGCCTCGGTCCCACTTCCGGAAACCAGCCCCGTCGATCTTGGCGAGGTTGTCACTGGGTCAGGTCCGGGCTGTGATTTTTCAAGCTTTTCAATTGTCGGTCATGTCTTGCGCCTGCCTTTTACTTAAAGTGGCCCGCGCCCTTGGCGTCTTTCATATGCTCGAATTCGCCTGCGCCTCGGCCAGCGGCCATTGCGGCGTCACTTTTATATTTAAACTTGGTTTTCGCCCGCCGCAGCTTGGATTGAAGCTGCGCCTATCTCACGTTCTTTTTGCCTTGATTTGCGGCCAGACGCGCAAGGGGTTTCGTATCCCGCCCGTCCGCAACCTCTACCGGCTAGTTAGGCATCGATCGTGAGCGCCGCGAAGCACTTGATAATAAAAGCACCCCCAGCGACACGGCCACAGGTAGGGGCCCGCGCGGCGTATCCACGGTCACCACGCCGCCACGCAGATGGTCCGGAACCACCCATTTCCCGCCGCCGCATCCGATGGCCGCTTGAAACGCGCCGCCGCTGTATCTGCGCGCCCGCACCAGCTCGAACAGCACAGGGGAAAACGAAATGCGTGGTCTGATTGGTGCGCAAGATGTCATCGTGCAACGCATTCCCCTTGAAGCGTGACGCGGTAACACCTGGAGCTCCGGCACAGCGGCGTGTGGCCAGGCAGGTTCAGCGTCTCGGGGGCAGCTTATGGGTCCAGGCATCTGATCCAGCCTCAGCGCACGAAACTCGCTCCCGCAGGAAGGCCGGTGCTGGCACCCACCGCATCATAGATCCGCTGTTTCGGGATAACGTGTGCAATTGAGCGCTGTTTTTTTTTTGGGGGGTGGGGTATTTGATAAGGGCGCATGGCTCGCGCACCACGATTAAAGGCGATCAGCTCGAAATCCTCCAGTCCGCGATGGGTTCTGGGTCAGCGCAGTATCCGTTATGCCCGCCGAGAAAAGGCTTCGAGGTCCCGCTCTCTTTCACCTCGATCATGGACCGATCGCGTGTCAGCAGGTCCGAAATAGGTCTCCATTTTACGCCCATCCTTCGTTCTCCGTGTTAAAGCGGTTGCAGAGGTCGCGAAAAGGAATGGTCGTTGCCCTTGCAGCCCGTGCGGATCAGATTCAAGCAAGCGCTCTTTCAACCTGCTTTTGGTCCACGGACAACCTGTCCGTCCTCCGCGATGTAATCAGGGTAATAAGGGTTCAGGCGGTTCTGCTGTCCGGCGGTTTCACGCTGTCATGGATGTGCGCAGCGCAAAGATCACCCCGGGGACAAGCCCGCGTTTGGATCCGCCGGACAACGGTGTGCAGTCCGTTGGCATGCGCGGCAGATTCATTCATGCGTTCTTTGAGGTAGTTTAACTTAGGTCATCCGAAGTCATTGAGCCCCAGATCGGTGATGAAATGCCCGTCGTGGACGTCCTCAGCTCGATCACTCCGTTTGCAGACGCTGAAGCTGGTCACGGCGGTAGCAACGTCGGAGCCTTCTTGGACGTCAGGAAGTTGTTCCTCACCGGTGGCCCGCATGTCGACGATGTGCATCCGGTTCTCGAACACGCTTCCTTTAAGGTGATGTATCGTCGAGGCTGATGTCGGGCCAGTAGTTGGACAGCTGGATCTGCGTATTTTGGCGAGCCAACGGTCGATCCGGCAAATCGCTGGACGAATCGCACCGGGTTCCAGTGGATGTCGTAGTTTGATCAGGCTAGCGCAATCTGAAGGTTCTGCCCCTCCGATATGCAATCCCTTGCCGATTGAGGATGTCCAAGCTCCGCTCGGCTCGGTCGGGCATTGATCTTATCCTTCTCCTTTGGCGCGGGGGCAAATGAGCGTAGACGGACTGGAAGTCATATGTTTTCTTCAGAGTCGTTTTTTTGGGGCCGGTCGAGTCCGGTGACAATGCCGGTGTGAATGTCTTGCGCTTTGGCAAAATGCTGGGCCAAGTTGGGCGAAGAGGTAGTTCGCCGTATCGGATAAGCCGTTGAAGCGACCAACCTTTCGGTTTTTGCGTCATTCAGGGGTTGGCCATCTTTCCCTCAATCTCGGCATCAGATGCTGCGAGTTTGCGTCATCGCTGCGTCACCCGCTCCATTTCGGCGATGAGGCCGTCGATGATGATCTTGTCGGCGCCAGCTTCCTGTTCATGCTTGATGTCCATATCGCCAGATCAATCTTGAATCTTCTTGCCGACAGAGAAGTCGCCGAAATCATCGTCCTCATCGGCACTGTCTCAGATCGAGATCTTCAATCACGCCACCTCCGCCATGAGCTATTCAAAGCGTGTCCAATCGCTCGAGGCGTCTGGCGATGTTACCGGACAGCGCGCGAGCGTCTTGCGGAAGGCATGGCACCGAGCTTTCCAGCCGCTGAGCAGATGGTGGGTCATCAAGGGCCTGAAGGCTCTTCTTCGCGGTCGGCTGTTTCAGCCGTCCTTTGCCGCCCTCAGTCTTGGTGTTCATAGAGATCTTCGTATTTTCTTAAACGGCTGGGACTGAATGTAATTTACCGGCGCATTAGACCGCCCAGTTTGAGGATGCTCAGCTGGGCGAAGGATGTCGTTGAAGCCGATTCAATCTGTCCGGTGCGTGATCGGCAAGCTGGTGTGATAAGGGTTTCAGCCGTTCGGGAAAAGTCCCAATGTCGGCGGGTATCATAGAAATGGCTCGATGTGGTTTGGCGCGACCTCGCGATAGTCACCGCGTCCAGCAATTCGAAAAAAAAGTCGAAATCCAGCCGTGCGCAAGATTGAGGCGGGGTCCGCTGATTCCGGCGGAAGTCGGACCAGGACGTTGAAGCCGTCTCGGGCCACGGCGGAAAATCTCTTCCACGCTGGTTCTGGGTTTTTAGGTTCTTTGCTCAACGCATCTGACTGACCTTCATATGCTAGGCGCAAGCTGATGCGTAGATCAGTGAAGCGGTTGTTCACAGGCTTGGCCGAGCAGGGCATCAAGGACCTTTTGTTTCACACCAGCCCATTGATTACCTTTTCCATTAGGCGGCTGGTATTCGGGTCTCGACGGTCTTCATTGTTGCGGAAGTTGTGGGGGACTCGTCGATACCACTAAGTCGTAGTTGCCCCAGTTGATCCGGTCAAGCCGCTCCCGAAGGGGACTCACCGGATGTTGCGCGACAGGTCCGTGTGCAGAGCACGTCGTGATCGAAAGCGGCTTCGCGAAGATGTTGGTGGTCAGGTTCGCATTGTCAGTTGCGCAGTTGTCCAGCCAACTTTTTGGGCCATAGAACAAGACGGGGTCCTTGTTGCGCAGCTCGTTTTTTAATTATTTCACGACGTGCAAGGCAGTTGAAGGTTTTTCCCTAGGCCCACGCTGTTCCGCCAGAATACAGCCGTTATAATCTCGAGCCTTGTGATATCCCGACGGCGGCGTCTCGTGATAATGTTGAACACAGTTTTTTCCAGACTAGGCCGGCTAGATATCCCGTTCGATCCTTCGCAGGAACGATCCTCATCAAATCTCGCCTCAGGAAAATCGCTGAACAGATTAAAGAGGATCATGAAATAGACCCGCTTCGGCCGGGTTTTCCTGATGAGACTTGTGTCGATATGCTGCAAGCACTTCAGGCCGTCACGTCTGGCAGCTTTTCATCGTCATTTCCATATCTGGTCAAATTAAAGCTGAGATAGGTTTGGGGCAAATTGCGGCTCATCCATAACATGGCGTTGGTTCGAGATCGGGCATTCTCCTTGCTGATAACCAAGGGTCAACGGCCGTAAACCCCGACAGCAGGCATGTAAGCCGTGCCTTTCTCGCGGCCCTCAAGTGGCGCGAGATTCTGTTGCATGCGTTGTACTCGATGTCGACGTTCGACTTGAATTGCGCCTTCGGCGGAATCCAGTCGGCGCCCCACAATCCGAGGCGGACCCGCCCGTTGGTTCATCTTGTTCGGAGCTGAATTTACGAACTCGCTTCCCGAACAAGCGTGTTTCGACCGCACGCCCTTGGGAATGAAGAAAACTCACGCTTTTTCGCCTTTTATATTCGGGTCTACTCCGCCTGACCGGGTAGAAAATTCGGGGAAGGTAATAGATGAATGCGAAAACTCGTCCAGTCTCAAAGCTCCGACTTCAAACGCTTCAAAAGCATTAAATCGAAAAAGGAACCTGCGGCCACGCGGAATTTGTCTTGGCGTCGGTAAGCTGGGACGCTTTATGTCATCCCCAGAAACCTCCGTGGTATTGTCAACAATCCGCAAAACTTTTGAACCCCATACCGGACCAGTACGAATATTTTCTTTTTCAACCTATCGTTACAAAGGTGATGTCGACAAGGTGTGCAGAAAAACAAATGCTACTCCAAAGCAAAAACGCGCTCGGTGTTGAAATTCGCGCGATTTTTCACGGAGTTGAGCTTGCTGTCGTTCCGCACCTAGTTAGCATTTCGGCTACAAGGAAAACACATTTCCAATGACCTGGAAGTGTTGTAGCGATTAGAGTTGATGATCAACCCGGTCTCTGTCCCCTGCACATCTGCCACAGCACTTTAGATGCCGGAGGGCTCGCTCCCAGGCAATCATCAGCTTAAACGCGCTCACTCACATGCGTTCATATTTTCAACCCATGGTGTTTGTTTTTGTCAGCCAGGCAGGGTCGAATTGACGCGAGCATGCACCATGGAAAATATCAAAAACCATCATAGATTTTCATCAACACTCGGATAGGCTTTGACCACCAAGGGCCACCGGGACCAAGAGGTCGTGTCACTTAACCATTTTGATTCGTCACTTGACGGTCACTCGCGAAACACTACAACGCAATGGGAGGCATTGGATCAGCCTTATGGGTCATCAAGCGACCTTCGGAGGTGGCTGTGCTACCTGAAATTTCCCGAACAAGCACGGCTCCACTCTCAAATCATCAGCAGCGGTGGCAGGACACCCTGAGAATCAAAGCTATGCAAGCTGCAACATCACGTAGCTGCTAGAGGCATGCAGCGCCGCTTCCTTTGATGACCTTCACAGCGTCTCTGGCGGCACATTCCGAACGGCACGCTGAAGCGCCGCTTTCTTATTGATCCAGGCCGCATTCAGCCAAGTTAGGCAGGCGCTAGTCGTTGAGCAAGATTGCAGCCTTTCACGCCTTCGATATAATTTTATCGGTCAGATACGAAGCAGATTTCCAACATAGTCAAAGAGACCCCTCTCCGTCAAGGCGCAGGTCGACCAGATAGCGCGGGCAGACCGTCGAGATGATTTTGATTTGGCAACCCGCTGACGGTCGCAGTTTCTGGAACATCCATTTCAATGTCGCCCATATTTCAACATCGCCCGAAACACGTGAGACTGTCGTGGCGGCGCTTTGCTGCCGGATGGCATCGGCCTGTCGAGCGAGGTTGCCCCAGAAAGACAGCCTCCGACCCAGAGAGTTTCGTTATTTTGCGCCTGAACCGGCTCATGTTTTGCGCGCCATGGGTCCGATGGGTTATGTGCGCCAAACCTTAGCACCGCAATTAAACGCGCGCGGCCGGCTTGATCGACAAGCGGAAGATGGTGGTGTTCGGCGCTGGTGTTCGCTGGCATCGCGGGGCGTGGATCACATCCCGGGCTCTCCAGCATTCCACACAAGCTCTTAAGCTCATGGCCGCCCTCGCTCGCAGCTGTAGAGGCGCAGCTCAGAGCGCATAAAGACGGCAAAAGCAGCCGAGGCTGCTATCAGAACCTCCGACATCGCCAGGCTCTGGAAACGCCTTGGTCGACCTTGCCCAAGCAACAAATACGACCGGTAACAGAACGTTCAGACCATACTGCTCGTTACGCTCACTGGCGTTCGATCGTTCCAGGACTACATGGCACAACCTTCAAGCCGGAGACGTCAAGTTTTCAACGGGCATGAAAGTTCACGGCCGCGCATTGTTGTCTTGTGAGTTTGCGAGAGCGTTGGCCGCGCACCATCTTCCGTATAACAAGCTCCCGTGGTGCCGTCAGTAGCACACTTAGCGCCACCAGCTTCACCGGATAGCTTTCAGGTTCCCCTGGATTTTACGGCGTCACGGTTGGCGCTGAGAAGAGTATCGCAACCTGCATTGGGGTGCCCTCCCCTGCCCATGCTCAGTTTACAGTCACCCCCGAAAAGCCGATTCAGAGAAGCGCCCTGCGAGCTGACCGGAAAGACCGTGTGGTCCTGCAGCCTGACATTGATGTGAGAGATCTCCGCAAGGTCAAAGCTGATCGGACCGGATCGCTATCACGTTCACGGACGGTGAGCTGACTCGCACGGCAATCTGCAAAAAAGCGTTAGCGCCAGGTTGGTTTAACCACGTTCGTATGCGGACGACGCTAAACTGGAGGAAAGCCGATTGGCGTGCAGCCTTTGCCTCTGGCTCGAACCTATCGCATCACACGTGGCAGCATTTTGCAGGGTCCATGCTTCAAGGACCAACCCCCTTTCAACTTGCGCGCGCGTTGAGTGCAATTCGACTTGGTTTAGGGCCGGGCTTGAGGGGCAAAGTCGACCCTGTCTGATTTCGAGCTGGCGCTCGATTTCTTTCCGCGGACACTTTCGGATCAATCTGATGCCTTGTGGCGCGAGAACAGATCGTGGGCCTCCTACCAAGCGACACCTATGGTCAGGCGGAGAGAGTTGCAGTGAATACGCTCGAACCAAAACCCCGGCAGGGCAGATCCGCGGACAGGTTCTTTCATGACGGGTAGCCGCAGACAGAACCCGCTTATCTTTTTGCCGATGGAAAGTGACCGGGTCCATTCTGACGTAGCAGCGAGTGAAGCCAGCGATGAGGGAGCGATTTAATGAAGCCAAACCCGGAAACCAACTCTCCTCAATTCTGGCAAATCTACCGAGGCTGCCTGAACGGGCCGAAACAGACGAACATCCAGCACAAGATCGCTGACCGGAGAAACGGCAGATTTAGGGCCACCTATATAGATCTGGACAATCTGACCGTAGGCAAGGGAGAGCTGACCCTCACCTCACCGGACAAAACCTTATACGCAATGGGTTTAAAAACCGTCGACGGACTCGCGCACATCCGTTCAGATGCGGCTTGAGCCGGGAGAATGATTTGCGTTTCGCCTTTCCAACCTGTTCGGCCAACGTTTTCGGCCCATTGAGGTTGGCATCAGGCCATGGAAGACAACGACGGGCATCTATGGGGTATGAACCAGCGGGCAACGGAGTTTGAGGGCTAGAAATATGCAGACGCGCCAGACGCGCAGCAACGGACCGAAGGACGGGTTCGCGTCTGGTGGATTGGCCAGCTATTAATGAAGTCGTAGGGCGGGCCCTCGACAGATTGAGCGCAAGAGTGGCGCAAGTTCTAGGCGTTGGACGTAAAACAGCTGCACTTGTGGAGAGAGACCATGTGCATAAATAAAACTGCGCGGTCGATTTGCCGGCGAACTTTCCTTTAGAGGTGTTGATCTGATGAAGGTGTCTAAGGTATGTGTGTATAGAGAGGTTGCCTCAGTTATTAGGGGCCATCAACGTCCTCTCAGCTGGGTTAAGCAGCATTTGCCTTCTACAAGATCAAGCTTTTGGGTTGGGGCTGAGGAACTGTAAGCACCCTAGCATGGTCGCCGCATCCCGCATCGTAGTAGAATAGGACGTCGAAAAATCGACAGGTTTTTGAGTCAATTGCGGGTGGAGGTTTGGAATTGCGTCGCGGGAACTGGTGGCGACTATTAGCCATCCCCTGAGGTCTGTCTGAGGCTTCTAGGACTTCGCTTGTATTTCACTTGCCCAGCCACCCGAAGCGTCCCTGGTGAGTCGAGCCATTCCTCCGTCAGTGTCAGCGCGGGCTCATGCGTTCGAACTGTAATGCACCATGCTGACACAGATCCATCTGCGGAGTACATTATGCAACCCTTCGGAGTGTGAGGGGGCCATTCTGCTTCATAGACGGGCAACCCCCTTCCGATCCGGCCAAATTCCCTTGCGGGGTGAGGATCGTTCTGCAACAGGAGCACAGTCAAGACGACAAATGCGGAAGTCATCACGGCAGTTCAAGGCGCCATGCGATAGCCGTAAACTTGGTGCACGCTTCCAACTCGCGCTCAGCCCGCTTTTTTTTTTAGGGCCCTTTTTTTTCGATTAAAATTTTTCAGGGGGGGGAGGGGGCCAGGGGGGGGTTTCCTTTTTCCCGGGGGGGGGGGTTTTCTGGTTTTTTTTTTTCTGTCGCGGGCCAAAATGTCGATCCTGTCGTGAGTAACCGCCATCTCCGGAAGCTCTTCTTGGATGACGTCAAGAGCTATTGCCTAAGGTGTTTGCTCCACAGTTCGGTTTAGATCTGGTCGCTAAAAGGACATACTCTGTCGTGAAACCCTTCCCCGTTGTTATGCGTGGTGCAATTGAGCGCGGATTGATGATTCGTATCCGCTCAAGCCATTCATCGTCCGGATCACTTTTTTCCCGCGCTACAACCATGTGCCCTGAACTTTATCTCCGGCGCTCAAGCTGAGCGGAATGCCTTACGTCAACAAACTGGTATGATACTTCCCATTGAAAACAAAGGGCACCATAGTCTCTCCGCTTTTGGGTGTAGTATCGATGGCCAATGGACCACTGCTTTGTCGGTTCTGGGAGAAAGCCAGATAGACCACTCGCGTGGGTTTTTGCCCAGCGAGCTTTCGCCGGTGGATGATTTGTTCGCGGTTCATGCGCCCAAGACCCGCCGCATAGCGCCAGAATTAGTTCCTCGGTAGCGGCAGACAGCTCCCAATGCAAGGCCAACATATCCTTGGCCACCCTACGAACTAACAAACCCTTGTTCTAATTTCGGCGAATCTCTGCACCCCATTACGGCTCGTAATTCTGCCCCCCCTCCTTTCTAATCTACGGGTCCATTTTAGTAAGGGACTTCGATCAGAAAAGATGGCAAGCATTCCGCAATTTGGATTGAAGCCCAAATTACTGACACCATTGAAACCACCCGTGCTGAGAGGGCGGAAAACGGGTCGTTCGCTGCATGAACTTCAGTGTCAGCTAAGATGAGGATTTGGATTCATTCTAAGAGACTCATTGAGAGTTGGCGAGCAGAGCAAAATCTATCATATAATAACCTCCATCCAGCTCCCTTTTGCAATTTCCACTTAAATTCCACCAATTTTCAGCGATGGGATATATAACCAAAATTTTTAATCACGCTCTGTGGACCCTATCGATTGGGCAAATTTCTTTAAGAGATCGTTTATTTTTTCTTATAAGTTCACTTACTTTCTTGAACCAAACGTTTCGATCAATATATTTCAGCCTTTCATTCACTGGTTGACGCGCGAAACCGATCCGGCCATTCACTGTCGGGTGAGCAGCCGCGACGCGAGCATTCTCTGTGGCGCCGGGGTCCATGTATTTATGCCATGATCGGATTTTGCAGATCCAGCAAGGCCATTCAAGTTACTCAACTCGTTGGTGTTGAGCTTCGAACAGAAAATTTCATCTCTCATTCTTTTTGGCCTGCTCTGCCGAATTTTTTGCACGAAGAGCCTGACAAATCGAGACGATCATGGCGGATGATTGGACAACCGCCGTGCCACCACGTTGCGTTAGTCCTCCACGTCATTATGGCACCTAGGACGAGGCAAATCTGTTCGCGGGACATTTTGAGCTGGTTCCCACCTTATCCAACCTCCAGCATCTTTTGATAAGTTGGAAGTCATTCGAGTATGGCTATTGAATGCTGAGGTAGCTTTCCCTGCTTTTCAGCTCATCATACCGTTCTAATTCGACCACCAAAAAATAGCGACCATAGTCTAGTGCGTTGCCCTTCGTTGTTCCCGTCATAAGCCTTTGAATTTAGCGAGGATGATGTTTCTCTAAATCATCGACATCCACAATTCTCGCAGACTTTGAAAGTTAATCGCCTCGAATTATCAAGTATAATCAAGAACTCTTGGCAGCTCCCCGCTCATTTCATCACGAAGTTTCTCGAATATCCCAGTCGTAGTGAAGTTGGAATCCTTCCTCCAGCGCAGTTCATATTTTGCGAAAATTGAAGAACGCTTCTTCAGGGTATAGCTTCTCCAAGATTTTTCATCTGATTGATGAGGCGCCAGTCTTTCAATTTTCGTCCAGGTTCCACTAGGTTACTCTTTTTCCTATTTTCATATTCATTCGCACTCCAAGTGCTGCGAGTGCCTTTCCTATTGTGATTACTTCTGATATTTTCAATACACTTCCTTAGCCACGACCAAACCTTCAAAGGACCATCGCTCAAGCCATGGAAGCTCGGAATCACAGGACCGTAGCCCGGATTTGTGGACGCATCCGGCAGTCAGCGGGCAGCGTCATTCGCTGCGCAAGAGCGCCAAGGCCATGCAACGCGGACTTTTTCCGACCTCGCTGCACTGCACAATGTCCGGTCTGTGAAGAACCGTTCAAACAAAAGGAAGTTTTTGACCGGCCTATGCGGTGTGTAATTCAAATTTTCGCTTCCGAGCGGCTGGCATTCCGGCAACAACATTCCCTTGGACGGCCACGGTATCCATGCAGGAAACCCGCGGCCTGCGCCGGAAGCAAAGGCCGGCAGGATTTGTATGGCTACCGGTTAAAGGCAGGAACCCGGAATGTTCGCCGTCTGATCATGGTTCGTGGTCGTGGAGCCGATAATCAGCTGGCGGATGCGGCTGTGACCGTAAAGCGCCCCATACCAGAAGATCGAAACCTTCGGCCTTTGACAAAGTCGTTCAGGGGACATTCGCCCGGGTTCACGCGGTCGGCCGTGGCGTGCACCGCTTGTTGGATGTTGGCGTTTCTGCAACTTTTGCCGAGCCGCTTCATCGGCCGTGGCTTTTGCTTTCGGCATTACCACCCGGTTGACCGATGCAAAAGGGACCGTGACGTCAAGTCCGCAAGACGGCGCTGCCGGACATACGGTCCGATCGCGATCTTCGCGCTGCGCTGCCGTGTAGGCTACAGAACCTTCATAGGATCGGCTTGTAGGTGCGGGACGCGGACGACACCGTGCACTTGGACGGCCGCGATGGATTCCGATCGAGGTTCGAATCGAGATTGAGCAGATGCAAATCCATGACCTTCGCCGCGCTTGCCGATGGTGATGGCGCGGGATGTCGGGCTCAGTCTGAACGGCTTCAGCAAGTCGCCCTTGCGCAAGCCGTCTCTCGACATTGCGGCCACGGGCGTCCTTGTCCAGGATGGGCTTTTTGCATCCTCCAGGAGATGGGTGGGCCCTTGCCTTCGCCAGTTGTTCGCGCGCTGCTTCATCCGCGATTTGACAGTTCGGCAAGCAGGGCGCTGCGTGCCCGAGCCGCAAGCGATCCTGACGGTCCGTCGGTTGCGGGCCCCTTCAGCGGTGGCCCAGCACGTGCATCGCGGAAAATTCCCGGGCATTTCAGCTTCTGCGCGATTCCAGGGCGGTGTGTGTGACAGACGCCTTTCGGAGTATTCCGAGCCGTCAGCAGTTGCGAGTATCTTGTCCCATGGTCTGTTTCCTCCCTCAGATTGGCTCATTTTCAACTTGTCCATCGCCACCCGGGCTTTCATGGATGGCAAGCTTTGTTCGACGATGGTTTCCGACGGCCTCGTTCATTTGCCGATCCAGTTCGACCTCCGCCCCTCGCGGCGGAAGCCTATCAGGATTCGCCATATCAGCGGGCCTGGACCGAACTTAGCCAGATCGTGCGCCCGGCTCACAATCGATCACGACCTTGTCCGCGTGGGCCTCTCGGAAATCGAACCGGCATTCGTGAAATCGCCGGCCGGAAACCGTAGAACAGGCTTGCCCTTCCAATCACGTAGGTGCGGTGCGCGCCATCCACCGGACAATGTCGAGGAGATGCGGAAACAGCTGTGCGATCCTGGCGGCAAAGAAGATGCCTGACAAGCAGCACGCCACGAGAAAACGCGATGGCGAGGTTGTTGGGTGTAAGGACGGACTGTCACGACAAGTCGCCAGCATGGACGGACTGTGGGACGACCGCGGATGACCTGCATCGGGCCTTGATCGACGACCTTGGAGAAAGGTGGCGATCGACACCATGATCATGATCCGCACCAGGCGCCGGGGCATCGATTTGGCGCCACCCAAGATCGGCCAAAGACCCACCAACGAAGGATTTCAGGGGCAAGCACGGGAAACGGGCTGTTAAAGGGGACGACCAAGGCCCGGGCCCCGGCGGCCCACCGGATTTTGGACCGTTTAATTGACGAAACTTGGCCAAATCTCTTCCTTTTTTCGTTGGG
>Ga0163217_1101136_pt1 | contig 13698 bp, 14 predicted proteins | sample SynspAceP_FD_185933 | JGI IMG/M metagenome (GOLD analysis project Ga0163217, IMG submission 185933) | Saline lake microbial communities from Ace Lake in Antarctica - Synechococcus sp. Ace-P (PacBio error correction) | ecosystem: Environmental > Aquatic > Non-marine Saline and Alkaline > Saline ... | reverse complement strand
ACCCTTCGCCTTCGAAAAGTACGCTGTCGCTACTTGGGCGCCTTCAGCTTAACCGCTTCAATCCGGCGGTTCAATCTGGCAGCAATGACCGATCGTTGTGGTTCATGCCATCTGGCACTGTCAAGCACGCCGGAACGCTCTGAGGTGTGCGGAGTTGTACCTAATCGAGAGTCCGAACGGCAATATGCCCCAGATAGTTCATCAAAACCAGTCGAAATAGTTGCCAAAAGTGTATCTGGATCGCTTTGCATGAAGATCTCAGCAAAGCTATCCTGCGAAATGGTGACAGATTGCACTCTCGGATTCAAACGGCATTACGAATTAGATCGAGAAGTGCAAACGAGGCTGTCTCGTCTAGTCCTCCGACCTATGGCCACGCTCCACGAAACATTATCCAATATCTAGTGTCTAGGTATATCTGTTACGCCACGTTATTGGAGTCGCTAACTCGATGATGCCGGCTACGAACATATGAGGCGAGCAATCTCGGGCTGTCCCAAGTGGCTGGCATAAGTGCTGTTACTAACTTCATGGCAAGGCGGTTAGCGTGTGGTAGTCCTCTTTGCAAGATAGCGGGCTGTTCGGAAAAGTTCTTAAACGAGTAACAGCTCAAGTATACAGTGGCAGGTCGTAGCCTCTGTGATTTAACATGAATGTTCAACTTCCGTCCGCAGTACCTTGATGTCAGACGGTAATGAACTCTTGGTTTAATGGTGCTGCCACCCCTCGTTCCGCTGCTTGTGCTACTGAAATTCAATATGAGATAAACAAGGAAAGGTCCAAGAGATTAGGCTCTTACTATCCGGAGGCTGGAAAGTTGCTGTTCGGCAAAAATTCTTTCAGTTCATTGTCGCTGAATTCTTCTGGCACATTCCCACTGAGAGGGGCAGCTGGTTCCTTTTCCAGTCTATGCCAGCAATAAGGTGCATTAGAAATAGTCTTTACTGTGCGTGTCGTCTGCAAATTGCGGTATGCGCCCTTCTGTGATTTTGGTTTCAGGCATGAGCCGTTGAAGTAAACCATCACGAGCTTTGAGATTTGTGTCACATCAAATTTCAGTGCAAGTTTCAGGCAGATATGAATCTGGAAAACTTATAAGTCAATCACGACTATTGCCCATTGTCAACTTGTACCCATCGCTCCCTAGTCCGTATAGACGAATATGGATACGAAATCGTGCCGGGCGAGCCACGATCTGTTATCCGAGTTTGAACCAAAGCCCGCATACTCAGATAAACTCCAAGGGCCTACTGCAGAAACATCAGCCTGATTTCACAGTTGCTCCGAAGATTCACTGTTGGGTGGCAATGGCCTGTCGCATGACCACCATGACTCTGGCCGTTGCGTCACTCGTTCAGTTATAAGCGCAAACCGTAACTGCAGGCCAGTTCTTCTGCAATAGGGATCGCCTGGATCAGCGTATTAGGGTCTATCTCTCGATTGATCTTCTAGTTTGATCGCTCAACCACACACTCGGTGGTGCCATTATTGCCGCACACGCACGGCGCATGATTCATCTGCAACTTGGGCAGAGATATGGGGTTCTTTTGCTCGCCTGCTGGCTGACTGTAGCGACACCCTGAGAAGGAGTTTGCACCAGCTGAATCAGTCGCTTGCAATCGCCATGCAGGATTAGCCGGAAATCGCGGACACGCGGAAAACCGTTTAGGCAGTACATTGCCGCAGGAAGCAAGCAGAGAAGTCACCCCCGCTGGCACAGCTGATTTGGTCTCGTGTCCCTGGTTGTCCGTCGTTTCGGAACGTTACCGTGCCCATCCGCGTCAGAAGAGGAATGTTCTTTCTCAGTAGAACGCCTCAGATACAAAATAGGCGACCAAGTAGAGCAAGACCTTGTCCCCACGTCCCACATGTTGCAGTGCCACCACCCATTCCTGCGGTCAGGGCTGGTGCTTTAATTTGCAAGCCAAATGTCGCCCGTCATTCCTCATACCACTGGCATGTTAAGACGCTGGGCCAGGTGTTGGCAGCATTAAACAGGTTCTGTGTCGCCTGTAGTCCTCCATCTGACCTGCTGATTCACAGCACCTGCAGGCACAATCAGATTGCACGTTTGTGGATGGGAAATAGAGTTTGCCGGTTATGTGTGTAGCAGTACACCCCCGCATGCACGATCGCCCCTACTGAGTTTCGGTCACGCCGAGCGAATGAATCGCAATTGTTGCAGGCTGTTTTCAGCAACAAGATCTAGCGTGCGCTGATGCTGCCAGATCAACTGGCCGTAGTTCTGACCGTTACCGTGAAGTGTGAATTCAGGAAATACTGCACATTAGCAACTTGGCTTCGTTGCCGTTCATCCACTGTTGCTGTTCATGCTGCGGCAGTTGCGGGGCAACTGCCGATGGCCGCCAGGATGGGATCTTGATGGTGTGTTACAGTCAGCAACATTGCAGACCATCAGGTCGCTGCCTTGACGGCGGGCAGCGCCCGCATCGCCTGCAGAGCCTGCGATGACTCCGGCAGCAGTTGAGGCCATGGCGCGTTCCAGGTCGCCCTGGTAACGCTCCACCAATTGGGAGAGAAAGAATTCATGACTCCTCCCACCCAGCGCAAGCTGGAAGGCGCCTCAGCAGCGTTCAATGCGCTTCGCGGTGTGACGGCGGCCCACCTTGGTGATGTGGGGCGTAGCGGGCTTGGTGTTGCTATGGGCTGTGCCCGAGCAGGGACGGATCTGAGGCGCAGGTCCATTCCCTGCTCAGCAGGTGCGTGGCGTAGGCTGCCGCAGCGAGGTGAACCGTGAGGGCCTCTTCATCACATCCCGCATTCCAGGCGAGCTGCTTTCAGTGCCGCCTGCACGCCCGCTGATCCATCGGGCAGCTGGCGATCCGCACGATTGAATTGGCTCCGGCCGGACTGGGAACGCAACCGGGGATGGCGTGAGTCGTCGCGAGAAGCGACGCATGCTTCCAGCTTCAATACGCCGCATCGGAAAACTAGCGATCTTTGCCGCCCTTTGTCTCATCGCGAAATATGCACGCGTCGCTGGAACGTCGATGTCGGACACTTCCCAAGGGCCAGACACTTCACTGTGCGCAGGCCCAGGCTGTAGATCACCAGCAGAACAAATCCGGTAGCCGGCAAACTATGCGCAGCCGTATGATCAGCCTGTGCACTTCCTCGCGAAGTTGAAATCCGGTGCATGTGGCTATGAACTCGAGGTGCGACGGATGATCTTGATCCACTCCAATCTCGCGATTCGGAGCCACATAGCGATCGGAAAAACTGCAGACTGCCAGAGATGTAACGACTGAATCGTGCTCTCCAGCGATGATGCTCCCTGCTCAAGCTCAGACAGCAAAGGTAGTCTGTGTGTGTGAGTGGTCTTGAGAATCATCCATCCCGTCAGACCACACGCTCGGAAATGATCTCATGGGTCCACCTCATCCCTCCGGCGTTTCTCTGTATGCCCTGCTCGAATCGAGTGCCTTGACTGCGGAGCCAGTGCAGCCTCATCAGCTTGTCACGTTCGCCAATATCAAACAGGCCATCAGAGGCGATCTTCTCGGAAGCTACCCGCCATAATCCATTGCGGTACGCTTCCCGTCTGGAAGTACGAAAGGACTGCGGGGCGAATTCAATAGTATCGTCTGCTTCCTTTCGTCGGATTCCAAGCCAAGAGCCCCCGCAGTTCAGAAACACAACAGATTGTAATATGCCCAATTGACGTCCGGCGTCCCACGGTCTGCGGTACTGCCTTCAAAGACAAGGTAGCGGAAAGCTCCGCACCGAGGTCCATATTATTAGCTTGCCGAACTGGTTTTAATATTCTGACATGAGGCGCGACTGTGTCGGTTCACGAAGTGATGGACTAGATCCGTAGCGCATCCCACGCGTTCTCATCGTGAACCCACAGAAAGTGGACACGCTAGCGAGAACACCACTGGATTCAACAGTTGCGTTCCCAGATTCACTGTGTGGGCGCAATGAGCCTGTCGCACGACGCTATCACCTTACTCTCCTGGCGTTGCGCTTGACCCCTGTTGGAGTATAAAGGGCCGCAGAACCTGTGACGAGGCGGCAGGCAGTTTCCTAGCACTAGGGATAATGCGCCGACATGGCCATTTTATGGGCTAGGACCTCACCCAACTTCGAGTCTCCTACCCTAGCCTTCTTATCGTGCTCATACACAGGTTCGTGGTGCCATCACTCGCGCCCGCGCGACGGCCACGAGGCTCCATCACCCCTCTCAAGACGGGCAGAGCACCATCGGGCTTTGGCTCTGCTGTGCTCTGGTATGCGACCACCGCATGTGAGACAGAGTTGCACCAGCTGAAGTGCATCGCGAACAAATCTGCCATGCAGGATGCCGGAAAAATCGCGGACGACGACCGAACCGTTTAGCAGTAATGCCGCAGAAGCATGCGCAAGAGAACCGTCCCACGCCCAGGCTACAAGTCTGGCAATGGTCTCCGCTTCCGCTGGGTATCGTCGTGTCAAGGAAGTATCGTGTAACCATATTGCCATCCGCGTCAGAAAGGATGTTGTGTCTCAGTCGCAGACCGCCGCGATACAGAATAGCGACGCAAGTCAGAGCACAGACCCCTGTTGTTCGCCACTCGCCACATGCTGCAGTTCACCACCCAGCAGGGGATTACTGACTGGGACAAGGCGTGCTGTCTTAAATTTACGGAAGCCAAGTCGCCCATCCATACTCCATCATTTCGCCCACGGAAGATCCCTTGGCCACGGTTGCACAGCCAGTGCCAGCATGAGAAACAAAAGGTCACTGATGCTACCAGCCACCCGCTATTTCCCATCCATGCTCACGCTTGGCTGACTCACAGCAACCCTGTGTGTCCACGAGATCACCAATCCCAGACGAGCGTCCTCGATGGGAAATAGAGTCGGCCGAATTTGATACGCATTGGGGCTGATGCTCGCAGCTTCTCATCTCGAGCCGCTGATGGTGGCAGACGGCTACTCATCCTTGTATCTCCGGTCACGCAGAGTCTAAGTGAATCAGTTGTCTTGTCAGCGCTCGATTTCTCACGCTATTACAGAGTCGTAGGCGCGTGCCGCCCGATTGCTGCGCAGCCATCAAATAGGCGCGGGAGTTCTCCTGCCGTCGCTATGCCGCCGCATGAAGGCTTACTCAGGAAAGCCAGCACAGCCTAAAAGTCAGACCTCTGCGCTCGTTCCCTTCCACGTCAATAACCCTTGAGCTTTTCATTTGTGTGCGGTGCTGGTGCAAGCAATTCGTGTCTGATGATGCCGCGAGGAGGAGTAGCACGAGACTCTTCATAGATCCCCCGTATTCCTGCGGCCCATGAGCTAGTTCTGCCCGCACTTGCCGAGCTGAAGCACCTGAGAGCCAGACACTGTGGAATTTACGATACGCGAGCAAAACGTGTTGTCACCTGGTTTGCCCTTTTTCAACGTGGAGCCTGGCGCGTATCGGGCGCGCAGGGTGTGCGCTCTGTTGTTCTTCCTCTCTTGGTAATGCTACCTGTCTCTCTTCTTTTCACACGTCAGAAACATTGCACACCATCGCGTCGCTGCCTTGACGCGCAGCGCCGCATCGCCTGCAGAGCCTGGCGATGACTTCGCAGGCAGTTGAGTGCCATCGCCGCGTCCAGGTCGCCTGGTAACCTCACCAATTGGGAGAGAAGACAGACTCCTCCACCCACGCACTGAAAGCCGCTCAGCAGGCGTTTCAATGCGATCGCCGGTGTGATCGCGACCACTTGGTGATGTGGGCGTAGCGGCGTGTGTTGCATATGGCTGTGCCGAGCAGGGCATCTGAGGCGCAGGTCCAGTCCCTGCCGCCAGCAGGTGCGATGCTAGGCGTGCCGCATGCGACGTGATTACGTGAGCCTCTTTCTCAACCCGCATTCCAGCGAGCTGCTTTCCCCAGTGCGCGCGCTTGCACGCCGCTGGCATCCATCGGTGCACTGGCGACGCACGAGAATGGCTGCCGGCCGGACTGTGCGGGAACAGCAACCGGGAATGGCTGTGAGTGTCTCCAGAAAGCGGACGCATGGCTTCCAGCGTGCCAAACGCCGCATCGGAACCGTAGCGTCTTTGCCGCCGCTTGCCATCGCGAAAATATGCACGCGTCGCTGTGAACCGTCGACCTGCTCCGGGACACTTACAAGGCCAGACCGTACAACATCATGTATTAGCGGACGGCCCAGGATCTGAGATCACCACCGGTAAGTCCGGCAACCCTGCGCAACCGTATTGATCAGCCTGTCACTTCCCGTCGAGTGAATAATCCGGCAGGCTATAACTCGAGTGACGATGATCTTGATCCACTCCATCTCGCGATCGAGCATCATAGACGATGAAATAAAACTGCCAGACTGCAGCAGATCGGACCTTAATCGTGCTCCACCGAATACTGCTCAGCAAAGCGGCAAATAGTCTTTGAGTCAGATGGGTGAGATCATCAGGTGCAACGTCGGAAATGGACCCGGTTCACTCGACGTAGCGTCGGCGTGAGCTGGTCGATCGTCTTCGCTCGTTAGGCCACTTCAGCCTCATTCGCCTTGCAGGTTCGCATCAAACAGGCCATCAAAGCGCTCCTGCTTCAGCAGGATCCATTGCGGTAGCTTACCGTGGAAAGACGGAAGCGAGTGGGCGCATCAATGAGCGCTTCCTCAGTGTGTTCTCGAAGACCTCGCGCAGCAGAACACAACTCCGGCAATTGTTCAGCCTATGGTCCGCAGCGATCAACCACCCGGTATCCTCAAAGACAAGACGTAAGCTCCGACTCGAAGTCGTTATATTATGCTTGGATTTCAAATCTGCCGCGTAAGCGCTTTGTCCAACGACCTGATTAGGCGGTCCGCTAACCGCCTCTTGTCTTGGTATCTAAACCACCTACGCACTTCGTCCTGATCTCGCTCGCAGGAAAGTCCCTCCTCACAGACTTTACTCAACTGAGTCTCAAGCCTCCTAGCAGTTTATTGCGGACCCCAATAACCATCTGTTTGTTTGGTTACAGAAGATCGACCGGCTGCTCACCCCCAGCGGTCCCCTGTTCAGCACGTAGGTTGTAGGATCTATGGTGGTTTTACATCACTGTGCCCCAGCGAAGTTCCTGATTGTGCGGATGTCCTGCCCCCGCCTCCAGCAGATGGGTCGCGAAACGAAGTGTCGGAAGCTTGGAGGTGCTGCTTGGTGTAGTCCAGCATGCCAGCACGGCGCGCGCACCGCCTTCTGATCAGGGCTGGGGTCGAGATGTTTTCGGCCTCCTGGTGTCCGTAGGAGGCGTCGCGCCACCCCTGATGTTGCGGGCGGAAACACCCATTGCCAGCCCTGGGCCAGGTACTCCGCTTGATCTGTCTCACCGCCCAAGATGCCCTCAGCCGGACTTCCCCCAGGGCTTCCCGCAGGTGCGGCAGATCCTTGGCCCCCTTTGCCATCACGCACCATCAGCTTCGGCGGCTGAAGTCAAATCCGGGCACCCTCAGCCGCAGGGCTTCGACAGCCCAACCCCACGCCATACAGCACGCCGCCACCAGCGCCGCCACTCCATACAGTCTTGCAGCACGGGAAACGGACCTCCATCCGCGTTCAGCACCACGGGTTAGCGTGGCGCTTGCGGGCCCGCACCACCCCCCTCCCAGCTCCAGATCCGCCACCATACAGTCCCGGTTAAAGATCAGGAGTGCCCGGCGCAGTGCTGGTTCGGTGACGCCACCTCACCTGCTGCTCCACGCAGAATGATGAGAAAGGCATTCACTTCGCAACTTACCATCTCCCGGGATGCCGCAGCTGGTGAAAACCGCAGGAAAGCGCTCGAGCGACTGCTCATACTCTTCACAGTGCGGCGGGCGCGTAGTGATCGGCACCTTTTTTTAGGGGGGTTCTTCTCGTAGCCGTGGATCAGTCCTGGCGGGGCTTTCTTGGGCCACATGGAGGTTTTTTCCCAGAGTTCCCAATCAGGCTCCCTCAAGCCACGCCAATACGAGCGGGAAAATCAAGCACAAACCGATGGCGCGCGCAGGGAATCCTTCAGCGCAGCCTTTAAGCCAGCTCGGTCCTGCTCTGGATACCACATCTTGTCGAGCAGGCTCACCTCATCGGTAGAGCGGGGTTGCACGGAAGAGGTCGGTGGTGGTTCAATAACGCCTATAGAGGCCATCCCCAGACTCGCACCAGGGCCGCGTTTGAAAGTCGCCCATTTAGGAGTATCGTGGATGCCCCATGTAGGCTTGCTAAAGAGGCCCCACCCTCATCTGCCCCATGCCGTACACGCTCGCCCATCACCCATCGTAGGGAATTCAGACGCTCCAATGAATCCAGCGCTGCACTCCTCTGGGTGATCTCACACGAGCCAGCATCAGTTGCTGATCACCATCAGCCGCTCGATGTGTTTGTACCCAGCGATGACTCGCTCGATCGCCCGCATCCAGGGCGCAGGCCGCTGCTGCGTTCGTCTTCCAGCAGGCGCAGCTGCGGTGGTGTTCCAGAAGTTGCTGATCCCCTGGCGTTCGCATCAACCCGATCGATGCTCCGCGCACAACTCGCCGCCAGTCCGATTCGTTGAGCAGAAACCCCTCCAGCGAGGCGATCGGTCTATACGCCTGTCGCTGTCCTGTCGATCGCTCACAGGCTTCAAGGTGCCGGCGAATTCTGAGCAGCGGCGTACCAGGCGTGTCAGAGCGCCTGAGTAGCACGCGTGGTGAGCGTCTCGTGCGTTCGCTGAGGCGTCTTCGTAGGGCCAACCCTTCAGCCGCCCGTCGTGGAGAAAAGCGTTGCAGCCAGCGATCGGCGCCGGCGTGAATTCAAAAAAAGGGATCCAGAGATCGCCCAGCTCGCCGGTTTGTTCGGCGAAATGGCTCTCGATCAGCTTGCGCATGCAGCTCATGGGCATGGCCCCAACGGCAGGCAGGATGGCTCGTCATAGCCCTGCGGCAACGCGACCGTTTTCGGTGGGTCGAAGCTCCACGCCGCCGCTGGGTTGTGCCTGTCGCTTCCGCAGCACCCCAGGCGTTGCGCTGCCGTTGGTAGAAGTTCTGCATCCAGGCGCGCGGCCTTCGACCAGGCCGTGCTCTCGGCAATCGATATTCGAGGAAAGCGGCGAACGCAGCACGGCTCACTTGCACGCCGTTGTCCTGGCAGAAACGGTTGCAGTGTTGCTTCCAAAGCGGCGATCTCATCTCTGGATCTCGGCCACCTGCAGGTTTTCTCCCATCGCCCAGTTCCGACGAGCCCTGCCAGAAACCCGCACCAAGTGAATCCGCAGCTTCCGAAATAACCGCTTACCTGCCAAGCCTCTGCTCAACAAGCATACACGGAAGCTGCGCATCGCCACGAAGGTGTGGAGCAAGCGCAACTTGTGGTATCGATAGGGCCGAGCCACGCCGTGGTCTTCGATCATCAGCACCCGCTGGCCCGGCAAGCTGCAGCGCCAAGGGCTGAACCACTCGCGTGCAGCTGATCCCCAGAATCAGGGTTAGGACATCGCGTCTGGTGCGTCAATCAGCGTCATAGCGGCCGCCACCTGGCTCCAGATCTAAAAGCGGCGTGGTCTGCTCCCCGAAGCTGCGGGGATCGGAGCCCACACCAGCCAAAGCAGTTGGCCGTGTTGAAGGGACGCGTGGATGGCCGTCGGATCACCACCACTCGAAGCCAGCGGGGCCCAGTCCAGGGCAGACGGCAGCTCGTGATGAAGTGCGAGCCACCCACTGGGACCCAGTAGCCAGTGGGCGCAAATTTCGCGCAAAGCTGGCATCAATCAAGGGTGGCCGCTCTGTCCAGCTCAACGCCGAAAGCGCTCGCGTTGGTCCCACTGGGTGCCGCTGCTGGATGCGCCGGGGCATGAAGCCGCCCCGTGCGCTCTCGACCAGAATGAAAACTCACGCCAGAGCAATTTCCTGCTCATCCATTCGCGCCCTCATCAGCGCCCAGCTGGCCTGGTAGTGAGCAGCTCCTGCCAACCGCCGCACCGAGACGACCCGATCTGCCAGGAGGGAGAACTTCGAAGAGAACTCCGTGGCCCACCATTCGTTGCGGCTGCCTTGTCAGTCGCGAAGGCCGGTGAGTCGAAACACGTTTATGTGCTGCCACCGGCGCGCAGGCCGTGCTTCATTCGCCGCAGAAAGGAAGTGCGCTGCGTGGATCGCATGCGCTGGTTCGGCCTGGATTGGGCTGTGCTGCGGCTTGCAGGCTGCAGCTTGTTTCGAGCCGAGCGCGAGGCCGGTTGAGTGATGGCCGCACGGTGGCTGCGGAAAGCCTGCTGAACAAGCCGCGACGGAATCCGCAAACACCCGCCGGAAACGTTTCGCCAGCGGATCGGCCAATCGCAAAAAGCCGGCTCTTCCTGGCCCTGCAGCACCACATCGGGACGACCAGCCACGGATTCGTCGTCGGCCGGTTGTGCGCTGCGGGAAACTGAGCAGGAATAGGCCACCGCCGCCAGGTTGGCTTGCAGCGCCATGGGCCTCTCGCTCATGCCGTTGTTGGGGAACCCGCAGCCGCTTGAGCCCGCAGCCCGGAGCCTCGATCAGCGTCACCATGCCGGGCTAGGCCGCAGCCTCGTGGAAGGCGGGCTGGTCATCCGATGCCAGCGCCCTTCGAGGCCACCGCGATGTGGTCTCCTCACGGGGTTACCAATGGTACGTATGGTGATTCCAGCCTGGCAGCACAAGCTGCTCTGGCTTGGCAGGGTCTTGGCGCCATAGCCACGCCGACACCAGCGCCTCCGCCCGGGCTCGGGCTGCCAGCAAAAGCTTGACCGCCAAGGATCGCCGAAGGCCGCTCCAGCGCCATGGTGAGGCTTGAGGTCGGCGTGAGCTGCAGAGCATAACTTGGCAGTGGGCTTCTCACCTCCACCAAACCACAGTCGCAGGGGCTGCACGAGCGGGAGCGCAACTCCGGGACGGGCCTCCACCAGACAACCACGCTCGTCAAGTCGTTCGCCCATGACGCACCACCCACCCGGCGTCGGCGCCTCGCCATCCACCAGCAGAGCTTCCATCACGGCTGCCAGGGCCAGTTTTTCGCAGTGGGCCCTCGGGTCTGATGTCATCAAGTCCGTGGGTCTAACGAAACGCATCGTGCGCCACCTTGCCGGTGTCATCGGTAAGTGAGAGCGCTTTCGATCTGCCGTCCTAAGTTCCTGCACGTTGCAGGTAGGCGTTACCGAAGCGCTCGCTCTCGAGCCTGCCATCCAGGCGATGAAGCTCCTTCCCATGGCCGGCATTGGTCCAGCAGTGCCGGCGATTGAGCTGGGCCACTGGTTGCGCGTAGGCAGAGGGCCCTTCGATGCTGCCAACCGAGAACTCCAGGTGGCTGGCGCAGGCATTCACTGAGAGAAAGATCCAGGAAGCTGAGCGGCCTGGCATCGTGGCCGAAAGCGAGGATGCCCCGTCCCGATGCTGTAGAGCAGTTTCGTCGACGGCCCAACAGGAAGGTCCGCCCCGCTGGGTAGATAATCATCCGTGGACGTAGGTTGCGCAATGGCCCAGCCACCTCAGCCATGTGCGCACCGCATCGTGGCCAGCTCCAAACGGTCGCTGGAACCCGCTCCGCCGCTTTTGGCAAGGAGAAGAACCCTTTGATCGGCGGCCAGCGGCCCGCCGGATGGTGTCTCGTCGGCGATGCCTGGGGAGCGCTGCGATCGCCCGTGTAACACGCAGCACCTCGCCAAGGTGCCGGCTGGCCAAGCCCGGCGCACATCAACAACAGGTTCGGCCAGGGCCACCGCCCGGCGGCTGCAGAGCCTCCGTAGGAGCCCAGGCGGCTCGATGACTGGTTCGGCGTTTCACAGCAGGTTCTGCAGGGGGAACCCGGTGAAGCCAACCGCTTCGCCCGCCTCCGCGCCGATGCGACGCCAGCACGTCAATGCCGCAGACTCCAGCCGCGCAATGCGGCACCGGGCCGGCTATTTCGAGGCTGTCAAAATCGCCCACTTGGGAGCAGCAGCACAAAGCCGCGGGCGGCCGATCCCATCCCTCACCTTGCGCCAAGCAGCTCCAGCAAGGCAGACCGCAACAGTCCCAAGCCTCGGCCCAAAGCGTCGACGGTGTACACGGGGCTCGGCGCACGCATGAAGCGTTCAGTTGGCGCGCCAAAGAAAAGCTGCCGATTAGCGGCGTTGTTCCGGCAGCCTGGGCGTACCAACGAGCGACTTGATTGGCCTCGACCCTTGGATGCCCCCCGATCCGCCAGGCCTCCGCCCCTGCCACCACACCGCGTGAGCGGGTGCTCGAGACCCTCCGTTCTGCGTATCCCGGTTTTGCGCCGCTCGCGCTTGAGGCAGCTTACGGCGATTGTCTATGCACCACCCTGCTTGGGCAGCGCACCGTGTTCATCGGGGAGGAAGGCGATCAGCGGAACCTGTTCGCGGCGGCGATTGCCCGAAGGCTGGTTGCCAGACATGTGCGCAAGCTGCTGGGCCCCCTTTCGCTGCCAACCGCAACGGCCGCCGATCACAAGCCCGCCGCCGGTGTGGACAGCTGTTCGCCGCGTCTGCTCTTCAAGCGCTACAGCCGGCAATCGTCGGCTTGGGTCGATGACCTCAACAACGAGCTTCTCAGCGAAGAAGCGCCGCTGGCGCTGGTGCCAAGCTGAGCGCTTGCCTTCAGCTGATCGCCAGCACGGTGGGGTTGATCCGTTTGATCGCGATGCCCTGTTCGGCATTCGAACCTGTTGCCAGGGCTGTTCTCCCTTCCGTTTCCCTGCCAGGGCAGCCCCTACCAAAGGCCCTTCAGGCCCGTCAGCGCCTGCTGCGCCGCCCGGCGCGGTGTTCGAAGAAGCGCAAAGTTGCCGCTGGCAGCTGGTGAGCCTCTTGCCGCTTGGCGGGCTTGATTCTGCTCGGGCGGTGGCTCGATGAAAAGCCGCCTACCCCTGCGATACGACGTGGCCGAGGGCAGCTGTTGCTGTTTGCTTTTGCCGGCTATGAGACCACCGCTCGTCCCTGAGCTGCCTTGCTGCCTGAGCCTTCTCGCAGCATCCAGCCGTAGCTGCCGCCTGCAAGCAAAGAAGTTTGACGCCGCCCTGGCCTCCTGCGCAGGCTAGCCGTAACCGCCTATACGACGCCTAAAGCCGTGCGCACGGCCTCGATGCCGTGTGAAAGAGTGATGCGCGCTGACCCGCCGGTGGGGGCTTCTTCCGCCGCAACCGCAAGCCGCTTGCCCTGCGGATGTGCTTGTTCCAGCCATCAGGTGGTGCAGTTGAGGCATCACGCCAGCCACCGGTAAGGAATCGCGCCAACGATAAGATCTGGATCGTTAATCTTTCATCAGTGCTCGCAGCGCCATCGCTCGGGAAACCTTTCACCGCCCACCCTGCTTTGGCCGTCGGTGGCGGAGAGGCGGGTCTGCCGGTAAGGTCGCTTGTCCGAAACTGGAGATCAGGTACTGCTTGCCGGGGGGGCTTGCCTCAAGCAGCTGAGCTTGCCGCTGGAGCCCGATTTCAGGGGACTTCAACCCCAGGGTCATCCCAAGCCCCTCCCCAAAGACGCCTTTTTTGGGTTCGGCCCACACAGGGGGCGCCGACCATTCTTGAAAAAGGGGAAAGCTTTGAAAACTTGAGCGGCTGCGCATTGATGCTGACTGGAGTATCGGATGGCTTGCCTTTCTGCTTTGGGGTCAGCGGGCCGGCGATGATTTTGGAATCTTGGGGGTTTTTTGGATTTTTTTGGGGGGGGGGGGCCTTTCGGATCGGGCGAAGGCCTTGGCTGGCGGGAAGGCCTTGGCTTGATGTGGGCTTGCATTCTGCATCTCTCTT
>Ga0163217_1003793_pt1 | contig 13698 bp, 5 predicted proteins | sample SynspAceP_FD_185933 | JGI IMG/M metagenome (GOLD analysis project Ga0163217, IMG submission 185933) | Saline lake microbial communities from Ace Lake in Antarctica - Synechococcus sp. Ace-P (PacBio error correction) | ecosystem: Environmental > Aquatic > Non-marine Saline and Alkaline > Saline ... | reverse complement strand
GCGTCTGTTAATCGTTGGATTGTTTGTCGAACCAATACACATTCTCGATTTTTAAAGCATTTAACTGCGGCTGACCGCTAGCTCACGCGTGTCGGTGTGTGGGAATGTCTTGAATGGGATAAACCAGCAACACTCCCAAACGCGTTGAGTAAACTTCACCGTTGACCGCAAAGCGAAACTGGCGTGTTCTAAAACCAACGGCCTATTGCCAATGCGGTCATGCGGCCATCTTTGGTTGTGTAAGTTTGCCTAGCGACAAAAAGCAATGCGTTTTTTTTTCTGACGTTCTTGTTGGTTGCTTGCAAGGTGGCCCCGTAGACGCTTCTCGCCCCAGCGCATCCCAACTCTCCTATAGCGCGACAAAACGTGCGCAGGCTCTGGATGAAGTTTCGTAAACGTACGCAAATCGACGATTGAGAGTTCAAATGTAATACTCAACGCTTAAAGCGACGGCCGACAGAGTTACATAATTCGGCCGTCCATTTCAGGCAAAAGACGACTTGCATGGCCACATCTCGGCTCCTGCCAACCCGAGTCGCTTGCTGCCAGTTCAATTCTTGGCGTTACGGCCGGATACGAATTCAATCTGCAAACAGTGAATGGGGTGGAGTCAAAGGGCGGATTGAAAATCTGTTGGCTCAGAGGCCAAAATCTAGGGAGCTGCCACTCGATTCGCGGCAAGCCCGTGTCGGTATTTAAAATGCTTTTGCGTTTGCGTTTGTGCTCCGCCAGTGTGTTCGATTAAACCAAGGATACATCGCTTTTAAGGAGCTAACTGGCAAAAACAGGCTAAAGGGATAAGACCTTCTTGTTCGCATGATTCTAACAACTTCAATTCAAACATTGCGGGCTGATCTTCCGCTTTGTAAGACTGAGATCGAGTAAACGACTAGCACCACAGACTGGCTGCTTAACTTCATTTCTGAATAAGACTTTTAAAGCCATCATTGCATGATGCGCTATTCCATTCATCTCAAGCTAGAGGCATTTGACCGTTGATTTGACCTTTAGTACCTTGACTTTGACCTATACCTTTAAAGTAAAATAAGCGCAACTGGGTAAGGCGCAGGTTCTTGCCAATCAATATTTTTTTTGAAAAAAATTGCGGCGGAGGCAGAAAATTGAAAAAATTGCTCACTGTTTTCGTTGGGACCGCTTTCACTGAAAAATAGCCACAGCTCTGTGGCCGTCTTCCATTCGCAATTAAGACGCGTCCCATCAACGCCATCTGGTGTTGGTACGGTGTCATCGCCCGAGGTTACTTACGACGATTCAGAGTACCGGCCTTTTTTGGGGTAGCTATGTCGAACCGAAGCTGTAACTGCTGGGAACCCGTAGAGGCCCCAATAGTGCCTCTTTCACCACCGAGTAAAGAAACCACCCACTTTTGGCGTGTTCTAAGCACCTTATGTTCGCTACAAATTCTTAGGCCGCGGGGTTTTCAATGCATCCATTTGCCAGCGCTAATACTCGTGGTATCGGTCGCTATCGCTTACTTCCCAGAGAAGCTCATGCTGAGGAACGACTTGACAGACTCAACTAAACACCAACTGGATCAAGAGGCGCTGTCCTAGCGCCCCTAATACAGAATCCGCTGCGGCCAATAAACATCCATCAGGGCGGCGTTTGCACCAAATCGACAATCCCTTCATCGTCAACAATCCACCGTAATTGGCCGACTAGTAAATGCACATTTCCCACTTGAATTGCCTATTCACATGCCCACTTTAATTAACACTTTAGAGCATCGCTGTAAAATGCCTTACATTTTTCATTTCGACATGCGCTTACCAATTAAAGACCAACGTGTGTTTACGCACTTCCTTCTGGCCATAGAGACGGTCAAACATACGATCTAACGGCCGCGGTTGCCGACACTTGAAAAACCATTGACGCATTGGCTTTGCCTATGACACCGCAGTGCAAAACCTTTCACACGAAAATATACTGTGCTCTTCAAACCAACTGAGAAAGCGTTTCTGCCAGAAGATCGGAACTGCACTTTCACCGAGCGTCACAACAACGAATCAAACAACGTGATTCATGGCATGATCATGATGGCCGCCCTGTGATGTGATGATCGTGGTTTGGTTCATGCCATCTTGTCGATCGGCTTTCTTGGCGGATCAATACCGGGCTGATAGAACATCCAGAGCGCTTCACCATTTTTCAATGTAGACGTTTTAACGGTGTTAGGTACTTGATGAGCGTGATGGCTTGTACACCGAGCACGCGCCGCCTTCGTCTTAATAATCGTTTTGCGTTACACCACTAACGTCCGCGGCACTCAATTTTGCATCATTCCCAATAATTCTCGTGTAAGCTTGGATCAGTGATCAAGATCTTTCATCAGCAATCGCGGCTGCGCTTGTACTCTTGTACTTTCATCATGGGCCAAGGCGACCTGCGCAACGCTTCGCCATTCAACGACAGTAATCACTGGCATCCCCACCGTGCATATTTATTACCCGGCCGTTAAAGGCTGCACTAACGCTTTGGGCAACGCCCAATACACGTGGTTTCAATCAAGATTGATCGCAAATCGCCCGGGCGAGCCACCAGCTCGCTTATCACAGGGAAAAATTCTTCATTCCACTGTGCGCAGCAATGACAAACCGTTGCCAGCTTCATAAAACCCTCATCACTGCGCTGGCCGCCTTCTTGGCCCTGCCATCTTCCGTACCTTCTTGGGCAATCTAAAGGACCAGAACGCAATAAATCAGAGTCAATATCTAACTCACCAAAACTCGTTAACGATCACGGCGATACGTTTGCCTGCCGCTTAGTTTTAAAAACATTGGATAATAATGTGGTTTTGCCACTGCCCCCAAAAAGCCAGCAAATTCGTTGTTGGAAATTTTATTAAACGCGCATGATGAATCCTTCTTCTTTAGGCTTAGTATTTTTAAAGTTATTATTTTTTAGACGTATGTTATCTTACGGAAGATATCGAGGCCTGCCTTTGTCGTATTATAATAAGAGTAGCGAATCCTCTGTGTCTAATACTTTCGCCGACAGTATCAAACGAAGTACAGAGTGAAATTTTTTCTCTCTTACTTTGGCAACATATATCCGCTTAAACGTCCGCACGAAACATAATCTTAGATCTGGCCACTAGGCAGATAACACACAGCAACAGGAACAATCTTCACCATAATGAGGTATTAGAGTTCTTCGACAATTTTCTGAATTCGAGTAATACCAGGTGAATCCGCAAGGTCGCACCACCTGCGCCAATGCGGGCATACGCTCTCTTTCTGGGAAGGGTTTTACCTCGTAAACGGCGTCATGATGACGCGTTTGCGAACACGGGCAGTCAGTTCTTTTTTCAACAATGGCCGCCGATTCGGCAACTGCACACTAACACCGGGAATCAATTCGTAAGCGAATACCTAACGCTTCGATGGCGACGTATTCTTGCTCGCATAGCACACGTACAAAGGGATTTCTCCCACACTGCAACCGCGCCACCGTCTTTGCCTTCTTTAGCCCTTTTTCGATCACAGCATGTCTTTCATCTAAATTCATTTCGGCGGTTCGGTCGTAAAATCGCTTCGGCAGACTCCTCGGCACCTTTCAATAACTTTGAGTTGGAATCAGGAACAGGTTTTAGAAAATAAACGGCGGCAACGCCGCCATTGTCTTAGACCGCTTTGCTCTGTCATCAAATCTGGATCGCCAAGGCCTGCGCCTATAAAGTCTAAACCGTCTATCGTTCCTTTAATAATTGTCCATAAAGACTTATAACTTTTTTCGAGTAGCCACGTGGGTGTATAAATCCGACTGTTTTCTCGCCATTTGTAATCTGTTTGGTGTCGGAATTCCCCCGCTCACCATGGTTAAACATATCGACGTCTTTTGCGTCCCATTTCACCAAGGGTAGTAAGGTTCATTTCTCTTTGGGCGCGGTCAGCGGACGGCCAATCCTCACCGGTGTACTTGCGGGCGGTATTGGCAATAGGGACATCACGGCATGATTAAGTTGCCAGTCACCGCTTTTTGGAAACAGGATCTATAAAAGACACGCAAAGGTCGCCGCGCCACATGCATGAGACGCTTGTCGATGGTTCCCAAGGGTTAATAAATCTGAAAGGGAGATAGTACAGACCAGTCGTGGCCAAGCATAGCGGCCGACTCCGGCTTGCTCCGGCTTGCATGCCAGACATACCCGGATTTACTTCGATATCCACGTTCAGCATTCTGGATGATTTTCTTTGCCTTGCAACTGGCAAATCCAGCAGTTCAAAGCGGTGTCGCCATGCATAGATTCGATTCACGCTGAGATTCAAGCTGTATTTTTACCTTGCGCGGCCAAACTCACGCAAGACGAGCGCGTCGCATTTCTTCGCCTAAAGGAAGATTATGAAAGGTTTTCCTCGCTTTATTCACCCAATAAAATCTAAAATAATAACCGTATGCAACCCATCGCTGCAAATCGCCACATGCTTTGGTGCATTCGCGCCACCAAGCCTAAATCTCCAGGCCCCATGCCATCACAAATATTTACTCATGCCTCTCTACATATAATTTCAAGCGCCATAGGACGCGAATGGCATCATTGTACCGGATTGCAAATTCCGACGAGATGGAAAAAACCATTATTAAAAGTGAGCGAATGTTCAGGTAAAGGAATAGACTCGACACGAACAGGCGCGCAATGATCTTTTTCCATCTGTCATTTAAAACTCTAATTCAAGCGCGATCAGTCAATGAATCCAAAAGACACGCCTTCTTTTTTATTTTTTTGCCCAAGTAAAATTGCCCAGAGGCCTACCGCAATGGGGTTGTAGACTAGGTTTTTTCTCCAAGCATAATTGGTTTTCTGCATTGAAAATAAAATATTTAAAGGTATACCGTTACAAGCATGGGACAGCGATTTGGTTTGTTCGGTGTTTTCTATTTCATAAGAATGTCATCGTACGCTGATTCTGTCTTTTATCTAACTGATGCTACACAGCAGCCAAGCCCAGCACAAGAGAACCAACCACGACACTATTGTGAAAAAACTTTTGATATGCGTTACTTGGACTCCATCTTTTAAAACTTTAATTGGTCAATTCACCATTTCTGACAATAGTTCATTACAGTAAAACTTCATCAGGATATTATCAGTTCATAGTATTCGAGCCAGATATAAGCTCCACTGAGTAATATCAATTCTGGTTATTTTTGTTACTAAACGGCCTTTAAGCGAACTCTTAGCCAGGACCTAATTCACCCAAATCACACAATATTGAGACTAGGTACGCTTTACAGCCAATGATGAAAACGAGTATATTTCACCAGTCGGATTTATCGACTTCGTTCTCGGGAGCGGGTGTATTCCCACCGGCGGTAGGAAGTTACTTTCTAAGCCCGCGAACGTGCCTATAGAGCCTTTCTTTTAGTCAGCAGATGGATGTAAACTCCAGAGTCGACGGTTACAGTCGGATGTAGAGAGACGGGTCAGACAAGCCTCTAATGGTGTCCGTATTTTTCGGGCGCCCTATTTAAGGTTATGCCCTGTTTATTCATGGTGTATTTCGCCTGCCCGTTCGCCTGATCACGCTTATATTTATAGGATTTTATAATGATCAGAGCTTCACCGAATCACATTGATTTTTCACACCATCAACAAACGTATGCCGATTCTCCACGCCACTTGGCATGAAGAATGCGACTTATTGCGCTTGAAGGCTTAAACGAAATTGGTTCGGCGTGGTTTCGACGGCTTCTTTAATTGATGTCATCCCTGTACCTGGCGCTTATAGATTCCACTGCAAGCAAAATTACTCGCTAAAGTGGACTCTACTCGATTCTGCCATCGCTGGACGTGGACTTGGTCTGTCGATGGTGGTATTATCGCATGATTCGTCGCGCAACGGTATGTAGCGCGTCTACTGCAGGTTCAGCTGGAAACAGAAACACCGGTTACTAACCGCTGTACTGACACCACACAACTTTCATGACATGACGAGCATAAAAATTATTTGAGCGCCATTGTATTAAGAAAGGCTAGACTTGCCCAATGCTTGCGACCAGCATTCGAATTGCAGAAACGCAAAGATTGTCATAAATCGTCGGTTTTCAAAACTTGAAGAATCGGCCCCCTATTCTCACCGAACGGAGGCAATTTTTTATGTATGATTTTTTGCTCTGTTATTGTTTCAGCGTATAGAAACTTTAAGCAACGAGACTTTAGCGACGGATAAAGCTCACTTCTTTCTTTGATCCTCTTCAGTGCAACAGATCAGCATATCATCGATAAAAAAGCCCAGAGCTCGTCGCATCTATTTGTTCTCAATGCCTTGTTGCTGATCCGTTGACAATTTGCCATATGTATTGGACGCGGCGTTCAAAATCACCCAAACAAGACATGCCCTTCTTCACTTAATCAGGATATTGTGGCATAAAAATCCCATGACTGACTTTTTGTCGCAGAAGTGAAGTACTAGACGATGACCTGTTCGACATGTAAGGCAATCTTTTCACGTGAAACCTGCAAACCCGCCAAAACGTATCTCGCGTGCAAGACACCAAACTTTGGCGTTGCCCTAAGTTTGCTGTAATGCGAAGGACATTAGCTCCACACCAGCGGCAGAGCAATCCTGATCGAACCCCACTATTGGCTAATGCTTTAAACCAAATTGTCATGACTTCCTACGCCAAAACCAAGCATCCACTTCATCCTCAGGATAAAACCATCACTGCTTACTTCACCCTTAAAGGCCTTTACCGCGACAGTGTCTGGAAAGTCGACGTATTACGGCTGCCAAGTCGCTAATGAAATAACACCTGACGCTCCCTGCCCTAAACACTTGATGCAATGCCAAATCACCAAACTGCCACTGTTTTAAACTCATCAGGAGGAAAGCACGCTCTTACAACAAAATGGATTTCCCAGAAAACGCCCAACCACGCGAGACGAGGCAACTCAGCAGGCACATCAGGAAAGGCATTACAGTCTATTCGCAGACAACCTGATCAATTCGTAATTCTATGGCAATTTTTGATGGAATCTGAGCGAGTGTTAAACGATTTCCCGCCAATGCCAATTTTGTATGCGTTCAACCTGCCAATGTTTCTGGAAGTTGCTCATCGGTTATCCGTGAGGATTAACCAGCGAGTCCGTGACGGTAATGCTGGCAGAAGGACACTGTCGATAAGCACTGATTCTTTAAACACCAATCTTTCTAACTGCTGAACTCCCTAAAACCTCAGGGTACTCTGTAAAACGATCTATTCGGAAACAAAAAATAGGATTCGCAGTTTTTTTAAACGTGGACAGATCATCCGGTACACGCTCAATTTGTTATTTGATAAAGTCTAGAATTTCTAACTGTCAGCGAGGCAAAATCGCCTCTGGGGACAACGTTCGTGCAAAATTCCTCAGGACAGCTGCAAGCGTTACCGACGCCTTTTAAGTTCTTCCGCGGTTAAAGTTGGGCAGTGTGGCTGCAAATAGGACTTCATTATAAAATGGATTAATTGCCGCGCATTAATACTTTGCAAACGATTACCATAGAAGCCAAACCCAGTTTAGTAAAATTCAGTGGGAATGTCGTAATTAAATCCAGTTTACTCAACCTCTAGGTTCATTGAGGAAAAAAAGTGGTTTTAACTGGCCCCTATGGGTGCGTTGGTGTGTTAAAAAAGTGACTGTAAACAAATTCAAAACGCTGTAAATGCTCAACACCTTTCGTATTTTTTATAGCCAGGGCAGCCCATTGTAGCATTCGCATCCGTTTATTGCATCCATTCATGGCCTATAATGCAGTTATACTAGTTCAAAACGCCTCTCTCGATAGAGGGAATAAGGTCCCCTTGAAAAGAAGTACATTTAGTCCGCAGTAGGTTTTTCTAACGTTCGTACATGATTCTGAGCACTACAACGCGAACCAAAGCACTCCCGAAAAACGCTTAGCCAAATTAATATCCGCGACCAATTATGGTTTAAGCTTGCCTTAGACCTGACCCAAAAAAGCACCTTTTTCCTCTGTACGATCCAACACTCGTTAAGCTCAGCCAGACCGCCCGATAAATTCGTTTTGGATTCATCCAAATGGTGTTAGGACGCAGCAACTGCCAATTATCCTTTTAGCCGACCATAGATAATTCGCACTTTTTTATAAATTAATCAAGCCCCTATAAAACTGAATGTTCTAACATAATCTATAGCGTGTAAAAAAACGACAAGTGCTTGTTGCACGTGTAACCAAGGTTAACGAAGCCCTCTATTTTCTATTTCACCTCCAATTCACTGATCACTTTGGCTAGAATCGTGGATGAGTAAACAATTCAAGAAACTCTTTTTTATTTTTTCTTTGTCCTACTTCTTCAAAGCGTATTTTGCTTTTTCTTGAAATCGATGTAACACGATTGGTTAACGCACCACCGCCCACCTGGGCTCACCTGATGACTTTCAAGCAGCTCAATAAGGTCAACAGCCAGCCTTTATACTGATCTGGCGCAGGTTAAAGACATAACATTCCATGAGTAAAATGAAGCGATGTGGATTTGTAAATAGAACTACGTGGCAATGAAAAATATAGCAAAACGTGTATTACTGGTTCTTGTTCGTCTACCGATGGTTCAAGTCAGAATAAAGCGAATACCCAATACACATCGAATTTAAAACAAGCATTGTATAATGAGGGGATCGTGATTACAAATGAATTTTGGTTTGGAACGATGGAACCGGACGTATTGGCTGATCCATCCCTAAAGGCAACTTAACCAAAAGTTAATGAATTTTGGCCCACGCTGCCAAAAAGGCAGTCCATATTCTCCGTGCCTCTTGTGCGCAAATCAATGACATTGATTTGAGTTGCGGAACAAGGTTATCGAGGTGACTGGTGAGCTCATCCGCTTTAGCAGTCATTCACATTTTTAGCGATACATTTTGCTTTATTGACACACACCACGAGGGGAACTAAAGCATACAATTACGGTTCACGGGCTATGTCTCTACGTTCGGTGAAGGGATTACTTCCAATTCAGCCGAACCGAGTTTAGATGCTTGGGCTATGATCGAGCCGCTTATGGTCGCACATGCCAGATTCAAAACGCGCCAATTATTGGTTACTCACACACTTGATCGTTGTCCTCTTCAGCCGTACGTTCTCGTTAATTTCACTGTATTGCATGCGGTGTATGAACAAAGGTCCCCCCATTTTCAATTGACGAACAAAGTGTTGTGTCCATTATGGGGAAGTAATATAACAAAAAATCGCCTTTTGGAATTTGGCGCTGACTCACCCTCATTATAGAGACAAGGGCACACACTTTTGAAGAAAGCGCTTGGGCTGCAACCATACGATTAAAGGGCGATGGAGCTCTAGATTAGACTGGTCTACCCTAGCCTTTTTCTGGGGATAATACGGCACGAATTTTTTACCGATAATCCATGTATTCTTCATTAGTAGCGGGAAATGAAAAAACCGCCACTATCCCGATACCAAGGTAGATAATGTCAACGACATAAACCGCCAAACAACTCTTTTCTTACCACATTCTATTGGCTGAGTGTTACGGTGTTTCCACCCTTCCTTCGACCATGGGAAAAATGACGCCTTGGTGGGGAACAGTTGCCGATTGTCATTCACTGTTCAGGCGATGCCTATGTGGATTCATCCTAGTTTTGCATGGCGGTACTGGGTCGATTATTAGGAAGCTCAAGGTTATCGTGTTGGTATCATGATCAAGCCAGATTGGCGCAAATACCGAAGAATTTCATGCGCCTTGGTCGCCCCAACCTGTATTTCGCCTTACCGACTGGGGACATGGATTCTTTGATCAACCGCTATACCGCAGATTTAAAAGTGCCGTTAATGACGACGCGCTACACGCCTTATCGGTGTCGGACGGAAACAGCCCTGACCCGTGCCGTTATTGTGTTTTCAGCGCTGTAAAGAAAGCGTTTATGATGATTCACCTGTCATTGATAGCGGCATCGAAGCCAGCCTTCGACCGCATTTGCACAATATGATTATTGGAGCGATTGAAGTCCGCCGCTCAGTATTGATCGTTCCACCGCTGATATTTTGCTTTACGGAAACGCTGAGCCGTGCCATGCCTAGAGTTACGCACCAGAGGGCCATGGGCAAAACCTTAGACGAACTGGACTGATATCTCGCCGTGTACCACCATTGTGCAATACACCACCAGTGCTACACGGAGAATACGATTCAACACGCGTGACTGCCAGGCAAAGTCCGAGCAAATTTACAGTCCGTAATGGGAATACCTCCTGACAGCGCCAAATGCCAAACCAAGGAGGAGATCCAGAACGTTAATGCCTATTCGAGGTTAATTCCTAGCGCCGTTTTGCGTGCAGTGTGAAAAACTTGATCAGAACAAAACCTATATTTCGATTGCCTTCTTCTCGGAAAAGATACGAAACCTGTGTTTGTACGCGCCTACGTCACGTATTTGCACCATTGAAATCTATCCGCATAAATGCCCGAAGCTATTTAATTCAAAAGCATGGCAAAAAAGAATCGTCGGTTCAATCCGCCTCCAATTCCCACTAGAACACCAGAGATCGGATGGCGTGCTTTGATTTGCCTTATGCTCGTGCCGCATCGAAAATTACAAAAAAGCACGATTCCCGCTTATGACGATGATCAAGACATCAACTCACATCATGCCGAGGGCTGCTTTGGTGGTTGCACCTTATTGCTCAAATTACCGAGGCATGAAGGGCGTTCATTCTCACGCTCACATGAATCTATTCTAAAGAAATTGAAGACATAAAAGACAAGTTTCCAGGCTTCACTGGACACATATCTGACCTTGAGTGGGCCGAATCAACTATGTTACACATCTGAATTGCAAGATGATGAAGCTCAGGCATCTATGTCGAAACTATCTGTGATATACCAACTATTGACTGTCTCAAATGTTAAACGACTGATCACAGCCACAACCATCAGCTCATGGTAACCCGTGCAGTTGAACGGCATTCCACACGGTTATCCATTGCTTCTGGATTGCGTTCATGACCTGCAGTAGAAGACCTGAATTGCTAGAGAGCTCGTTACTCATTCACGTTGGTGGCTTGTTAAAAAATTGCACGCTGAGCACTCCGAAGCAAGGCCCTTTTATCAAAAATGATGAAGGCCTGAATGCGGCACTTAATGATTCGCTTTCAAAACGCATGTTGATAGTACTCTAACGGAAAGCTGGCAAGAAGCAGCATTTGAATTCCTTACTTCATTAGCCGCCCCACCCTGGCAGCTCAGATGAAGACCATGTTGACCTTGCGCTGGGTTGAAAACAATGATTTCAAACCCGCCAAGGTGCAAACCTTTTTACCCTTCACACTATTGTCGCTTCAGGCAACAGCCATTGTATCACTCTGGCAAGAACCCATTAAAACCCGTCACGTAAAGAGGTTGAAGACGTTTATACGCCAAAAAGATGCTAAGCACGCGCACAGTGCAGAAAGCGCTTTTTTACGCTTACCCATGATCAATAACTGGCAAGATCTACGCAGCTCCTTAATAAAATGGGGCGTCCGGAACCTTTAGTCATTGGTGATAATTTATGAGTTGGTATCCGCGGAAGATAAAGACAAGCAAAGTCATCGCGCCCTAAAAGGCGAAACTGGTCAAGGCAACTGGCGCGTCACATACGTCGAAACAGCACCAACGAGAAAAAACAATTACGGCAGCAGAGGAAAGCACGCCGGAAAACAATAGCGCAAGCCTGCGTAGCCGTAGATACTGGCGAAAGAGCCCAATCAGCGAAGCCGTCTGCAAGACAAAGATTAAAGCTCGCTTCGAACTATAAGGCCAACTAAAGACATAGACAAAAAACGCGGTTATGCTCCATACGCGGCATAACGCGTATTTTTATGGTCTTTAGAGTGCCTAATTAAGCCGAGAAGACCACAATTAAATAAGGCAGGTTGGATTGAGGTCATACTTACCGAATCTACTAGTTAAGAAGAAGCCCCCCCCCCTCACTGTCCATCAATTAATCCCGTGCTTGCTCAAACTATGGCCCACAACCTCACAGGTGAGAGAACGTGAGCAATAATGGTACATAGCATCGCCTTCCTGTGCTAAACGGGATATTTTGTTACCAATAATAATGCCGCCATTTTTACAACGCACCGTATCCAAAGAATAATCACCGCGTAAGGGTCTTTATTTCTGCCAAACTCGCCTGCTTCGACAGGTCACCAGGCTCTTTAATGGCGTCGATAAAAAGCCCGCTATCCGATTGCCCTAACCCCAGCTACTGCTTCGAGCAATTCTTTGGCTCAGATAATGAATTTCTTTGCTACGAGATTAGCAGCATGCTCAAATGCCTATAACCACTGACAAACCACCTATCTACACCCAGCGCGAATAGATAATTCATCGAAACGCAAACGCCTCACCCGCTTCATAACAAAAATAACCTTAGCAACCAAATCATTTGCGCACTCACGCAATGAGGCCATCCTCTAAGGTTTGAGTTCATCACAACGGGCACACCAAAGCCTTCGCAATTTCAAGGTTTCTGGATCATCAGTTCGCTTTCGTACTTGGGTACATTAGTACGATTGCAACTTGCCTGTATGAAGATCCTAACCGGTAATTTGCTTACTACGAATCTCATTCAAAACGTGAATTCGGGCAAACCGTCCAGCCAGCGAGCCTCTCCTTAGAGCCCGGAAAGAGCGGTTATAAATCTCTACGTCTGGTTTAGTAACGACTTTGGTTTTAAAACACCAGTAGCCGGTTAAACAATTGGAACGGCGATAAGGGTGCCTCTAGGTGCTCACAATATTGCTCTGATATAACGCTGATAATTTCGATTTACCATTAAGCTCATCACCATGCAATAGCAGCGCTAATTAATAAAAGTTGGGCCCTGCTTTTTTAACCGCTTTACAAAGAACAGCATCGACATATTAGTATCTTGTATAAAACTAACCAGTTCCGGTATCTTGATACGAGGCACCGTACCAACTAAAGGAATATCCACCACCCCCCAATCGTTAAAACAGTACTGTCCATTATTTCCTTTACCTTTTTTGTCTTAGTGCTGCTTAGTAATGCTGTTTTTTTCATGTTGCGCCTCATATCATCGCTGCCACATTTTTCCAGTAAGCAGATTTCACTAAACCTCTAGGGACCCTGGCGAAGAATGACTTCATTATTAAACCGGACCATTATTAGACTTTAAAATATCCACCCCACCACACAATAATTTAGGGGACCATCCGCTTTAGGTGCTTCTCGGCGCCGTGACGCTCTCCGGTGATTTACTTTTAACCAAGGAAGCTCGTACACCACCGGTGGCAATTTAGAACGGAAAAATTTCACCTGCCGCCGGCCTTGGTCTTCGTTCATGGCAGGCGATAAACTTTCTTCCACCCCACAACCAAGCAACGGATAATCAGGCACCCACCAGCCTACTTTAATGTTACTCGTTGGAACCCAAAATATTTGCCTATATAGACCCCATAAAAAGCCTTTCGCAACTATAATTTTCTTTTGCTGATTTTAAATTTGACCTTCAGCCAATACCCACCACCAATTCCCCTTGAAGTTTCCTTCAAGAAAAAAGGCTGGTTAACTAACCAACTGGGCGCACCCGCCAACGTTTTTTTAAGTTAAAATTTTCACTTGGATTTTTTTTTTTCAGGGATGATTTGGCGGCCCCAAAAAAAAAAAAAACCCTGTGGTTTTTTAACCCAAAAAGCCCAACCTTTATCTCTCTCTG
>Ga0163217_1096167_pt1 | contig 13699 bp, 20 predicted proteins | sample SynspAceP_FD_185933 | JGI IMG/M metagenome (GOLD analysis project Ga0163217, IMG submission 185933) | Saline lake microbial communities from Ace Lake in Antarctica - Synechococcus sp. Ace-P (PacBio error correction) | ecosystem: Environmental > Aquatic > Non-marine Saline and Alkaline > Saline ... | reverse complement strand
CAGCTGGGTGAAGCCCCTCTTCAACACGCTGGTGCCGGCTGGAGCAGCTACTGGAAAGGCTCGCAGCGCAGCTGGCCCCGGGGATTGAAACCGAGTTGTGTCCCATGATGGTTACCAGTTGTTGATCTTCATGACTTTCTGGTTGCCATGCCGTGCCGGAGAGCACCCGGACCATCTCGACACCCCCTTCTGGACAACCCTTCCCGGACTCACCACCAGCGCCTTACAAGGAACGCCTTACAGCCGCATCAATTGCCATCGTGATCGGGGGGAACAGGAAGCCCACGACAACTACATCTCCCGGGGCACCTTGATTCCAGCATTTTCAGGCCGATGAGCTGGCGAAGCTGGCCCGGCATGAGGCTCTTTTTTTTTTCAAAAGCACATGAAGGATTCAGGCCCTGTGCCAAAATCTCAGCGTTCATCGCCGACATTGCCTATTCGCTGCTCGCTTTTTCTCACGCACTGCTGGCAATTCAGACCTGCCTTGCCGAAGGCAAGGTTGGTACACCTGCCTGCTGATCAGCGTGTTGATCGAAGCCTTCCGCGATTCGCCGCTTATGCACATCTTACATTCCCGTCGCCGAGTCCCTTTGCCGCAAAGATCACCGAAGATGGTGAAGGATGAGTACAACCACTTGAATTACGGCAGGAATGAGCTCAAGGCCAATTTTTGAGGCCAAGCACCGGCTGAGTTGAGCAGGTTGCAACCCAAACTCTCCCCTGGTTGGCCAGATGCTGTATCAAGTAGGCCGCCGATGCTGCGTGATCAGGCATGGAGAACGGAAGAGTCTGATCGGAAGATTTCCTGAATTGCCCTATCAAGAAGGCCTTGGAGCGAAAATCGGCTTCAGCAATTCGCGAGATTGCCCGCATGGCCGCCGCTGCTTCTGGCAGGCTGAACACCTCGCTTCAACCATAGTTCGAAGCCAACCGATGGCCCTGATCGTCGGGCCATGGTTCTGTGTTCTGCGGGCCAGCGAATGTATTCGTGCGCCAACCAAGCGGCTTCCAAGACCACGTCTCTCTGCAAAGGTTCGCTTCCAGGGCTTCGTTTTTATTGTTCGTTTAATTTGGCCACTCGAAGTAAATTTCGAGAAGCGCGCCCAGAAAGGCCGCGATCTCGGGCTTACGAGGAGACGCAGATGGCGGATCTACACATGTGGTGCAGCGGGCACGCCTCAGATTGTTGAAACGCTGAGCATCCACCAGCGCACGGCCAGACACATCAGAGGGCAGCTAACACGATCTGCTTCTGTAACCGGAGATGTGGTCTCGTTCAAGGACGGCGACTTCGAAAGGTGCAGAACGCCATGGAGCGTGGCCCAGAACAGGACATCCGCCATTCACGGGCACTGGAGGGTTCACCTCGATCATCTGCGGAAAACTTTTATTTCTCACAGTTCCAGCAGATTCCGCTCCCCACGCTGGGAATGGGGGGAAGGCGCTTCACAAACTGCAACACCATACCGCCTGGTTGATTCCAACAAGTTGAGATCAACGCCCCTTGCTTGGAATTGATCTTGAGTACGGAGCCAAAGTTTGCACTGTTGGCGCTACCGGTGACATCGGCAGCGGTTGTTCTGCCGCTGGCTTGCAACAGAAAACCGGCGTTGGCGAGCTGAGCTGCTGTGGCCCGTCACCAGCAGCTGGCTGCTCGAATCTCCAGACTCCCTTGGAAGGTGGTCGCATTCTGCGCTGAGGAGGCACTGTTCCGGAAGCTAGATGTTGGTGGTTTGGGTGGCGAGCCTTCCCCATCACCTGACCTCGATCGGAGACCTTGAAAAAGCTTTGCATGATGTGATGGGGCTATCCCAAAAACCTTGACAGCCAAAAGTGGCCGGCACCGCATTCACGTTCTCAAAGGCGGAATCGTTGAATTCTTCAGCAACATCGATTTGAAGTGAGGCTGGGCTGAACATGGAGATCCCCACGCCAAATGTTTGCCTGTTTCGCTGAGCGATCTTGCTGGAATTCGAAAGGTTGGCATACAATTTCAGCTGGGGGCGCAACCGCATCTCCATCGACCACGCCATGCAAACCACGGCCAGGCCTCCAATGCGCCATGGCTTCAAGCCCTTGGGCTCAATCCGGCGACTTCTCCCTTTGGCAGCACGGCTCACTGAAAACAGACGCCCTGAACGTTCCACTTCCCCTGCTTTCGCCGAGGCCCGACGGACCCTATGCTGGAACTTCGAAAAAGCCTGGTGGAGCTTGAGGAGGCAGATGAGCAGATCCGTCAGCTCGCCAAGGATTCTGAATCGATGTCAGTCAGCAACTTCCTCCAACTCGAAACCTGGCCACCGCCGCGCGGAGGGAAATCTCGTGCCCTGAGCCCCTCCCAGAGATTCAGGTGGCCCGGCCATCCCAACAAGCGGGCCCAGCACGCTCGAATTAACATTCCAGCTCATCAGCGAAGGAATGGCTGGAATGGCATGGGGCGACCGCCGTGGCTCTGATGACAGGCGCTGGTGGGAGGGCTCGGCAGAATCGGCGACAAACCCGTTGTGCTCTCCAGGGCCACCAGAAAGGAACGGGGACACACAAGGAGAATGTGGCCCGTAATTTCGGCATGCCTCACCGGGCGGGCTATCGCAAGGCCCATGCGATCGATGGACCATGACGATAGTTTCCGCCTGCGATCCTCAAGCTTCATCGAGTACTTCCCGGCGCCATGCGGGTGTGTTGGCAGAGGAGCAGGGCCAGGGAGAGGCAGATGGCCGTCAATCGCGAAGATGTTTCGCCTGCGGGTTTCGGTCATCGCCACCGTGATCGGCGAGGGGGGTCGGCGGGCGCCCTCGGCTCGGTGTCGCGGGACGCCTGTTTGATGCTTGAGCACAGTGCTCGTTACACCGTGGCCAGCCCGGAAAGCCTGTGCCTCGGATTTTTGGAGAGATGCCTCCAAAGCGCCGGGCAGGCGGCGGCGGCACTGAAATCACCGCCGCCCGGACCTGCTTCAGTAGCGGGCCGTCGATCGATTTGGTAGCTGCTGAACCCTCGGAGGCAAACCAACTGGTCACCGCGTCCAGGCGGCACACACCCTGCGATGAGCCTTGCTGGAGCAGCTTGACGAGCTCAAGGCGTTGAGCCGAATTCGGAGCTGCTGACGCAGCGCTACGACAAGTTCGGCGCGTCGGTCGCTTTCATTAAGCAGAGGCACAGATTTCTTCGTAGCACTTTAAAAGTTCTTACAGGATTACGTGTTGAATTTTCTGAAATACCTTGGACTGAAGGCGTGTCTAGAACAGTGTGTTGAAACGGTGATGTCTTGCCTCTGTCCTGATCACCGGAAATGCCTCAAGGAGGCCTCGGTGCTGGCTGCAAGCAAGAGCGTTTTGCAGGTGCTGGCTCGGATCTTTTGCTCTTTTGGCCGTTCCAGCTCCGAAACTTGACGACCTGGCTGAATCGCTAGCGATCCTGCGGTCGTCAAAGTTGGGGTTCGTTCTCGGCCGATCTCAGCGTGCCTGAATCCATTCAGCGATCCATCCAGAATTGCTTTTCCTTTTGCATCCACACCCAGGGCGTGAATCAAACACTGCAGACCGGCTTACACCGGATCACCTTGCCGCAGATTTGACCTCAAGCATTGGCAATGGGTTGATCCGCTCAATCTCACCAGCGTTGTTCCAGGTCTGTCAGTCCGTTTGCCGATTTTTACGGCATCGAAAAGATGGCTTGATCATCAACGGAGTTAGCCATGCGCCCCGGAAGGCCTGTCCCGATGTGGGCGGGCTTATTGCACATCAAGCTGCGCTCGAAGCCTCTTCAGCCGATGCCTCTTCCGAGGAAGGAACGTGGTACATGGCGTTAGGGTCAGCACCCTGACGATTGGTGCGGTTGACACCCCCCCTCTGCGGTACGACGAATTACTTCATTGCCTCCTTCGACACCCGTGCCATGCTTGCGCAGATTCAAGCGGCTGAAGCCCCTGCTTGTTTATGGCCTCAGCAAACTTCTTCCAAGTGGTCGGAAGATCTGGACCCTCATGCCGCCACTGGCGCGCATCCTAACTTCTCCCATGACTCCCTCTCCCGAGACCAATCCCTCTTTCCCTGGCAGACACCGGAGGTGGACTGCCCCCGTGAGCCTCGGCATTTCGCGAGCGCTCCAAAACTCCGGGAGCTATCCTTCTCGCCACATGACAACAATTCGCCGAACCATCTCCTCGCATGGAGAGCTCGACCAGCTGGAAGGTTGAGGTGGCTGGCAAGGTGCGGGAAATGCTGGCGCAGCCTGTCATTGATGTCGGACAAGCGACACAACACGGAAGGAAACGGCTGAAGGGTTGCCCGTATGTTACCTCACGAGGCTATTCAAGGCGTGCTACCAAAGCACCAAGATTGCCAGTTTCCCGAATGTCAAAAACTTGGACTGAGATTTACACCGTAGGACCATCAGTATCGTTCTGCCTTGTTGCCCACCACATGAGTACCCTCCTGGCAATTAGCTGGATTGGCCATCAAAACCAGTGATCGGGGATAGCGGTTCTTCCACAGTGCGCGTGTTGTTGATTGGGGTGTTCTCAGGCCAACATCCAGGAAGAAAGCTTCATGATCCTGGCTGATGAGATTGAACGTCTTTGCTCACCGCAGGCTTAGCGATTTTGGTCAAGGCCCAGCACTACTGCATGAAGTGGCGTGTGTGAAAGACCCAAACCAGCATGGTGAATTTGCCGTCGCTCGTGGAGATTTCCGCCACGACCCTGTCTCAAAGCAAGAATTCTTCGAGTGGTGCCGCAAACAGGAATCGATGCTCGTCCACCTGATAGCAACGCTGACTCCAGGAACGAATTCAAAGCCTTTCTTGACGAGAGCGATGTTGGGCGAAAGCGTTCTGAATCGCTCCAGCAAGACCTGTATTGCAATGACAGGCCTTTCTTCAACAAGGGGCAAGGCATTTTCATGTCTTGCCGACTCTTGGCCACTTCAGCGCAGAGGACAGCTTTAGGGTTCACAACTGTTTGGAATATAATATTTTTCAATCGCGGCCTATTTGATTGAAATATGACCTTTTTGGATGCTATCATTTTGGATCTGACCTATTAGGACTAAACTGGCTAGAATCAAAATACAATTATACAATTAAAATCCAACGGAAAGGCCAAAGAAAGAGTCAAGTTTGAATGCAGCCGCGCATAAAATAGGCCGTTCCACCGTTTAAGGCTCGAACAATCGGTCCCAGTGGTTTTGGAGCTCTGCCGCTGTGTCGTCTCCCCGGATTGGATTCACCGAAATAACAAACAATTCAATTTGCTGGTCTAAATCGGCGTTGTGACACATAAGTGCGTTCCTTCGGCGCTTCGATCAGCTGCCAGACCTGCTGATCTGGCGCCAGGCGAATACCATATGAACTCTGATGCTGGGGCCGGAAGTGAGGCTAGTCAGCGACAGCTCCAACCAGCGCAGGGCCCATAAGCCTAGAACCTGCTCCAACGGCTTCCATCTGTTGATCGATTCACCCTCTATCGACCTGGTCAGGCGCTGATGGCCCTGCGCAGGATGTGATCTGCTGCTCCGGGTCTGTAGCTCGAATCCCGGCACGACACTGGAGGCTTCCGTTGACCAGCTGGCAGCCGGGGCAGCATAGCCCTGGGCGCTGGCGATAAAACAGGGAACAAGCAACAGGACCAGCAGGGCACGCGCTGGGGAACGAAGGGAAACAGGGTCAAGGCAGGCGGATTGAGCGACGGGAGGGGTCGTGAGAATGGGTTGGTCATTGGGCAATTCACTGTTGGCTCCCATCGACAAACACTGCCTATGACCCCTTTCTATCGTTCCCCAGGCGCCGTGCCTGCTGGTCCTGTTGTTTCCTGTTATCGCCAGCGGCCCAGGGCAATGATTGGCCCGGCTGCCAGCTGGTCAACGGAACCTCCAGTGCGTGCCGCGGATTGACACAGACCCGGAGCAGCGACTCCAAAAAATTCCTGCGCAGGCCATCAGCGCCGACCAGAGCGGATAGAGGGGTGATCGATCAACAGATGAAAGCCGTTGAGAGGTTCTGCTTGTGGCCCTGCCGCTGGTGGAGCTGTGCTGACAGCCTCACTTCCGCGCCACCACATCAGAGTTCCATTGGTATCGCCTGGCCGCCAGAGCAGGCAGTCTGCAGCTGATCGAATGCGCCGAAGGAACCACCTTATGTGCGTCACAACGGCGATTTAGACGACCAGCAATTGATGGTTGTTTCGGTGATCACATCCGGGGAGACGACACAGCGGCAGAGCTCAAAACGACTGGGACGGATTGATCAGCCTTTAACGGTGGGAACCGGCCTAAATGCCGGCTGCAATTTCAAAACTTTGGACTCTTTCTTTGGCCCTTTCCTTGGATTTAATTGTAAATGTTATTTTGATTCTAGCAGATTTTAGTGCTAATTTAGGTCAGAGTCCAAAAATCGAATAGCACAAAAGAGTCGATATTCAATCAAATAGGCCCGATTGGAAAATGATTATATTCAAACGAGTTTTGAACCCTAAAGCTTGTCCTTGCGCTGAGTGCCAGATAAGCAGACATGAAAAGCCTTCCTTTGTTGAGGAAGGCCTCGTCATTGCAATAAAGGTCTTGCTGGAGCGAGTTCAAGAACGCTTTTCGCCTTCAATCGCTCTCGTCAAGAAGGCTTGAATTCGATTTCTGAAGCAGCTTGCTCTCAGGTGGACAGGGCATCGATTTCCTGTTGCGCACCAACCGAAATTCTTCGCTTGAGGACTAGGGTCGTGGCGGAAATTCCACGAACGACGGATTCACCATGCCTGTTTGGGTTCTTTCACCCACGCACTTCATGCAGTAGTGCTGGGCCTTGACCAAATCGCTAAGCCCATGCGGTGAGCAAAGACGTTCAATCTCATCAGCCAGGATTCCATGACAGCTCTTTCTGGATGTTGTGGCCTTGGAGAACACCCAATCAACACACGCGCAAACTTGGAGAAACCGATCACCCGATCACCGTTTGATGCCAAATCCACGAATTTGCAAGGAATGGGGGACCAGGTGGTGGAACAAGCAGCAACGAATATGATCGTTCCATACGGTGTCAAATTCATCAAGTATTTTTTGACCATCGGGAACTGGCAATCTTGGGTTTGCTGTTGGTAGCGACCCCTTGGAATACTCGTGGACAGCGTAACAATAACGGCAACCGTCAGCACGTTTCTTTCCGTGTTGTTTTTTCTGGTCGTTGGCGATTATCAATGACCAGGACTGCGCCAGCATTTTCCCGCACCTTGCAGCCCCACCTCAACCTCCAGCTGGTCGAGCTCTCCATCGAGGAGATGGTCGGCGATGTTGTCATTGGCGAAGAAGGATACCCCGGAGTTGGAGGCGCTCGCGAAAAAATTTTAATTACGAGGCTCACGGGGGCAGTCCCACCTCCGGTTGTTGCGTTGGCCGGTGAAAGAGGAATTGGTCGGAGAGAGTGGAAGGTTCATGGTTAGAAGTTAGAGCGCGCCAGTGGGGCATTGGGGTCAGATCTTCGACCACTTGGGAAGAAGTTGTGAGCCATAACAGCAGGGCTTCAGCGCATTGATCTGCTGCAAGCATGGCAACGGCTGTTCGAAAGGAGGCATGGACGGTTCCGTTACCCAGAGGGGGTTTGTCAAGCCCACCAAGGTCAGGGGTGCTTTACCCTAACGCCATTACCACGTTCCTCTCCGGTAGAGGCATCGGCTGGAAGGCTTCGAGCGCAAGCTTATTGAGGTGCAATAAGCCCACTCGGGAAGGCCTTGCGGCTGGCATGGGCTACCACGTTGTTGATTCAAGCCATCTTTCGATTGCCGTAAAAATCGGCAAACGGACTGACAGACCTGGAAACGTGGTGCAGATTGAGCTGGATCAAACCATTGGCCAGATTGCTTGTAGGGTCACTCTCGGCAAGTGATCCGGTGTACAGCGGCTCCTGCATTGTTGATCCGGACCCTGGGTGTGATGGCCAAGGGAAAGCAATTCCTGGCGATGGATCGCTGAATGGATTCAGGACGCTGGAGATCGCCGAGACGACCCCAATTGACGACCGCAGGATCGCAGCATTCAGGCCAGGTGTCAAGTTTCGGAGCTGGAACGGCCAAAGAGCAAAAGATCCAGCCACACCTTGCAAAGTCTTGCCTGCAGCGCACCGTGCCCCTTTGAGGCACCGGTGATCAGGACAGCAGGCAACCATCACGCGTTTCCAAAACACTTTCAGGACACGGCTTCAGCCAACGGTTATCAGAAATCAACACGTACCGTAAGATTTTAAGTGCTTAGCGAAGAAATCGTGCCTCTGCCTCAATGAGCGGACCGGACGCGCCGAAAAATTGTGTCGTAGCGCTGCTTTCAAGCAGCTCGATTCGCTCAACGGCCTTGAGCTCGGTCACTGCTACCAGCAGGCTCACGCAGGGTGTTGGCGCCTGGACCGGTGACCCAGTGGTTTGCACTCCGGGAGGGTTCAGGCAGGCACCCAAATCGCACGACCCCGAGCTGAAGCAGTGTCGGCCGCGGTGATTGTCAAGTGCCGCCGCCGCTGCCGGCGCTCTTGGATGGCATCTCTCCACAAAAATCGGGCACAGGCTTCCGGGGGCTGGCCACGGTGTGACACTGTGCTCAAAACATAACAGGGGTCGGCGACACGATTGCCGAGGGCGCCGCCCGGCCCCCCTTCGCCGATGCACGGTGCGATGCCAACCCGCAGGCGAAACATTCTCCCGCAGATTTGACGCAATCGCCTCTCCCTGGCTGCTTCCTCTGCCAACACACCCGGCATAGGGCGCCGGCGAGTATCGATGAAGCTGAAGGAATCGGCAGGCGGAACCTATCGCATGGCTCCATCAGACGCATGCCTTGCGAAGCCGCCCGGTGAGGCCATGCCCGAAATACGGGCACATTTTCTCCTGGTGTCCCGTCCTTTTGGTGGCCGAAGGCAGCACAACGGGTTGGTCGCCGATTCTGCCGATTGCCCCCCACCAGCGCATGGTCACAGAGCCACGGCGGTCGCCATGCAATTCAGCATTCTTCGCTGATGGACCTGAGATGTAATCGAGCCTGGCTGGGCGCTGTGGATGGCGGCCACGCTGATCTTTTACTGGAAGGGGCTCAGGCACTGAGATTTCCTCGCGCGGCGGCGGTGGCCCGGGTTTGAGGTTGGGGAGTTGCTGACTGAATCGGACTTCAGAATCCTTGGCGGAGCTGACGGATCTGCTCAATGCTCCTCAAGCATCCACCAGGTGCTTTCGTATCCGGCACAGAGGTCGTCGGGCCATCGGCGAAAGCAGGGGAGTGGGAAACGTTCAGGCGTCTGTTTCAGTGAGCCGTGCAGGCCGAAGGGAAGAGTCGCCGATTGAGCCCCCATAGGAGCTTGAAAAGCCATGGGCGCATGGAGGCCTGGCGATGGTTTGCATGCTGTACGATGGAGATTGCGGTTGCGGCCCCAGCTTGAAATTGGATGCCCAAACCTTCGAATTCCAGCAAGATCGCCTCAGCCGAAGAACAGGCAAACATTTTGGCGTTGGGATTCTCCATGTCAGCCAACAGGCCATCATCTCCAATCAATGTTGCTGAAGAATTCAACGATTCCGCCTTGAGAACGTGAATGGCCGGTTGGCCGGCACTTTGCGTTCAAGAGTTTTTGGATTAGCCCCCATCAAGTGCATCAGGCCAAGGCTTTTTCAAGTTCAACGATCGATGAGGTCAGTGATTGGCGGAGGCTCGCCACCCACAACCAACACATCAGCTTACGGAAGGTGCCTCGTTCAAGCGCAAAGAATGCGACCAGCCTCCAAGGGAGGCATCTGGAGATCGAGCAGCCGCTGCTAGTGACGGGCACCAGCAGAGCTCGCCACGCCGGTTTTCTGTTGAGCAGCGCAGGACACCGCTGGCCGATGCTCACCGGTAGCGCCACACGGCAACTTTGGCCGACTCAGTCATATATCAAAGCAAAGGGGCGGTGATCTCCAACTTGTTGGCAATAATTCACCCAGGCAGTATGGGTGTTGCCAGTTTGTGAAGCGCGTTCCCCATTCCAGCGTGTGACGAAATCTGCTGGAAACTTGGAGAGATCAAGTTCTCGAAGAGGATCGAGGTGAACCCTCCAGTGCGCGTCGATGGCGATTGTCTGTTCTGGGCCAGTCCATGGCGTTCTGCACCTGATTTCGAGTCGCACGTCTGGAAACCGAGGACACATCTCCAGTACAAAGCAGGATCGATGTAAGCTAGCCCTCGATGGTCTGGCCCGTGGCGCTGGTGATGCCTTCAGCGTTTCGAACAATCTGATGGCTGGTGCGCTTGCAACCACATGTCGAGATCGCCATCGGGTATCCTCGTAGCCGAAGATTCGCGGGCTTTCTGACGCGCTTCCTCGAAAGTTACTCGAGTGGCCAATTTAAACCACATAAAAAACCGAACCCTTGGGAAGGCGAACCCTTGCAGAGAGACGTGGTCTGGAGCCCGCTTGGTTAGCGCACGGATACCATCGCTGCGCAGACACAGAACATGGCCCGACGGAATTCAGGGCCATGGTTTGGCTTCCGAGGACTATGGTTGGCGAGTGTTCAGCTGCCAGAGCAGGGGCGGCCAGGCGGGCAATCTCACCGCGAATTGCTGAAGCAGATTTCGCAAGGGCCTCTTGCTGGCATCAGAATCTTCGATCAGGACCTTCCTTCTCCAGTGCCGATCACGGCAGCATCGGCGGCCACATTGATCCAGGGCATTCTGGAACCAGGGGGGAGATTTTGGCGGTTGGCACCTCAACTTCAGCCGGCTGGCCTCAAGATTGCCTTTAGAGCCATTCCTGGCCGTTTAATTCAGTGGGTTTACTCATCCGTCACCACTCCTCGGGTGATCTCGTAAACTTGTAATTGATTGCTTTCTTCCAAATTAGTTGGATTCACGGATTATATCAACCGTCGCCCAAAGGAGTTTCTTTCTCCACAAGATATTCTGCCCTGACCTTTGCTGTTTCCGGTCGAAGCATATCAGCTATGGAGCCGGAGCATGGCAGATGCACTATGCAAACTGTTCGGTTCATAAGGGCACTGCATAATCGAAGAAAGAAGTTAACCCTTATGTGCGTTGTCACTTACCGTAACCACTTGCTTGCAAGCATCTACCAAAGGCGCTGACTGTCCATTTCAGACTCCGTCTTGTCTTCTGATTGAGGGACCATTTCTTAGTCCATCGTTAGAGGTTAGAGTGTTGGTTGAAGCGGAGAAGAGTCATATAGATATTGGTGGGATGAGATTCTTTATCACGTAACTTCTCAAAGGATCAGCCACTTTGCTGATTCCGCTGCCCTCCGCGGTATTCCAGCTACGTCAGCTGGTGAGTAATATCCGGGTTGAGAAGGCTTGATTCCGCCATCACTCAAAAGTCATTCTCGAGAGAGCGACTTACTTTAGAAGTGGCTGCAAAAATGCCAAGTGATAAATTGACGAAGCTGGGATCCATCCCTCAGGCTATGTAATGCCAGCTGCCATTTTCGAGAAGACTGTTCCAACGCTAACATTTCCGCATCGTTGCGGTATTTTAAACCTTAAAAGTTCTAAATGGAATAATCAATTAGATGGCATCCTACATTCTTCCAAGTGCGCCCGGTTCATAATGCCACCAAACCTCTTCCAGTTGAGCATGGATGAAGATTGGCGCCGAAAATGGAAAATCCATGGTGGATGCGACCTACGCCATAAGTCAATCTTCGTAAGGCAGTCTGACTTGGAGCCTTATCTGGATGCAGAAAAAGGACCTCTTGAGGCCAACTCGTTGGGCCAAAAATTCTAACTTTTTTGAGACTTTCTTCCGATGTTTGTCAAGTATCAATCCACTCTGAAACCGACATCTATGGGCTAAGGATTGGATCACTCTTGATTTCCCATTTGATTGGTCACTCTTTCTGCTTGCGTGAACCCAGCTCAGTGAGTATTCTCTTGCCTCTGAGATATTGTTGAGTCATCGTCTCTGTACATGCTTTGCCACGATCCATTGGCATATTTGCTTGCAGGTCCATGGGACAGGTCAGGGTGGAAATAGTTACCCGCGTCAATATCAGTTTCGTGTCTGCAATTTTGCCGGTCTTGCGTAAGCTTGGCATTCGGGAAATTCCACCAGAGCCGTTTATGCGAACCTGAAAAAGGGTCACACACGACAAAGCGCTACGATGCGCTACCGACCTTTGACAAGAGCAAGCATTGATGTCGGGCTGCCCGCTTTGCCACCGGCTTCCGATTGCTGCAATATTTAATTGGGTCAGACGGCAGCGATGATCAACTCCGTCCGGAAGAAAGCATTCTCATATGGAAAACTATAAAAATCACGAGCCAAGGAGATAGCGGCATTTTTGATTTGAATGTTCCCGACCGGACTTTTGCCAAAGTACTCATTAGGGTTTTTTCATGAAGATTAGGTGGGTTTGATTGTTTAGTCCGGAATTCCTAAAGAGTATGGAGAATTTTGCGCAAAGTTTATGACATCTTTTGGGAATTGGAGATCGGGCCTGGTTAATTGCTGAAGGTTGAGTTAAAAAACTATTCGTAAAATTACACTCATCAGTGAATTTTAACTTATTTCATTATAAATTAATCAGAATGTCTGTTAATCGTGATTTCCGTTTAGAGAAAACTTGGTGGTAGTTTCTCTCAACCTGTTTAGTTTAGAGCCATGGCCATTTTCAGTTAACCCATTTAATTTGACTTCAAATTAACTCTCACTCAACAGCGCATACTACTTATGAAAATTGTGTTAGTCAAAGAAACCAAGACTGTTTTAGAGCGTGTCCGGTCGCTTTGAGCTCCAGATGGGGATCAAGGCTATTGTAAAACAGGATAGCCAAACCGAGTGGGATATATCTGCGTGCTGGCGAATCCTCCTATTTTTTCTGGCACCAGGTTCAGCTAGACTGCTGGATGCAGTAGTCTTTTCTCTAAGTGCGGTAATGCTATTGGCAGTTGAGTTGAGAGTTTGAAAGTCATGCCATGGGGGACTCTGTGGATAATGGTTAGGCTGCTGCATTATTGAGCGGCAGCAGCTCTGTCTCTTCATTTTTGTTACGCTGATTTATCGTACTCGGAATGATCATGCCTTTTATTGCAAAGAAGGATACTTCCATCTCCATGGATGCTGTGACCTCGAATTTCCCCGAGCTCAAAAAGATGGATGCATTGAGTTTCTCGCGAAATGCCCAATGGTCGCCGTTTGCAAATCAGTCATATGCTAGGATAGGCAAGGGCGAATTAACCTGAGTTAAAAATTATATGCCCCTCTGTGATGGTCGGCCCTCTAGGTGTTCACGATCGCAGCGCGCCGGTTTGCAAAAGTGCTTGTGATTTGTTGTGGAAGCGGAAGTGGCAGGATTGCAGGCAATTAGCTCTGCCAGCGCTTTGGGGGCAATTGTCGAAGTTCCGAGTTGCGGCCTGATAACAAAAGAACAAGTGGAATACTGAGAGGCAGTCCCTTTTAACATTAGAGGGTTGGCATTATGAAAGGAAAGGTTGAAGGAGATATGCGCTGAAGTGTCTGCGGAATTTCTTGCGAAGCAGAAAAAACTATCGACGTGCGAGAAGTAAAATCAAAGATGCTGACCTGGGTGATTACCACTGCTTGGTGATGGGAAAAAAAGTCGCCCGAATTTCAGGTAGACCGAAGAACAATGGTGAAAGAAAGTATGAAAAGACCGGTTCGGTTAATCGTCGAGTTTGTTGGGTGGGAATCCGGCGCGGGATGTGGTGTGGAATCTCGAGAAATAA